>Ga0187892_10000554_pt1 | contig 97163 bp, 92 predicted proteins | sample MA1701073metaG_FD_139345 | JGI IMG/M metagenome (GOLD analysis project Ga0187892, IMG submission 139345) | Bio-ooze microbial communities from a basaltic lava cave in the Kipuka Kanohina Cave System on the Island of Hawaii, USA - MA170107-3 metaG ... | reverse complement strand
TCTGCTTGGCGGCCACCGCGTGGCCCGGATGGTCGGGGAGCCCGGGGTAGTGCACGGCCTCCACCCGCGGGTGACGGCGCAGGAAGCCGGCCACGATCAGGGCGTTGTCGGCGTGGGCCCGCACCCGGTACGGCAACGTGCGGATGGAGCGGAGCAGCAGCCAGCAGTCGAAGGGCGCGGGGATCCCCCCGGTGTTGGCTTGCAACCATTGGACGCGCTCGAAGAAACCCTGCCGACTCTTGGCCACCACGGCCCCGCCCATGATGTCGGCGTGACCGCCGAGATACTTGGTGGTCGAGTGCTTGACGAGGTCGGCGCCCAGCTCGAGCGGCCGTTGCAGGACCGGCGTGGCCAGCGTGTTGTCGCAGACGAGGAGTGCGCCGGCCGAGCCGGCGATCCCCGCCGTCGCGGCGATGTCGGTGATGGTGAGCAGCGGATTGGAGGGCGTCTCGATCCAGACCAGGCGCGTGGCCGGCCGCAGCGCGCCTTTGACCTGCGCGGTGTCCATCATGTCCACGAAGGTGACCGCGACGCCCCAGCGCTGCATGTGCTCACGAAGCAGGCGTGCCGTACCGTGGTAGACGTCGCGCGGGGCGACGACGTGGTCGCCCGGCGCCAGCGCGTGCAGGATGGCGCTGCTGGCGGCCGTGCCCGAGCCGAAAGCCGCGGCCGCCGCCCCACCTTCCAGCTCGGCCAGGCAGCGCTCCAGGGCGTCGCGGTTGGGATTGCTGTTGCGCGCGTAGAGGTGCCCGCGCGGGTAGCTGCCGTCGGCCGCGCGCTCGAACGTCGTGGACGGATGGATGGCCGGCGCCAGCGCGCCGGTGGCCGCGTCAACGCTCGTCCCGGCGTGCGCCGCCCGCGTTTCGAGTCTCATCGTCATCCTCCTGCAGGATCAGGCACCCGGGGCCTCCAGGAATGGTAATCCCGTGCAGCCACGCGGAGGCAACGCCAATCGAGTCGCGGCGAAACCGGCCAACTGGCCACCGGCCACGGCGGTACGGCTCTTGCTCTGATAAACAGCGGAAGGGAGATCGGTGGCGGAGCCGAACCCATCACGGGCCGGCCCGCAGCGCTCGACCGGTCCCCACCAGCCGCGCCCATGCGCCCCTGTGGGCGCGGTTTTACGTCGGAGGGGGCCTCGACGGCCCCCTCCGAAACCTCCCCCAGAAATCGATTGCGCCGGCAAAGTCGGCGCTCGAACGGCCCCTATCCGCCGGTTGGTATTGCTTGTACTTGGCGGACGGCCTACCCCCGTCACTCCGATGGAAGCGCCCAACCATGCCGGTCCAAGAACACCCGCAGGTCATTGCGAATCGCCGATGCCCGCGCCTCGATTCGCATGTTTTGGTCCACAGGCAGATAGTCTAACTGTCGGTGGCAAGCCGCTGGCTGAGAGCAACGAGCGCCTGGAGCTTGCCGCGCGCGGCGCCGCCGTCGATCGAGCGGCCGGCCAACTCCACCCCTTCTTTGAAATCACGGGCCCGTCCCCCGGCGACCAGAGCAGCCGAGGCGTTCATCAGTACGACGTCCCGCTTGGGGCCGGGCTCGCCGTCGAGGATGGCGCGGATGATCTGCGCGTTCTGCTCCCGGTCGCCGCCCCGGAGGTCGCCGATCCCGGCGCGGGGCAGGCCGAAGTCCTCGGGCCGGAGGCTGAACGTCCTGACGACGCCCTCGCGCACCTCGCTGAGGCGGCTTTCGCCGGTGTTCGACACCTCGTCCAGGCCGTCGGCGCCGTGGACGACGAACGCCCGGATGGTTCCCAGCTCGGCCAGCACCCGGGCCAGCGGCTCGGTGAGCGCCGCGGAGTAGACTCCGATCACCTGGGCATTGGCGGCGGCCGGGTTGGTGAGCGGCCCCAGCATGTTGAAGACGGTGCGGATCCCCATCTCACGCCGGGCCGCCATCACATGCTTCATCGCCGTGTGGAGCAGGGGCGCGTAGAGGAAGCCGAGGCCCACTTCGTCGATGCAGCGGGCCACCTTCGGCGGCGTCAACTCGAGGTTGATGCCAAGCGTCTCCACGACGTCGGCCGAGCCGCAGAGCGAGGACATGGAGCGGTTACCGTGCTTGGCCACCTTGAGCCCGGCGCCGGCCACCACGAAGGCGGTGGCGGTGGAGACGTTGAAGGTGCCGGCGGCGTCGCCACCAGTGCCGCACGTGTCGATCAGCATTTCGCGGTCGGTCCCGGTCAGCGCCGCGACCTCCTGGCCACGGGTCCGGACCCGGACGGCCTTCTGGCGCATGACCTGGGCGAAGCCGATGAGCTCCTCCACGGTCTCGCCCTTCATCCGGAGTGCCGTGAGAAAGGCGGCGATCTGGGCGTTGGTGGCCGCCCCCGACATGATCGCCTCCATGGCCGCGGCTGCCTCGATCCGCGTGAGGTCACGGCGCTCGACGAGCGCCCGCACCGCCTCCGTGATGATCGGGCTCGTCATCCCGCCATCTCCGTCATGGACTGCTGGTGCGGGCCCGCACCGCGGTCAGCGCGCCCAGCATCTGATCCATCCGGACCGGCTTGGACAGCACCTCGTCCACCCCGTGCTCGGCCAGCTCTTCCTCCGTCAGCAGCACGCCCCAGCCGGTCAGCATCACCACCGGCACCGCCGGCCGGAGCGTCTTGCACACCCGGGCCAGCTGCAACCCGTTGAGCTTGGGCATGGCCAAGTCGGTGATCACGACATCGAACGCCGGGTCGCTCTTGAACTTCTCGACGCCGTCGGCGCCGTCCACCGCGGTGACGACGTTGTGGCCGGCGTTGGAGAGGATGTCGCCGATCATCTGGCGCACCTGAGGGTCGTCATCCACCACCAGGCAGCGCGCCGGGCCTCTGGATGCCGGCCCTCGCGACGCGCGTGACCGCGCCGCGCGCGACACGCCCTCCACCGGAAACCTGATGCGGACGACGGTGCCGCGGCCGGCGGTCGACTCCACGTCGATCTGCCCGCCGTGACGGGCGATGATGCCCTGGGCCAGACAGAGCCCGAGACCGGTGGCCCCCGGCTTCGTGGTGAAGAACGGCTCGAAGATCCGTGACTGCACGCCGGGCGTCATGCCCATGCCGGCGTCGCTCACACTGATGACGGCGTCCCCGCCATCCATGCGGACGGCCACCGTCACCGCGCTGGCCTCCGGCGCCGCCTCTCGGGCGTTGGTGAGGATGTGCTCGACCGCCTCGCGCAGGCCCAGCAGATCGCCGGCCACCGCCGGCACGCTGTCCAGCTCGGTCTTGACCTGGACGCCCGGACGGCTGGCCTCCGTGGCCGCCACCGCCTGACGAACGACGGCGAGAAGATCGACGGGGCCCCGGGGTTCCTCCCGGCGGAGCCGCATGAACTCCTGGATACGCCGCACCGTCCGGGCGCCGTCGAGCGCCGCCCGCTCGATGGTGTCGAGCCACTCCCGGAGCTGGGGATCGCTGATCCGCTGGGCCAGGAGCTGGGTGCGTCCGATGATGGGCGTGAGCACGTCGTTGAACGTGTGAGCGAAGCTCGAGGCCATCTCGCCCAGCGCGCCCAGCTTGCCCAGCCGCGCAGTTTGCGCCCGGGCCTCGGCCAGCTCGCGTTCGAGGCGTCGCACCCGGCGCTGGCGCGAGACCGCCCACGAGGCAAGCGCGCCGGCGATCCCGACCAGGACGAGGATGAGGGACCACTCGAGGACACCCATTCGCGCGATTATAGAACCTCAGCGCAGACGGGGAAAGACGTGCTCCCCCAGGACGCGGATGGCGCGCAGCACCGTGACGTGCGCGAGGCCCGGCCACTGCAGGCGCAGGATGAGCGTGGTCACTCCGAGGCGCTCGCGCAGTCGCCCGATGCCGTCGGCGATGGACTCGACGTCGCCGATGAGGAATCGGTCCTGGGCCAGCGCCGCGAAGTCCAGCGCAAAGCTCTCGCCCGGGGGCAGCGCCTTGTCCTGCTCCCAACTCCGGTAGGCCTGATACTTGGTCTCCAGAAACGGCCGGGCTTCGGCGACGGCCGCGGCCCGCGAGGGCGCCACGTAGCACTCCTGGATGGCGGGCACCTCGGCGGCCGCCGGCCGGCCCAGGGCCGCCCGCGTCTGCCGGAACAGGACGAGCTGCCGCGCCAGCGTCGCCTGCGTGGCATGCGGGTTCATGAGCCAGGCGTCGCCCAGGCGGGCGGCCCGCCGCACGCCGGCGTCGCTGTTGGCGGCCAGCCAGATCGGCGGGCGCGGGCGCTGCAGGGGCGGCATCGAGATCCGCACGTCCTTCAGTCGGAAGTGGGCTCCCTCGTACGTCACGGGCTCGCCCGTCCACAGCCGCTCGATCACCGCGAGCCCCTCCTCCAGACGGCCCGCACGGTGCCGGGGATCGAGGCCCAGGGCCGCGTTCTCGACGTCGCGGTAGCCGAGCCCGGCGCCGAAGACCAGGCGTCCGCTCGAGATCACATCCAGCGTGGCCAGCTGCTCAGCCACGTCGACGGGGTGATGCAGGGGCAGGAGCAGGCAGCCCGTCCCTAGACGCATCCCGTCGGCTTCGGCCGCCACGCGGGCCAGCGTGGGGATGGGCTGGAAGTAGGTGAAGGGCGCCGAGAGATAGTGCTGGCTGGCCCATACCGACTCGAAGCCCACCGCGCGGGCCATCCGCACTTGCTCGAGGTGCTCTCGAAACCGCTCGGCCTGGGGATCGCCCGGCGGATGTTGCCCGGAGAGGGCCAGGCCGAACTTCATGCGCCAGCGGCGAGCATCTCGACGCGCCGGGCTGGCCGCGGCGTCATCGAGGCGAGGTCAGGGTCGACGGCGACGCCGTAGCCGGGCACGGCCAGGTGGAGCAGAGCCACCTCCCGGAGCGTGATCACGCCGAACCGGAAGGGCAGCCGGAGCCGGATGCTTCGCACGTCGTGCTTGGATTCGAGCGCGCACGCCATGGACGGGCGCGAATTCTAGCACGCAATGACCACGCTGCCGGCCGGGGCCTCAACCCCGGCCGGCCGATGAGGCCGACGATCAGTCCCGCGCTTCGTTCAAGGGCACCGGTAGCTCAACTCCCTCGTCCAGGGCGACGCGCACGCGCACCAGGTCGCCAATCCTCACGTTCTGGAGCGAATCGGGCGGACCGTGCAGCGCCAGCAGGCCGCGCTTGGTTTGCAGCATCAACGCCCCCTGGATGTGATCGATATCGACGACGCGGCCGGTCACTTCCGCGGTCGGCATGCCGTCGTCGCCACGGCCGCGACGCTCGTCGCGCAGCGGGCCGGTCCCTTGCTCGGCGAGCGCCGGGCCAGCGACGCCAGCTGCCGCCAGCGCGATGAGCGCCGAGAGGAGTAACTTTTTCATCATCGAACCTCCTGCTCCTGAAGTGAGACCTGGTCGACGCAATCGTGATGCCAGCGCGTCGGCCGCTCCGCTTCAACGAGGTGGCCGAGCACCTCCCTGGCGCTCCACTCACCCGGCGGCCGGAGTCAGGCATTCAGCAGCTCCCGGGCGATGATCACGCGCTGGATCTGGTTGGTTCCCTCGTAGATCTGCATGACCTTGGCGTCGCGCATGAACCGCTCGACGGGGAACTCGCGGGTGTAGCCGTAGCCGCCGAAGATCTGGACGGCATCGGTGGTCACCTTCATGGCGGCGTCGCCGGCCCAGCACTTGGCCATGGAGGCTTCGAAGGTGTTGCCGTCCAGGCCGGCATCCACCTGGCGGGCGGCGTGGTGGATCATGAGACGCGCGGCGTGCACCTGCATCGCCATGTCGGCCAGCATGAACTGGATGCCCTGGAAGTCGGCGATGCGTTGGCCGAACTGGCGGCGCTCCTTGGCGTAGCCGACGGCGGCGTCGAGCGCGGCCTGGGCGATCCCCAGGGCCAGCGCGCCCGTGGCCGGGCGGGTGACGTCGAGCGTGCGCATGGCGATCCGGAACCCGTCCCCTTCCCCGCCCAGCCGCTGCTCCGCCGGAATGCGGCAGTCGTTGAAGTGTAGCGCTACCGTCGGCGAGCCCCGGATGCCCATCTTCCTCTCCTTCTTGCCGACGGAGAAGCCGGGCGTCCCCCGCTCCACCAGGAAAGCGGTCACGCCCCGGGCCCGCTTGGCCGGATCGACGGTGGCGAAGACGCAGACGACGTCGGCGTGATCGCCGTTCGTGCACCACTGCTTGGCGCCGTTGAGGACGTAGGCGTCGTCCCGGCGCACGGCAGCGGTCTTGAGGCTGGCAGCGTCAGAGCCGGCCTCGGGCTCGGAGAGCGAGTAGGCCGCGAGCATCTCGCCGGTGGCGAGCCGGGGCAGGTACCGCTTCTTCTGCTCCTCGGTCCCGAAGAAGAGGATTGGCAGGCCACCCAGCGGCTGGTCCAGGTACTGGGTGCCGGACGCTGCGCACGCCCAGGCGATCTCCTCGCAGGCCAGGGCCAGGGCCAGACAGCCCAGGTCGTTACCCCCGTAGGCCTCGGGGACCCAGATGCCGAAGAGCCCGGCGTCGCAGATGGCGCGCATGGCCTCCTCGGGATAGCGCTCGCGCTCGTCCACGTCGGCGGCGTGAGGCGCGATCTTCTCCCTGGCCACCTTGCGGGCGAGGTCGCGGATCATCCGCTGCTCGTCGGTGAGCGAGAAGTCATCCCGCATCGCGGTCCTCCACGATCACGAGAGCATCCACCGCGATGGCGGCATCGCCGGCCGCGATGACCGGGTTCAGGTCCACCTCGACGATGCGGGGCTCGCCGCAGATCAACTCGCTCACCGCCACGATGGTCTCCACCAGCGGCCGGTCCTCGCAGGCGGGAAGCCCGCGCGGACCGGCCAGCAGCCGCTCGCGCGCACCCTCCCGGAGCATCTGGCGCGCCTCCTCGGCGTCGACAGGGGCCAGCCGAACGGATACGTCCCGGATGACCTCGGCCAGGATGCCCCCTGTCCCAACGGCCACGATGGGGCCGAAGACGCCGTCGCGCCGGGCGCCCACCAGGACCTCGACGCCAGCCGGCACCTGCTCCTGGACGACGAACGCCTCGGCGCCCGTACGGGACTTCAGATGGTGGAAGGCCTCACGGACCGCGGTGGCGTTGACGAGACCGAGCCGCACCCCACCCGTCTCCGTCTTGTGGGCGAGGTCGGCCTTCAGCACCACGGGGAAGCCGAGCCGCTCGGCGGCCGCGACCGCTTCGGCCGCCGTTGTCGCCACGGCGTCGCGCGGGAACATCACGCCGTAGGCGGCCAGGGCCCGGCGCGCCAGGGCCCAGGGCAGCCGGCCCCGCGTCGTGGCGAGCGCCTGCTCGACCTCGGCCGGCAACCCGCGCCGCGCCGGCCAGGCTGCTGCCGGCCGCGGCACCGCCTGCCAGAGGGCGCGCCAGGCGCGGACCGCGCGCTCCGGGCTCGGCAACACAGGCACGCCGCTCGCCCGGAAGCGTTCGGTGACGCTCGGTACATCGGCCGCGAATGCCACGACCGGCTTGCCGGTGGCGTGCGCGGCGGCGCCGATGCCTTCGGCGAACTCGACGACGTCGAGCCCGACGTCGATGGCGATGGCACCGGCGACGTCGGCCTGATCGAGCACCACGCGCGCGGCGGCGGCGATGTTCGCCGGCTCGACCTGCGGGGTGAGATCCACGGGGTTGCTCACGGCGGCGAACGGCGGCAGCAGCGCGCGCAGCCGCGCCTGCGCCGCGGCGCCGAGCGGCGGGACGGTGAGTCCGGAGCGCTCGGCGCAGTCGGCGGCCACGACCGAGGGTCCGCCGGACACGGTGATGATGGCCACGCTCGGCGCCTCCGGTCGCCGGGCCCCCGCGGCGACGAGCGCCTCGATGGCGTCGAAGAACTCCTCCGTCTCCTCGGCGAGCACGATGCTCGAGCGCCGGCAGCCGGCCCGGTACGTGTCGTACGTGCCGGTCAGCGAGCCGGTGTGCGAGCCGGCGGCGCGCCGGCCGGCCTCCGAGCGGCCGCCCTTGAGCACGACGACGGGCTTGCGGGCGGTGGCCCGCCCGGCTGCCTCCACGAAGCGGCGCCCATCCCTGAGGGCCTCGATGAAACAGGCCACCAGCGTGGTGGCCGGGTCGCCAGCCAGATACTCCAGGACCTCGGCGATATCGACGTCGGTCTGGTTGCCGATGGAGAGGAAGCGCGCCACCCCGAGCCCGCGCCCGCCGAGGTGCCGGAAGATCAGCCCGCCATAGGCGCCGCTCTGGGACACGATGCTGATGCCGCCGGGGACGCGGGGGAGATCCCAGAAATACGTGCCGTTGAGCCGTGCCGGCGCCGAATAGACGCCCATGCAGTTCGGCCCGACCAGGCGCATGCCGGCCGCGCGCGCCGTGGCGAGCAGATCAGCCTGGATCCTCCGGCCATCGTCGTCCACCTCACCGAATCCCGACGAGAGCACGACCGCGCTGCGCGCGCGGCGCGCAGCCAGCGCCTTGACCGCGCCGAGCACGGCGGCGGCCGGCAGGCTCACCAGGGCCAGGTCCACGCCTTCGGGCAGGGCTTCCGCGCTCGGGAGCGTCGCGTAGCCGAGGATCGGCTCGCCGCCCGGATTCACGGCGTAGACCGCGCCGGGAAAGCCGGACGTTTTCAGGTTCTCGAGCAGCCGGAAGCCGAGCTTGGCGGGGTTGCGCGAGACGCCGAGGACGGCGATGGACCGAGGCGCGAACAGCGGATCGAGCCCACTCACCGCGTCTTCCGCCGGTCGAGCACGCGGACGGCCTTGCCTGGCCCTCGCTCGATCTCCCCCAGGCCGCAGAGTCGGATCTCGGGGCTGAGACCGAGCAGGTCGTGCAGCTCTCGCTGGAGGCGGACGACGACGGCGCCGTCGCACCCGGGCCCGGTCTCCGCGTGGACCGTCATCCGCTCGCCGCCGCCGGCGGAGTCGAGCACGATCTGGTATTCGGGGGCGAGGCCGGCCTGACGCAGAAGGATCTGCTCGACCTGGCGCGGGTAGAAGTTCACCCCTTTGAAGATCACCATGTCGTCGGTGCGACCGCGCAGGCGGTCGACGCGAAGCATGGTGCGCCCGCACGCGCAGCGCTCGCGCGAGACCACCCGGGTGAGGTCGTGCGTGCGGTAGCGGACCAGCGGCAGGCCTTCGCGGGTCAGCGTGGAGACGATCAGCTCGCCTTCCGTCTCGTCCGGCACGCCGGCGCCGGTCGCCGGATCGACGATCTCGACATAGTAATGGTCCTCCCACACGTGGAGGCCGGCGCGCGCCGGGCAGTCGATCCCCAGGCCCGGACCGCCGGTCTCGGTCATGCCGATGATGTCGAAGGTCCGGATCCCGAGGTCCCGATCGATCCGGGCGCGCAGCTCGTCGGACCACATCTCGGAGCCGAGGATCCCCACCCGCAGGGCCAGCGTCGACAGATCGAACGCCTCCTCGCGGGCCACCTCGATGAGCCGGAGCGGGTAGGTGGCGATGGCGGCGAGCACCGTGGCGCGGAGGTCGCGCATGAGCTTGAGCTGCAGCAACGTGCGACCGGCGCCGATGGGGACGACCATGGCCCCCAGGCGCTCGGCGCCGTAATGGAAGCCGAAGCCACCGGTGAAGAGGCCGAAGGACGGCGTGATCTGGACCACGTCGGCGGCGCCGACGCCGGCCGCCACGTAGCAACGGGCCATCACCTCGCCCCACTGGGCGACGTCGGCGGCGGTACAGGGGTTGAGGATCGGATTGCCGGTCGTGCCGCTCGACATGTGCACGCGCCGATATTCGTGGCCGCAGGCGAGCCCGTATGGATAGGCGTCGCGCAGCGCCTCCTTGGTGAGGAACGGCAGGCGGCGCCAGTCGTCGACGCGCTTGAGGTCGTTGGGCTCGACACGGCCCAGATGAGTCGCCCAGCGCGGGTTTCCGTTGACGAGGGCCAGCGTCGCCCGCATCCGCTCGAGCACCAGCGGCTCGAGGCGCTCGTGGGCCATCCCCTCACGGTCGGGCTGCCACATCAGGGCACGATGCGAAGAATGCGGTCGTCGTCGGAGGCCGGCCGGCCACGCCCGTCCCGGTTGCTGGTGGTGACGTAGAGCGCGCCGTCGGGGCCGGCCACGGCCTCGCGCAGCCGCCCGTAGACGCCCTCGAACAGCGACGTGACCGAGGTCACCGTCCCTTCGGGCCCCAGCCGCAGGCGCAGCAAGCGTTCGCCGCGGAGCGCCGTCACGTAGAGGTCGTCGCCGAGGATGGCGATCCCCGACGGGGCCCATGTGCTCCGGCCGGACTCGACGACCGGATCCACGAAGCGCCGGTCGTCGGCCTTGCCGTACACCTCGGGCCAGCCGTAGTTACGGCCAGGGGCGATCCGGTTGATTTCGTCGTGGCAACAGGGAAAGCCCGAGGGGCCGTGCTCGGACGCCCAGAGCTGTCCGGTCCGGTCCCAGGCGATGCCCTGCACGTTCCGGTGCCCGGAGGAGTACACAGGCGAGCCCGGGGAAGGATTGTCGGCGGGCACACTGCCGTCAGCGTTCAGTCTCAAGATCTTCCCGGCCGGGGAATCCAGGCGTTGGCTGAGCCGGGATTCGCCGGCGTCGCCCGTCGTCACGTAGAGCTTGCCGTCGGGCCCGAACTTCAAACGACAGCCGTCGTGAATTCCGGCGCCCGGGATGTCGTCGACGAGGACACGCTCGTCCGTCGCGCGGTCCTGCCGCACGGTGAGCACCGACACCCGGTTCACCATACGGCTGCCTTTGGCCAGCGTATAGCAGAGATAGAGGCGCCCCGATTGTGAGAACGCTGGATCCAGGGCCAGCCCCATCAGGCCCGCCTCGCCGCGCGCGGCCACCGTGAGCGTGGCCAGCGGCTCGGGATCGAGCCGGCCGGCGCGCACGATTCGCACGCGCCCGGGGCGCTCGGTGACGAACAGCCGGCCGTCGGGGGTGAAGGCCAGGGCCCACGGCACCTCGAGCCCGCCAGCCACGACGCTCACGCGGGGCTGACCGGCGGCAGGCAGCACACTCAACGCCACCACGATCACCGCCACCAGGCGAGCGTTCACGAGCGATGAGTGTAGCCCCCGCTGGACGCCCCGGCAAACCGGCGCCCCCGGCCACGATCCCCTCGGTGGCGATCCTTGCCGAAGCGGAACAGCGGCCGCGCGCATCCAAAGGGCCACACAGCAGTGCCAGGAGGTGCCCCCATGGCGGGCAAGGTCGTCGAAGGTCTCAAGGCGAAGACGGACGCGGCGTGGGCCAACCTGACGCGGCAGCTCCAGGGGATGGAGCCCCATCTGGAATCGTCGGATGCGCCCGGTGAGTGGACCACCCGCCAGGTGCTCTGCCACCTGCTCCTTCCAGCGGGTTGGGATCCGGTGGCCACGTTCAAGCGGTTCTCGGACGGTGATCTTCAGCAGGTCGACGTCGAAGGTGGCCAGACCTACGTGACCGACGAGCGGCGCAGGATGTCGCTGAAGCAGCTCGTCGAGGCGCTCGACGCCCAGCGCCAGGCCGTTTATCGCTGCCTGGGCTCGCTCGCCGACACCGATCTGGAGCGCCGGCGAGCCCGCATCCCGCTCTTCAAGCAGTACATGGGCACCGACGAGATCCCCCTGGCCCGCTACATAGGCGCCATGTGGGACTTCCACTGGAACAACCACGCCGGCCAGGTGGCCAAAATCCGCAAAACTGTGGGTCTGCCGGAGGCGCGCTGAATCAGCGAAGCACGCGGTCCCAGAGGCGCGAACGCCAGCCGTCGTTGAGCAGGGCGCGGATCTCCCGCAAGAGCAGATCGCCGAGCCCGAGATGCTCGAGGGCCCGGCCGCGCCCGCTGAGGCGCTGGCCCAGCACCGCTTCGAAGACCAGCAGGAGGCCGCTGACGGCCGGCGACGCGACGCTCACGGTGCGGGCCGCTGACTCCAGGAGCGACAGGCCCAGGACCACGTCCTCCCGCACGTAGCGGTGCTCGAAGTCCAGGGTCTCGTTCCAGAGCCCGCTGGCCGTGAGCTTGGCCCGAGCGCCCGTGCCGTAGAGCCCCTCGGCGGCGCGGGCCTCGTCGTAGTAGGTCTGAAGCTCGTAGTGCGGGGCGGGGTAGCTCCAGCCCTGACGGGCGGCGACCCGCTCGGCGTCGGCGGCGTCGATGAGCTTCCTGGCGCTCGCCGTGGTGCCGGCGGCGTGGATGTCGAAGTGCCCCCGGTCGATGGCGCCGGCGTTGATCAGGACCAGCGGCGGATGGATGACGGGGCCGGCGTTGGTGAGTGCGGCGTCGAGCACGTCGGCGCTGGGCCGCACGGCCGGAAACAGCTCGGCGATCCTGCCCAGCGCCTCCTTCGAGCGCGAGGCGGGAAAGACGCCGGCCGGCAGGTTGGCGGCGCGCACCGGCGCCCGCACCTCGGCCGGGCCCGTCTTGCGCGCCAGGTACGGCAGCGTGCCGGTCTCGGCGAAGGCGAGCGGGAGCGTGCCGCCGGCCCGGGCGATCTCGCGGGCCATCACGTAGGCCCCGAAGGTGCCCGGGGTGAGCAGCACGATCTGCCGCTCGCCGAGGTGCGGCGCCAGACGCCGGGCCAGCTCTTCGTGCGTGGTGGCCGGCAGCGGCACGACGATGACATCGGCGCCGGTGACCGCCTCGCCGAGGTCCGCCGTCGCCGCCGCCAGCGAGGCCTTGCCCTGCCGGCCCTCGGCGATCAACGTGATGCCGCCGGCGGCGCGCACCGCCTTCAGCTCGGCCTCGGCCCGCCGCCAGAGCCGCACCTGGTGGCCGGCCAGGGAAAGATCGGCGGCCGTCGCGTACGCGCCGTTGCCGCCGCCGAGCACCGTCACCCGGATCACGCGATCACTCCCTGCCGGCGCAGCTCCACGATGCGCGCGCCGGGATACTTCAGCACGCCGGCGAGCACGGTGTCGGTGTGTTCGCCCAGCTCGGGTGGCGGCGCGACCGCGAGCCCCATCTCGCCGTCCACCTTGATCGGCGTGCCCAGGGTCGGGACCGGGCCGAGCCGCGGGTGGCTCAGGTCGACGACCATCTGCCTGAGCCGCACCTGGGGATCGGCGAGGACGCGATCCACGGTGAGGATCGGCGTGGCCGGAACGCCCTTGGCATTCAGGCGGGCGAGCCACTCCTCCGTCGTGCGGGTGCGAAACACCTCCTCGACCAGCGGCATCAGCACCTCGCGCTGGGCCACGCGCTCGCGATTGGTAGCGAAGCGCGGGTCGTGCTCCCACTCCGGATGCTCGACGGCCAGACAGAAGCCGCCCCAGAACTTCTCGGCGAACACGGCGACGATGAGGTGACCGTCACGCGTGGCCAAGGCCTGATAGGGCACGACCGAGGCATGGCCGGAGCCTTGCGGGCCCGGCACCCGCCCGTCCGTCCAGTAGTACTGGGCCAGGTAGGTGAGCAGCGAGGCCTGGCAATCAAGCAGCGAGAGATCGATGTGGGCCCCCTGCCCGGTCGCCTGGCGCCGGAACAGCGCGGCGGCCACAGCGAAGGCGCCCAGCATGCCGCCGGCCAGATCGCCCATCGGCAGGCCCATCCGAACCGGGCGCCCGCCGGGCTCTCCGGTGAGGCTCATGGCGCCCCCCATGGCCTGCAGCGCGAGGTCGAAGGCGGGCCAGTCTCGATAGGGCCCGTCCTGCCCATAGGCCGAAATGGAGCACATGATCAGGCGTGGATTGATGGCGGCCAGCGTCGCGTACTCGCAACGGAGCCGGGTCAGGACGCCGGGCCGGAAGTTCTCCCACACGACGTCGGCCGCGCGCGCCAGATCGAGGAAGACCTCGCGCCCGGCCTCGCGGGCGAGGTCGAGCACGACCGACTTCTTGTTGCGGTTGATGGCCAGGAAGTACGCGCTCGCTCCGCCGGCCAGGAACGGCGGGCCCATGACGCGCATCGGGTCGCCGCCCTCGGGGTCCTCGATCTTGATGATCTCGGCGCCCATGTCGGCGAGCAGCATGGACCCGTAGGGGCCCGCCAGCATACGGGAGAGATCGAGGACCCGGATGCCGGTGAGCAGCTTCACGGCGCCCGCCCCGCGAGCGCCGACAGCGCGGGCTGGACGCACGCGGGCGTGATCGGCAGCTCGGTGAAGCGGACGCCGACGGCCCGCTTCACCGCGTTGGCCACCGCCGCCGAGACGGGAATGGCCCCCGACTCCCCGAGTCCTTTGGCCCCGAACGGCCCCTCGGTGTCGACGCTCTCGATGAAGCGCACGACGATCTCCGGCATGTCGTCGGCGCGCAGGATGGCGTAGTCCATGAAGCTCGAGGTGAGGACCTGGCCCCGCTCGACCACCAGCCGCTCGGCCAGCGCGTAGCCCAGGCCCATGTGGATGCCGCCGTGGATCTGGCCTTCGGCGGCCAGGGGGTTGAGCGCGCGGCCCACGTCGTGGGCTGAGACGATCCTGCGCACCGCGATGCGCCCGGTCTGTTCCTCAACGTCGAGGAGCACCGCCTGCGCGGCGAAGCCGTAACTGGCGGAGACGTTGCCGCGCAGGTCCTTGTCCAGCATCACTGTCGGCGGATCGTAGAAGGCCTCGGCCACCAGGATGCGCCCTCCCTCCCGCAGGTGGCCGGCGCGCACGACGCGGTCGTACGGCAGGCGCCGGGCCGGCTCACCCTGGACGACGACCCAGCCGTCCCGGAGTTCCAGACGCTCGACGGGCTCCTCCAGTTGAGCGGCGGCCATGGCCAGCAGCTCGGCGCGCACTTTCTGGGCGGCCTGGCGCGCGGCGTTGCCGGCGATGAACGTCGTGCGGCTGGCGTGGGCGCCCACGTCCCAGGGCTTCACCGCGGTGTCGGAGTTCACCACGTCCACCCGGTCGAGCGGCACACCCAGCGTCTCGGCCACGATCATGGCCAGCACCGTCTCCGAGCCCTGCCCGATCTCGCTGGCGCCGGTGACGAGCGTGACCTTGCCGAAGTCGTCGAGCTTGACGATGGCGCCGCAGCCGTCGGACCGGTAGATGCGGGCGCCGCCCCCGACGTGGAACATGGCGGCGTAGCCGAGCCCGCGCCGCCAGCCGGGCCGGAGCGGGGGCGGGTTCCGAGCGATCTCGTCGGCCACGGCCTCCAGGCACTCGGTCATCGCGCACGACGTGATCTGGAACCCTTGCGGATTCACCTCACCGGGCTTGATCGCGTTGCGTCGCCGGATCTCCAGCGGGTCCAGGCCGAGCCGATCGGCCAGCTCGTCCATCTGCGACTCGACGGCAAACGTCGACTCGAGATTGCCGTAGCCACGCATCGAGCCGGAGTACGGGTTGTTGGTGTAGACGATCGTGGTGTCGAACCGCACGGCGGGGCAGCGGTAGAGCCCGGCCACCGTGGCCAGCATCACGTAGGGCGTGGTGGAGCCCCAGGAGACGTAGGCGCCGCTGTCGATGGTGACGTGGGCGTCGCGGGCCAGCAGGCGCCCGTCGGCCGCCGCCGCGGTCCGCAGGCGGATCGAACAGGGCTCGCGGGTCGGACAGGCGATGAACTCCTCCAGCCGGTCGAACTCCACCTTCACCGGGCGCCGGGCCTGGCGGGCCAGCAGCGCGGCGATGATGTCGATCGGGTAGAGATCGAGGCCCCGCCCGAAGTTGCCGCCGACCGGCGGCTGGATGACGCGCACCCGGTCGCCGGTGACGCCGAGCGCCGCCGCGAGGTCACGCTGGTAGAGAAACGGCACCTGCGTGGTGGACCACATCGTCAGGCGCCCCTCGGCATCCCAGTCGGCGATGGCGATCATCGTCTCCAGACACGCCGGCGTCACGAAGTTTAAGCGATACTCGTCGTCCACCACCGCCGCGGCGTCGGCGACGGCCCGGTCCACGTCGCCATGGGTGAACTGGTACCGGAGCGTCGTGAGGTTGGTCCCCTGCTCCTCGTGGATCAGCGGCGCCCCCGGCCGGAGCGCCTCCCGAGGATCGAACACGCCGGGCAGCTCCTCGTACTCGACCTCGACGAGGCGAAGCGCCTCTTCGGCCACCTCGGGCGTCTCCGCGGCGACCGCCGCCACCTCGTCACGGATGCAGCGCACCTTGCCCAGCTTGAGCGCCAGGTGGTCGCGGGCGAAACCGAACGGGTGTTGCTCGACGCCGTCGCCGGTAATCACCGCAACAACGCCGGGCAGCGCCCTGGCCCGCGACACGTCGATCTTCACGATGCGCGCATGAGGATAACGAGCTCGCAGCACGCTGCCGTGGAGCATGCGGGGGAGCGCGAGGTCGTGGAGGTAGCGCGTGCGCCCGGTGACCTTCTCGGCCCCGTCCTTCTTGGGCGTCCCCCGGCCGATGACGGCGAAGTCGCTCACTCGTTCACGTCCTGGCCGGCGTCCAGCTAGGCCAGCGAGCCGCGCTCGTCGTGCGCTCCACGGTTCCCTCCTTCGTCTCGGACGGATCAGAACTTCACGGGTTCTTTGTGCTCGCCGAACACGTCCTTCATCGCCTGGGCGATCTCGCCGAGCGTGGCGTACGCCCTCACCGCCTCGGTGATCGGCGGCATGAGGTTGCCGGCGCCTCGGGCTTCGTCGCTGAGCCGGCGGAGGCTCGCCCGCACGGCGGCGGCGTCACGCTCGCGACGGACGCGCGCCAGCCTGGCCAGCTGGGCTTCGGCCACCTTGGGGTCGAACCGATACAGCTCGACGTCGGCGTCGGCCGGCGCCGGCGTGTCACCGACATAGCAGTTCACCCCGACCTTGGCGATCTCTCCCGAGGCCAGCCGCTGCTCGAACAGGTACGCCTGCCGTGCCACCTCGGCTTGCAGCGCGCCCGTCTTCACCGCCTCCACGATCCCGCCCAGGCGCTCGACGTGGGCCAGCTCCTCGACGATCTTCTCTTCCATCTGATTGGTCAGGCTCTCCACGAAGTAGGAACCGGCCAGCGGGTCCACGGTGTCGGCCGCGCCGGACTCCTCCGCGCAGATCTGCATCGTGCGGAGCGCGATGAGCTGGGCCTGGGCCGAGGGGATCGTGTAGGCCTCGTCGTAGGTGGGCAGGGCCATCGTCTGGGCGCCGCTCAGCGCGGCGGCCAGCGCGATGTAGGCGCCCCGCACGATGTTGTTCTCCGGCTCCTGCATGGTGAAGGCCGAGCCCCCGCCGCCGATCAGGCTGCGGAACATCCAGGACCGGGGGCTGCGGGCGCCGAACCGCTCACGCATCATGCGGGCGTAGAGCCGCCGGCCGGCCCGGAACTTCGCCACCTCCTCGAAGATCTTGCCCCAGCAGGTGAAGTTGAAGGAGATGCGCGAGGCGAACTCGTCCACGTCCATTCCCCGCGCCTGCATCCGCTCCACGTAGGCCGCGGCGATGGCCAGGCCGTACGCCATCTCTTGGGCGGTGGTGCAGCCGGCCTCGCGGATGTGGTAGCCGCAGATGGAGACCGGGTTGGAGCGGGGATAGTGCCGAGCCGAGAACTCGATGAGGTCGGCGACGAGGCGGAGCGAGGATTCCACCGGGTACACCCAGGTCCCGCGGGCGATGAACTCCTTGAGGATGTCGTTCTGGGGCGTGGTCACGACGCGATCGCGCGCCGCGCCCTGCTGGTCGGCCACGGCGAAGTACATGGCGGTGATGGGCGCCGCCATGGAGTTGATGGTGAGGGAGACGCTCACCCGGTCGAGCGGAATCCCGGCGAAGGCCTCCTCCATGTCGGCCAGGGAGTCGACGGCCATGCCCACCATCCCCACCTCACCCTCGGCGCGTGGGTGGTCGGAGTCGAGCCCTAGTTGAGTTGGCAGATCGAAGGCGACGTTCAGTGCATCCTGCCCGTGAGCCATCAAGAACTTGAATCGAGCATTCGTCTCCATCGGAGTCCCGAAGCCGATGTACTGGCGCATGGTCCACAGGCGCTCCCGGTACATGTGGCGGTGGATCCCGCGCGTGAACGGGTAGTCCCCGGGACGACCGATCTCGCGCTCGAAATCCCGGCCGCCGAGGTCCTCGGGGCCGTAGACCGGCTTGACCGGAATGCCTGCGTGGAGCGTGACGTCTCGCATCGTGGTCCTCCTACCTGTCCAGGAACCGCGCGACCAGCGCCGCCGTCTCCGGACCTCGCTCTTCCGGCGGCGCGTGGCCGACGTCGGACATCTCCACAACCTCCATCCGCTCGAAGACCGAGCGCCACCGGTCCAACAGGTGGCCGAAGGCCGGATCCTTCGTCCCCCACACCACCAGCGCTGGGAGCGCGGCGATGCGATGGCGCCGATTCCAGAGGCTGTCGTACCAGGCGCTCGAGCCCAGGACCTCGCGCGCGTAGACCCAGGTCGCGTACCGGGCGCCCGGATCGTCGAGGGGCCGGAGGTAGTGCCGGTGGACGCCGGCGGTGTACCGGCTGCGGTCCTTCACCGCGTGGCGCCAGACCACGCGCGCCGAAAAGGCGAAGCGCTCGTAAAGGAACCGGCCGAAGGGGCTGGAGAGCAGGCGGCCGACCCGCGCGAAATGGGGATCGGGGGCCAGGGACCACAGCCACGTGTTGAACAGCACCAGGCTGCGCACGTTGTCGGGGCGCTCGAGGGCGTAGGCCATTCCGATGGGGCCGCCGTAGTCGTGGACGATCAGCGTGATGTCTTTCAAGTGGAGCGCCTCGATCAGCTTCGCCAGTCGCCGGGCCTGATCTTCAGGGCGATACGACGCGCCGGACGGCTTGTCGCTGAGCCCGAACCCGAGGTTGTCGGGCGCGATGCACCGATAGCGGTCCCGGAGCGCCAGGACGAGATGGCGGTAGAGGAACGACCACGTTGGCGTGCCGTGGACCATGACGATCGGACGCCGGTCACCCTCATCGAGGTAATGCAGCCGCCCAGGCCCGAGAGGGAGCCAGTGGGACGCGAACGGGTACTCGGTCGCGTCGAGCCAGGCCGGCCTCACTCGGGCTCCTCCTTGAAGGCGGCCACCACCGCGGGCAGCGGCGTCCCCATGGGGAAGACGCGATGGACCCCCAGCCCGAGGAGCGCTTCGACATCGCGGGGCGGGATGATGCCACCGACGACGACCCTGATGTCGGCCGCGCCCTGAGCGCGGAGCCCGTCCACCACCCGGCGCGAGAGGGGCAGGTGGGCGCCGGAGAGGATGCTGAGGCCGATCACGTCCACATCCTCCTGGATCGCCTCATGCACGATCTCCTCCGGCGTGCGCTTGAGCCCGGTGTAGACGACCTCGACCCCAGCGTCGCGCAGCGCCTGGGCCACGACCTTGGCGCCGCGGTCGTGGCCGTCGAGCCCGGGCTTGGCGATCAAGATTCTCATTGGACAGGGCACGGGCACCCGGGCTCGCGCCACGCCCGTGCCCCGCCGCGATCTCCGGCGGCGCTTCTTCGACCGCGAGATGTGAGTCGCGACAACGGTATGAGTCGTCCGCTGACGCGAGTACCCGAGATCGTCAGCCGGCCAACGGACACCGGCAGGCGAAAGCGTCGGGGGCCGGCGCTGCCGGGATTGAAGAACAGCACGCCGTCCCGCTCCTCCCGGCGCGGCCGGTGGCTGTGGCCTGAGATCACCGCCGCGAAACCTGCGGCGCGCGGGTCGAAATCGAGCTCCTTGACGTCGTGGAGCACGTAGAGACGCACGCCCCCGAACTCGAGGTCCGCCGTGGCCGGAAGTTTCTCTGCCCAGGTGCCGCGATCGTTGTTGCCTCGCACGGCGGTGACCGGCGCGATCTCGGCGAGTCGTTCCAGCACCTCCGGGCCGCCGACGTCGCCGGCGTGAAGGATGGCGTCGACGCCGTCGAGCGCGGCCGCCGCCTCGGGCCTGAGTAGCCCATGCGTGTCGGAGATGACGCCGATGTCCCAGGTGCGCGTCATGTGGGGGTGAAGGCGGCAAGCCACCGCGGGTCGCCCTGGGGGTCGTCGGCCACGCGGACGGGCTTGAGCCGTACCCGCTGGCCGATCACGACTCGGGCCGGGTCCCCGTCGACGATGATGGTGAAGATCCGATGGCCGTCGACCTTCACGATGGCGAAGACGCGCGGTCCGGCAAAGCCGGCCGGAAGCCCGGTGTCCTGCACCGTGAAGGCGTGGACAGTGCCCTCGGCCGGCAGGTCCACCCATTCGAACCGATCCGAGGTGCATTCAGGGCAGAAGGCGCGCGGCGGCCACGCCGTCCGCCGGCAACCCGCGCAGCGCGTCGTGCTGAGCCGTCCCTCGCCGAGACGCGCATAGAAGTCGGCCAGCTTGGTGTGCTCGGCGGACTGCAGCGGGAAGGGGTCCACGGCCCGGAAGTAGGTCACGTCGCCCTCGCGCTCGCGCCGGAGCTGACGGAGCAGCGCCCGCACCTTCGCCGTCTCGAAGCGCTCACGCGCCTCGCCGGCGTACTCGAAGAAACCGCGCCCGGTCTTGGGCCCCAGCTCGTTGCGGGCCATCTTCTCCTCGACGAGCCGGGGCGTCTGGAACCGCTCGTCGCCCGTCGCCCGGGTCATGAACTGACTGGCCCGATAGAGGATGTCGACGCCGCCCCAATCGATGAACTCGAAGACGCCCACCGTCGCGTAGCGGAAACCGAGGCCGGCTCGGATGGCGAGATCGACCTCCTCGGGGGTGGCCACGCCGTCCTCGACCAGCCGCACCGCCTCGTTCATGAGGAGGACCTGGATGCGGGGGACGATGAAGCCCGGTGAGTCCGCGCAGCGCACGGCGGTCTTGCCCAGGCCGCGCAAAAAGGCCAGCGTCCGCTCGACCACCGCCGGCGCCGTCAGGGCGCCGGGCACCACCTCCACCAGCGGGATGATGTGGGCCGGGTTCAGCCAGTGCGCGACGAGGAAGCGCTCGGGCCCCGGCACCGCATCGGCGAGGTGGGCGGGCGAGATCGTCGAGGTGGTGGAGGCGATGACGGCGTCCGGGGCCACCCGTCCCGCGAGCCGGGCGAAGACCTCGCGCTTCAGCTCGATCCGCTCGGGCAGGGCCTCCTGGACGAAACCGCAATCGCCGAGGCCCTCGAGTCCCACGTGGTCCTCGATGCGCTCCAGGGCCGGCGCGATCTCTCCCGCCTTGATGACGCCCTCCTCGGCCATGAGCCCGAGGTCGCGGGCAATCTCGCGCCGCGCGTCGGCGAGCGCCGCGGACGCCGCGCCATCCGGGCGAGGCTTGAGGTCGACGAGCCGGACCCGGCAGCCGCCCAGTGCGCAGGCGAGCGCGATCTGCCGTCCGATGCGCCCGGGCCCCAGCACGGCCACCGTCTCGATCACCGCGGCTCTTCGTCGGAGGGGGCCTCGGCGGCCCAGTTCCGTCCGTAGATCATGACCACGTGCTCACCCAGCACGGCCTCAGTTCCGTCCGTAGATCATGACCACGTGCTCGCCCATGCCGCTGTTGTTGTGGGTGAGCCCGAGGGCGGCGTCGGGCACCTGCCGGGAGCCGGCCTCACCGCGAAGCTGCAGGAAGATCTCGGCGGCCTGGGCCACGCCCGTGGCGCCCAGCGGATGGCCACAGCCGATGAGCCCCCCGCGCGGGTTCACGACCACATCGCCGCCGTAGCCGCTGCGTCCGGCGGTCACGAACGGGCCGGCCTCACCTTTCTTGCAGAACCCCAGCTCCTCGTACGCGATCAGCTCGGCGATGGCGAAGCAATCGTGGACTTCGGCCACGTCCACGTCCTGAGGCCCGATGCCGGCCATGCGATAGGCAGCCTCGGCCGCCCGCTTGAGGGCGGGCCACTGGGCGTAATCCTCGGGCAGCGACGTGAGCTGAAAGCCGTCGAGGGCCTGGCCGGTGCCGCGGATCCACACCGGGGTGTCGGTGATCGTACGCGCCCGGTCTTCGGCGGCCAGGACGACGGCGGCAGCGCCATCGGTGATCGGCGAACACATGAAAAGCCGGAGCGGGCTCGAGATCATCCGCGAGCAAAGCACCTGCTCGAGGGTGGCACCTTTCTGGAAGTGAGCGGTGGGATTCCGGGTGGCGTGGGTGTGATTCTTCACGCCGACCAGGGCGAGCTGCTCCTCTGTGGTGCCGTACTCGGTCATGTGGCGCTGGGCGGCCAGCGCGAAGCACGGCGGGGCGGTCAGGCCGAAGGCGGCCTCCCATTCGCGGTCGACGCCGGTGCCCATGTTGAGGATGGCCTCTTCGCCCGAGGGCTGGTTCAGCTTCTCGACGCCGAGGACCATCACCAGGTCGGCCAGGCCCGCCGCGATGAACGCGTAGGCATAGCGGATGCCGACGGTGCCCGACGCGCACATGTGCTCGGTGCGGGCGCTGAGCGCGCGCGGCCGGATGCCCAGCGCCTCGGCGGCCAGTGACGAGATATGGCTCTGGAACGCCGTCCGCTCGGGCATGACCGAGCCCACCACCAGGCCCTCGAGATCCTTCGGCGTGAGCCCCGGCACGGAATCGAAGCAGGCCTTGCCGGCCTCCCAGATCAGGTCGCGATAGGACGCCTTGCGGACGCCGAACTTCGACACGCCCGCGCCGACGAGCGCCACCTTTCTCATGGCCTCACCTCGCCTTCCTGCTCCATCGCCCTCAGCCGGTGATGAACTTCCGAATCACGGTGCTCACCTCGTCTGGGCGCTCGTGGATCACCCAGTGCGAGCCGCGGGGAATCCGGTGGATCGTGAGGTGGAGGACGAAGCGGTCGAGCCCGTCCAGGTTGCCGGTCAGGAGCGCACGATCCTGCTCGCCCCAGATCACCAGCGTCGGCACGGATACCATGAGCATGGAGGCATCCACGCCGAAGGTGGCTCGAGCGGGGGCGTCATCCCCGGACGGCGGGCCGACACGGGCCGCCCGGTAGTAGTTGAGGCCGCCGGTCAATGCCCCGGGTTGGGACCAGGCCTCACGGTACGCGCGCCGGTCCTCGTCGGTGAAGATCTCCTGCCACAGGCGCCGGCCGAGGAACCGCTCGCGCAGGATAGCGAAGCCATCCGCGGTGAGTTGCTCCTCGGCATCTGGGCTCCGCAGCATGAACATGTACTGGCTGGCCGTCTGCTGTGCCGGGTTCTCACGCAGTTCACGAGCGAAGACTCCGGGGTGGGGGGCGTTGACGATGACGAGCCGGGCCAAACGATCAGGGTGGGCCATGGCGAAGGCCCAGGCCACGACGCCGCCCCAGTCGTGGCCGACGAGCACGAACCGTCGATGGCCGAGTTGCTCGGCGAGCGCCCGGAGATCTTCCACCATGTGCGGTACCCGATGCTGCTCCACGCCCGCAGGCTTGGCCGAGAGGTTGTAGCCGCGCAAGTCCGGCGCCACCGCCTGGTGGTCGCGACCGAACTCGACGAGCTGGCGCTTCCACGCGTACCAGAACTCGGGGAAGCCGTGGGCGAACAGGACGAGCGGCCCGGCGCCGGCCGTGACGTAGTAGAGGCGGATGCCGTTGACGTCCGCGTACTCGTGGCGCAGCGTCGCCGGGCCGCTCACGCGAACACCGCCCCGCGGTCCCAGTCCAGGTCGCGCCCGATCACCACCCTCAGGATCTCAGATGTGCCGCCGCCGGGGAGCAGGAACCGGGCGTCCCGGAAGTAGCGCTGGGCGGCGTACTCCATGGCCAGGCCGTAGGAGGCGAAGATGCGGGCGGCCTCGTCGGTAACCCGCACCGCCATCTCCGAGGCGAAGAGCTTCACCATCGCCGCCTCCCGGGCGACCGGCCGCCCGGCGTCAATGGCGCCCGCGGCCTGATAGGTCATCAGCGTGGCGGCATGGAGCGAGGTCAGCATGTCGGCCAGCTTGAACGTGATCGCCTGATGCTCGACGATCGGCTTGCCGAAGGCCACACGCTGCCGCGCGTAGCCCAGAGCCGCGTCGTAGGCGGCCCGGGCCAGGCCGACGGACAGCGCGGCCGTCATGACGCGGATCTCGGCCAGGATCGTCCCAACCTTGTCTACTCCGCCTGTCTCGCCGCCCAGCAGATGCTCGGGTGGCACCTCGACGTCATCCAGCAGGATCTCGCCGGTCTCCGAAGCCCGCACCGACATCTTGTCGATCTTCTTGCCCAGCGTGATGCCCTTCATGGTCGCGCGATCCAGCAGAAACAGCGCGATGTTCTTCAGGCCCCGCTCGGCCGAGGTCTTGGCGGCGACCGTGAGGATGTCGGCCACCGGCGCGTTGGTGACCCAGGTCTTGGCACCCCTGAGCACCCAGCGGTCTCCGCGGCGCTCGGCCCGGGTGGCGATGTTGCCCAGGTCGGAGCCCGCGTTGGGCTCGGTGAGCGCGAACGTGGCCACGAGATCGCCACGCAGGGCTGGCCCCAGGTAACGCCGGTGAAGCTCCTCCGTGCCGTACCGATACACGAAGTACGTCCCCATCAGCGACTGCATCGCCACCGCCGCCGCCACCGACATCGAGCCGCGCGCCAGCTCCTCGGCGAAGAGACAGTACGTGACCATGTCGGCGTCGGCGCCGCCGTACTTCTCCGGGTAGCGCAGACCGAGGTAGCCGAGCTCGCCCACTCGCTTGAACAAAGCCTTGGGGAACGCGGCGCTCTCGTCGATGGCCTGCGCCTGCGGCACGACCTCGGCGTCGACGAATCGGGCGACGGTCTTGCGGAACTCTTCCTGCTCGGCAGTGAATCTAATCATTGTAGCGGGTGCCGCGAGGCCGGCTTGAGCCGTGGGTGGCCTGAGCGAGGCGCGCCTGGCTCTGGTCGCGTAACGTCTGCGCGCAGGGCAGGCGTGGCTGCGTGTGCCTAAACCGATGGATTATCTCGGAGCCCGCACGCCTGACCCAGCGGCCTGTTCGAGGTGCGTAGGGCTGCGTGGGCCTCGACCGATTCATCATCTCGAAGGCCGCACTCCGGCCTTCTTCTCGTGTCTCAGAGCGCGCGTGGCGGCCTCGTCCACGCGGAGGTCGATGCCGATGCCGGTGATGACGACGCCGTAGTCGGCGCGCGCCGCTTCGATGGAGACGTAATCATCCATCACGTCCTCCAGCACGCGGGCGGGGTCGCGCTCAAGAGCGTCGCCGTAGCCTCCGGCCCCCGACTGCTGGAACGAGATCACGTCGCCGTACGCGAACTCGCGCGACTCCTTGCCGTGGACGACGACCTCGTCCGGGCCGGGGTTGATCACCGTCCGGCCCAGGCGGCCGGACCGGCCACCGAAGAGGCCGTAGGGCGGAAACGTCTGCCGGTCGGAGAGGTTCGTCAGCTTGCCTTCGTCGGCCATGAACCTCAGGTCGCGGCGGACCCCCGAGCCCCCGCGGAAGCGGCCGGGCCCTGCGGAATCTCGGATCAGCTCGAAGCGCTCGACGACGATGGGATGGCGGGCCTCCTGGGCCTCGACGGGAATGTTGGCGGCGTTGAACGCCCAGGACATGCCCTCGCAGCCGTCGCGGGTCGCCCGCGCGCCAGTGCCGGATAGCACCAGCTCGTAGGCCACAAACCGCCGGCCCCCCGCGCGGTCCCAGCCGCCGAAGGTCGGGTTGGCCATGTGCGAGGCGGCGGCGGCCACGCGCGCGGGGAGCGCGGGCGCCAGCGCGCCCAGCACCGCCTCGAAGAGGCGATAGCAGATCAGCGCCCGCGGCCCACCGCCGGCCGGCGGCCGCGGATTGAGGAACGAGCCTTCGGGCGCCTTCACCGTGATGGGGCTCAGCGCCCCCTCGTTCATCGGCCCCAGCGGATCGGTCAGGCTCTTCACCGCCGCGTACGAGTAGGAGCGCGTGTAGTTGATGTAGGAGTTGAGGCCGGACGGCGTCTGCGGGCTGGAGCCTTCGTAGTCGATGGTCATCGCGTCGCCGTTCACCGTCACGGTGGCGCAAATCCGCAGGGGATCGGTTCCGGGTCCCCAGTCGTCCAGGAAGTCCTCGAATGCATACACGCCGTCGGGGACCTCACGGATGGCCGCCCGCATGCTCGCCGCGGTGCGGGCGATGATCTCGTCCATGGCGGCGAACACCGTGTCCCGCCCGTAGCGCTCCACCACTTCCATCAGCCGCAGCTCGCCGACCCGCAGCGCGCTGCGCTGGGCTCGCAGGTCGCCCAGCACGCGGTCGGGCGTGCGCGTGTTGGCGGCGATGATGCCGAGGAGGCTTTCGTCCTCCCGGTACTCCCGCCACACCTTGGTGGGCGGGATGCGGAGGCCTTCCTGGTAGTAGTCGAAGATCCCGACCACGCCCTGGCTACCCGGCCGCTGGCCGCCGACGTCTGTGTGGTGAACGATGTTGACGACGAAACCGACCAGCTCGCCGGCGACGAAGACCGGCTGGGTGATGAAGAAGTCGGGCAGGTGCCCGGAGCCGAGCAGCGGGTCGTTGAGCAGGATGGCGTCGCCCGCCCTCAGCGTCTGCACCGGATGGGCGGCCAGCGCGTTCTTCACGGCGAACGACATGGCGCCCATGTGCCCCGGCGAGTACGGCCCTTGAGCGACCATCCGCCCGACGCGGTCGAAGACGGCGACGGAGAAGTCCTGGCCCTCGCGCGCCTGCTCGGAGTACGCCGTCTTGTGCACGGTGGTGCCAATCTCGACCGCGATCGACTGGAGCGCGCCCCACACGACCCCGAGCGTGATGGGATCGAGCGTCGTCATGGCCGGAGCGTGGCCACCAGGTTGGCGTGGTCGTCCACCACTGCCGCGGTGCCCGGGGGCAGCACCGTCGTCGACTCGCGCTCCTCGATGATCGCGGGGCCCGCGACCGAGAGCCCGGCCCAGAGGCGGTAGCGGTCGTACACCGGGCAGTCCACCCACCCGCGCGCCTCTGGGAAGTACGCTCGGCGCACGGCCTTGCGCGGGGGCGGGCCCGGCTCGGTGGCGGCCTTGGCTAGCGTTACCCGCGGCGTGCCGCCGATGGCGGCCAGCTTCCACGTCACCACCTCGACCGGCTCGGCCGGCTGGGCGTAACCGTAGCGTGCGGTGTAGATCTCGTCGAAGCTCTGGCGCAGGCGGCCGAGCGCGACCGCGTCGAGCGGCCCGGCCGGGACCGGCATGGTCAACTCGTAGCCCTGCCCGACGTAGCGCGCATCCGCCGAGCGGGCCAGGGTGATCTCGCCGGCCACCGCCGACTCGCGCACCACGGTGAGCGCCTGCCGGGCCATCTCGTCGTACATCCCAGTGAGGGCCGCGGGGTCCGCCTGGTCCACGCGACGCACGTACGTGCGGGTCACGTCGAAGCGCACCTCGGCGGCCAGCAGGCCGATGGCCGCGGTGACGCCGGCCGCCGCCGGCAGGATGACGCGCGGGATGCCGAGGGCCTGGGCCAGGCGGCAGCCATGAACGGGCCCCGAGCCGCCGAAGGCCACCAGCGTGAGATTGCGGGGATCGCGCCCCCGCTCGATGGAGACGACGCGCGTGGCCAGCTCCATGTTGGTGTTGACGATCTGGTGGATGCCCCAGGCGGCCTCTTCTGGAGTGAGACCGAGCGGACGGGCGACGCGCTCCTCGATGGCTCGGTCGGCGGCGGGAAGGGAAAGCTTCAGGGCGCCGCCAGCGAAGAAGTCGGGGTTCAGGTAACCCAGCACGAGGTCGGCGTCGGTCACCGTGGGCTCGAGACCTCCCCGCCCGTAGCACACGGGCCCGGGGGTGGAAGAAGCGCTCTCCGGGCCCACCGTGATGATGCCCAGCCGGGCTCGCGCGATCGAGCCGCCGCCGGCGCCGATCTCGACGAGATCGATGGCCTGGATGTTCATGGGCAGCCCGCTGCCAGGCGCATTGTGCACTCGGTGGAGCTCGAAGGACGTCGTGGTGACGGGCCGGCCCCGGTCGATCAGCGCCAGCTTGGCCGTGGTGCCGCCCATATCGAAGGCGATGAGGTCGCGGTGCCCGCTGAGCTCGCCGTAGGCCGCGGCCATGAGGGCCCCGGCCGCCGGGCCCGACTCGATCATGCGCACGGGGTAGCGCTCCATCGCCGGCGCCGTCGCGACGCCGCCCGAGGACTGCATCACAAAGAGCCGGCCTCGGTAACCCCGCTCGGCCAGCGCCACCTGGAGGGCCTCCAGATATGTCCGCACCGCGGTCATCACGTACGCGTTGACGACGGTGGTGGAGGTCCGCTCGTACTCGCGGAACGTTGGCGACACCTCGTGGGACAACGTCACGGCAACGTGCGGCGCCTCCTCGGCCACGATCCGGGCCAGGCGCTGCTCGTGCGCGGGGTTCAGATAGGCGTGAAGCAGGCAGATGGCCAACGTCGTGACGCCGCGCTCGACCAGCCCGCGCACAGCCCGGCGCGCATCGACCTCGTCGAGTGGGGTGCGGACGGAGCCGTCGGCCAGGACTCGCTCGGTGACCTCGCCGATGAGCCGCCGGGGGACAAGCGGCGGCGGCTTCTCGATCTGCAGATCGTAGACCTGGTAGCGCTTCTCCCTGCCGATGATGAGCACGTCGCGAAAGCCCCGGGTGGTGAGCAGGCCCACGCCCCGGGCTTTGCGCTCGATGACGATGTTGGAGCCCAGCGTGGTGCCATGGACCGCCTGGGCCACGTCCGCCCAGGCCACGCCGGCCCGGCCCACCAATTCGTCGAGGCCGGCCAGACACGCCTCGGCCGGATCGGGGTACGTGGTCAGGCGCTTGGCGGTGGCCAGCTCGCCCGACGGCGCCTGGAGCACGAAGTCGGTGAACGTCCCCCCGACGTCAAACCCGAGGCGATACGGCACCGCCTCAGCTCCGTCGCTCGGGACGGGCCAGCACGATTCGGAACGGATAGCGGCGGCTGCTCTGGTAGGTGACGGCGTGCTCGACCGGCTCGCCGCTCATGGCGAAGTAGATGCGCTCGAACAGGAGCAGCGGCGTGCGCGGCCGCACCTGCAAGAGCTCGGCGACGTGGCGCGGCGCCAGCGCGGCGTCGGTGACCTGATCGAGGACCTTGATTGGCACGCCGAGCTGCCGCTCGATGGCGCCGATGAGCGAGGTCTTGGAGACGTCCTCGTCCGACAGCGCCTCGCCGATGGCCAGTGGCAGGTGCGCGGTCACGTGCTGGAAAGGCCCCACGTCGGCGTGCCGGACGCCGACGATGCGATAGGCCTCGGAGCCCGGCGGCAGCCGCAGCGCCTGGGCGATGTTGGCAGGCACGCGGACCACCTCGCGCGTCACCAGCTTGAACCAGGTCTCGTCGCCGAGGGCGATCATGTCGTCCACCGAGCCGATCACGCGCAGCTTCCGATCGCCGCCCGGCGTGGGCGTGCTGAACGTGCCGCGGCCGGCGTGACGGTAGAGCCGCCCCTCCTGCACGAGCACGTCGAGGGCCTGGCGGATGGTGGGACGGCTCACCATGAACTGCGCGCAGAGCTGATGCTCCGACGGGATGCGCTCGCCCTCGCCGAGCAGCTCGCTCCGGATGGCGTCGGCGATCTGAAGATAACGGGGAACGCCGGGACGGTAGTTCACCAGGCGACCTCCGCGGTCAGAATGTCTAGACATTTACCACCGTGGCCACACCGCGTCAACGAGTGGCTCCATCACGGTGGATTTCAGCGCGGGGGAGACTCGTAGCGGTAGAACCCGCGGCCGCTCTTGCGCCCCAGGTGTCCGGCCAGGACCATGCGCTTGAGCAGCGGCGGCGGGGCATACCGCGCCTCGCGGAATTCGTCGTACATCACCTCGGCCACATACATGGTCGTGTCCAGCCCCACCAGATCGAGGAGCGTGAACGGGCCCATCGGATACCCGCAGCCCAGCTTCATCGCCTGATCGATGTCCTCCAGCGAGGCGAGCCCGCCCTCGTAGACGCGGACGGCGTCGAGCAGGTACGGCACCAGGAGGCGGTTCACGATGAACGCCGTCGAGTCCTTGGCCTGCACCGGCACCTTCCCCACCACGCGGACCCAGTCGCTGGTCGCTCTCACCGTCTGGTCGTCGGTGAGGATGGTGCGCACGACCTCGACAAGCTTCATGAGGGGCACCGGGTTGAAGAAGTGCAGCCCCAGCACCTGGCCCGGACGCTTGGTGGCCGCGGCCATGGCGGTGACGTTGCAGGACGACGTGTTGGAGGCCAGGATCGCGTGGGGGGCGCAGATGCGATCGAGCTTGGCGAAGGTCTCGTTCTTCAACGCCTGGTTCTCGGTGATGGCCTCGATCACGAGATCGCAGTCCTTGAGGTCCTCCAGGCGCACCGTGCCGGTGAGGCGCCCGAGGATCTCATCCTTGCTGCCGCCTTCCAGTTTGCCCTTGGCCACCAGCCCCTCGAGCGTCTGGCCGAGGTTGCCGAGCCCGCGATCCAGCAGCTCTCGGGTGGCTTCGACGACGGTGGTGCGAAAGCCGGACTGCGCCGTCACCTGGGCGATGCCCGCGCCCATGAGACCGCAGCCGAGAACGCCGATGTGCTTGATGGCCATCGAGATCCTCCAGATCCGAGCGGAAGAGGCTTCGCCCACAGACCGTTGCGCCGGCGAACACCGGCGCGGGAACGGCGTTACTCCGATACCTGACTAGTTGCGCAGGCGGCGGCCCGGCAGCGGGGGCGGCTCGTAGTGGGCCGACCCCGGCGGGCATGGATTCTTCACGGTCACGGTCACGGTGCCGCGGCCGCTGCCGTAGACCATGCTGCCGTCGGGCTGGAGCACGAAGCCCTCCGCGCGGGGCGCCGGCCCGTCCTCTTTGAGGGCCCGGTCATACGCGGCCTCTCGCGGCTCCATCGGCGCCGACAGGATGTTGAGCATCATCGTGGCGCTGACCGGGATCTTGGCCTCGTCGGCGGCCGCCGGCCCCACACTCATCCCGGCCAGGGCCAGGGCGGTCAGCACGACACCTCGCTTGATCATGTGACGCCTCCACCACGCTCAATCGTAGACGATGAGCGAGTGCAGCGGATAGCTCTTGAGCTTCTCCCGGCCGCGCAGAAACGCCAGCTCGATGAGGAAGACGACGCCGACGATGTGGCCGCCGAGCTGCTCGATGAGACGCAGGGTGGCCGCCATGGTGCCGCCGGTGGCCAGCAGGTCGTCGACGGCCAGCACGCGCTGCCCCGCGCGGATGGCGTCCTCGTGCATGGCCAACGCGTCCCGTCCGTACTCGAGCTCGTATTCGACCTCGATGGTCTTGCCGGGCAGCTTGCCGAGCTTCCGCACGGGCACGAACCCGGCTCCGAGCTGGTAAGCCAGGGCCCCGCCGAAGATGAAGCCACGCGACTCCACGCCCACGACCACCTCCACCCCCTCGGGGCGATACCGCTCGACGAGGTGGTCGACGACGCAACGGAAGGCTGGCCCGTCCTTGAGGAGGGTCGTGATGTCCTTGAAGAGGATGCCCTCCGTCGGGAAGTCCTTGATGTCCCGGATCTTGCCTCGTAGCTCGGCGACGTCCACCGCGGGTATATTACCGACCCCATGTTGCGCCGCGCAAGGCGCGGTCTTCGTTTTCGGACCGCGGCCCATGCTGACACCGTCGAGACGTCGACCTGTCAACCCATCAACGCTGACTGCGGAACCCCGGCGCTAAGTCGCTGATTCCACGGCGCCGGGTTACGTCGGGCCCCGTGGCACCCCCTTTGCTCCCTTCGCTTTGGCACGACGATGCGGGAGCCCGTCAGCAACCACAATCCGGCGCCGCTGAGAATGGTGCGCTTCATCGAAGAGATCCTCGAGGACGGCAGGGCGACCGGACGCGTCGTCGCCGTGGACGTCGAGGACGGAACGTATCGCGTGACGCTGACCCGACCTGATCACGGTCTCAGCATCCATCAACTCTCGGCGTGGGACGTGAGCCGGAGCTTGCGGGGCGACCCGGACGCTCTCGCCGCGATTCGCGCGGGGCTCCTGGGCGACGCCGCTCGATAGCTGGAGGAACGAACGCATGCTGCCTCGCCCCGAGGCCCAAGGGTTGTTCAGCCGGGCGCTGACAGAGTTCTCCCCAGGCTGGGAACCCGTGGGCGAGTTGACCGAAGTGACCACCCGTGATCCCGAACACTGGCTGTCCGGCATAGGAACCTTCGGCATCATGCTCCAGCACCGGGACACCGGCGCCCTCAAGGTGCTCGGCCGGCGCGCCGGCGCAGGGCCCGAGGCGACGTACCACCGGGGAATCTCGTTCCTGGTACTCGAGGCCTACGACCAGCGCAACACCGATCCCATCCGGCGCTACCTGGAGGAGATCGGGCTGGCCAGTCGTCCGTCGGCCGCCTCGCGCCGGACCGCCTAGTAACTGAGAGGGGGGCCTCCCCCCTGCCCGATTGTGCCGCCGAACCCCCAAGGTGTACCTGGTTGCCAAGTGTGAATCCTTCACCCTGAAAGACGCTGCAACCTCCCCGGGGCCGATCGTCGGGATTTCAATAGCTTGCAAGGCGGCACGCCTCTTGAGTATTCCCACCTCGAAGGGAGGTGGCATATATGCGGATCACCCTAATTGCATTGGCGACGTTCGCAACTGTTTTGACGGTCGCACCGGCTGCTTTTGGCTTCGGCGGCGGCGGCCGTGGTCGCGCCGAAGGCGGCTCGGGCTCGTTCGGGGCTAGCGCGGCTGCACAGACCCCCGGCGGCGGAGGGAAGGCAACAGCCTCGACCTCTGAGCCTCTGGCCGCGCTTGCCGTCGGCCTCGGGCTGCTCGGCGCTCGCTACCTGCGCCGGCGCTAGCCGGGCGATCGCGCACGGTCGCCGCCGGTCTGGCCGGCGGCGTTCGTGTTTCAGCGGTGGTCGGGGCCGCCGACTGCGCCGGCGTAACGGTTGTGGCACCTCGCGCGAACGGGGAGGTCTGGAGGGGGCGGCCGCTGCCCCCTCCAGTATCATAGTCACTCCAGGGCCTCGATGGCGTCCGGTAGGGCCGCCAGCCCCCCGATGACCGCGTCTGGTCCCCCGTCGCGCGGCGCCCGTGGCGGCGGGCTTGCCACCTGGATCACCCGCATGCCCGCCGCGCGCGCGCCGCCGACGTCGAGGACCGGGTCGTCGCCCACGTGAACGGTCGTCTCAGGCTCGACGCCCAGCGCCCGAAGCGTCAGCCAGAAAATCTCCGGTGCCGGCTTGCGGATTCCGACCTCGTCGGAAAACGTCGTGTGCGCGAAGCACTCGAGCAGACGGTACCCGGCCAGCAGTTTGCGCAGGGTGGTGCCGGGCGTCCGCATGGTGTTGGAGACGACAGCCAGTGTGAGACCCCGCGCGCGGAGGGCGGTCAAGGCGCCGTGCGCGCCAGGGTCCACCGTTGGCGGGACCTGCAGGGCCGGCCGCGCGTACGCTTCGACGAGCGCGGTCAGGATCGGCGGCGGCACGCGCTCGGGCATCGCGGGATCGACACCGGCCAGCAGCGCGCGCACGTGCTCGCGCACGGGAACGTCGCGATGGGTGCGCCAGACGGCGCCAAGGAAGGCGGCCGAGGCCTCGTAGCCGCGCTCGAGCGCCGCCCGGGGGACGGCCAGGCCGGCCGCGGTCAAGATCTTCTCGAACTCGGCGAGGCGGACGCGTCTGTAGCGATCGTCGCTCGCCGGGCCGTCGTGCAGCAGCGTGCCCCAGAAGTCGATCGTGACGGCGTGAATCTTCAGGAGGCCCCCTCGAACTTCGGCGGCCGCTTGGCGAGGAATGCGGCGGCCCCTTCGGCCGGCTCACCGGTGGTGTAGGCGCTGGCGAAGGCGTGGACGCCGTACTGGATGGCCGTGGCCAGATCGGTGTACCGCCAGCGCAGCATCAGCTCCTTCTGCAGACGGATCGCTGCCGGTCCGCCGGCCAGGATCTTGGCCAGCATCTCGTCGGTGGCTGCGCGCAGGCCCGAGGCTTCCACCACGCGGTTGACGAGCCCCCAGCCGAGCGCCCGTTCCGCCGTGATGGCCTCGCCGGTCAACAGCAACTCGGCCGCCCGACCCGGCCCCACCAGCGGCGGCAGCAGCGCGGCCTCGATGACCGACGGCACGCCGACCCGGACTTCCGGCAGCCCGAAGGTTGCCTCCGCCGAGGCCATCCGAAGGTCGCAGGCCAGGGCCAGCTCGAAGCCCGCGCCCAGGCAAGGCCCATGAACCGCGGCGACGACGGGGAACGGCGCGTGATGGACGGCCTCGATTGCTCCATGAAGGGTGGCGATCAGGGCCCGGGCGCCGGCCACATCGAGCCCGGCGAGGACGCGGACGTCCATCCCCGCCGTGAAGGCACGCCCGCTTCCGGTGAGGACGGCGGCGCGCACGCCGGCATCGGCGTTGAGCGCGCTGAACGTCTCGTGGATGGCCCGGATCAGCCCGGGCTCGAGCAGGTTGAGGGGCGGCCGCTCGAGGCGGCACCAGGCCACCGGCCCGGCCCGCTCGACAGTGACGCCGACGGATGCCATCAATAGCGGCGCATCGTCGGATCGACGGTGCGCGCCCAGGCGTCGAGCCCACCGGCCAGGTTTCGCACGCTGGTGAAGCCGAGGCTGCGCAGGTAGTGAGCGACGGCGGCGCTGCGCACTCCCTGGTGGCAGTACACCACGATCTCATCCTCAGGGTTGAGCTCCTCGACCCGGAGCTCGATCTCTTCGATGGGGATGTGGACGGCATTGGGCAAACGACAAAGCTTTGTCTCCCAGTCCTGGCGCACGTCGAGGAGCATGGGCGCCCGTCGCGCCTCGATCCGCGTCTTGAGGTCCTGGGGGGTGATTTCGTCCATCGCCGGTCCCGTCAGCGCGGCGCCGGTCGGGCGGCGAGGAAGTCGGCGAGCCACGCGTTGACCGTCTCGGCGTGCTCGATCTGGGGGAAATGGCCGCAGGCATCGATCCAGCGGGTCTCGGCCCGGACCAGCCCGGCGGCGACCTCGCGGCAGTGGCCGGCCGGCACGACCCGATCCTCTCGTCCGTGAATGAGGAGGATCGGGACGTCGAGCGTCCGGAGCGCCCGCCGGAACAGCTCACCGCGCTCCTCGAAATCCGCACGGATGGCTCGCACGGTGCCGAGGTAGGCTGCACGCGCGTCCCAGCCGGTGCGGGCGGCGTAGTCACACCGAACGAGGAACTCGACGTCCTCACGCCGGGGACGATGGAAACAGCGGGCCAGGGCCGCCCGGTAGATGGCCGTGCACCCGCAGAGCGCCAGGGCCTCCCCGACCCCGACGACGGCCAGGATCCGGTACACCGGCGGCAACTCATACGCGAAGCCCGGGACCAGACCGCTCAGCAGCGCGAGGCGATCCACCCGGCCCGGATAGGCCAGCGCATAGGCAAGCGCGACGGCGGCGCCCAGCGAGTGACCGACGAGGGTGACGCGACGGACGCCGAGCCCGTCCAGGAATCCGCCGAGCGCGGCCGCGAAGAAATCCAGACCGTAGCGGGTGCGGGGCTTGGCCGAACGCCCGAACCCCGGCAAGTCCGGAGCCAGGATCGTGGCCCGGCCGGCCAGCGCCTCGGTGGTCAGCCGCCACGAGGCGGCGAAGCCTCCCAGCCCGTGAACGAGGACCACGGCCGGCCCCCGCCCTTCCTTGAGATAGTGGACGGTGAGCCCGTCGAGCGCGCCCGCCTGCAGCTTGAGCTCCGGCATGCGACCGTAGAGTCTAGCGCGTCCGGGCGTCGAGGAGCGGACGCAGGACCCGGCGGAACGGAAAAACGCTGAAGATGCCGCCCGTGTGGATGAAGCACACGCGCCGGCCGAAGGCCCGGGGCTCGCGACTCAGGGCGTCCAGGAGCGCGTGGAACGCCTTGGCGGTGTAGACCGGATCGAGGATGAGCCCTTCCAGCCGCGCGAGCTTGACCATGGTCTCCAGCGGCTCACGGGCCACGGTCGCCCGGCCGGCACCCTGGTAGCCGTCGATCAGGTGGATGGCGTCGGGGACGTCGACCTCGAGCCCGTACCGCGCGCGGGCCTGCCGGATCACGTCGGCAACGTAGGCCCGAACCCGGTCGGCCTCCCAAGCGATGGGGATGGAGACGATCTCGGCCCGCAGGCCCGTCAACTGCTTGGCCATCAGAAGGCCCGCCTGGCTGCCTCCGCTGAACGCGGTGACGGCCACCGTGTCGAACTGGGGAGCGCCATGGCGGATCTGCTGCGCCAGTTCCCGGCCGCAGGCGAGATAGCCGAACGCGCCGGTGACGGTGGCGCCGCTCTCGGGGATGATATAGGGGGTGCCGCCCGCTGCGCGCACCCGGGCGGCCAGGTCGGCCAGGACGTCGTCGATCCGGTTCCACGCCGCGTCATCGTAGTAGTGGATCTCGGCGCCGAGCAGGCGGTCGAGGAGGAGGTTGCCATCGTACTCGTCGGGCGGCGCGCCCTTGAGTGCCAGCACCGCCCGCAGACCCAGACGCGCCGCCACCGCGGCCACGGCACGGCAACAGTTGGACTGCAGGGTGCCACAGGTGATGAGCGTGTCCGCGCGCTGAGCCAGCGCCTCGCCCACGAGGAACTCCAGCTTCCGGATCTTGTTGCCGCTCTCGAGGAGCCCGGTGAGATCGTCGCGCTTGACCCACAGCTCCCGTCCGAGCTCCGCGGACAGGCGCTCGAGCTTGAGCAGCGGCGTGGGGCCCAGGACCAACTCGACGCGGGGGATCGGCGGCGCCGTCGTGGCCATCGCCTCTCACTATCTCAGGCGGGGCCGTGAAGTAGCAAGCCTGTCGGCCCCGCCGGCTGGCCGAGCAGACGCCTCATGGTGAGCGCGTTGCGCACCGGGTAGTCCCGGTTGTTGTTGTTGAACGAGATGAAGACCTGCTCGGCCTCCCGCGCCAGCGCCTCCACCTCGGGGACCAGCGCCCGCAGCTCCTCGTCCGTATAGAGGTAGTCGTACTTCTCCCGCACAGTGGGCTCCTCGCCCCGCAGTTGTCGCAGCCAGCCTTCGGTGTTGCGCCCGTGCAGGCGTACCACCGCCGTGGGGGTCGTGGCCGTCACCACCCGCGGGATCGCGTTGACCGTCAGGGGAGCGTCGACGACGACGTGGGCCAGGCGCGCCTCGCGGAGCGCGTGGAGCGTGTCCGCCGCGTGATCGGGGAACCACGAGCGGTCCCGGAGCTCAACGGCGAGACGCCAGCCGGGCAGCCGGTCGGGGAGCGCGATCAGGTAGTCGAGCCACCGGCGGTCGAAACGGACCCAGGGGGCGAACTGGAACAGCACGTAGCCGAGCTTCCCGGCCACGGCCAGCGGATCCACCGCCGTCCGGAACAACCGGAAGGCTTCGTCAATCGCCTCGGCCGGGAAGGCGGCCGCGTCCACCTCGCCGCGCCGCGTGCGCCGCGCCGGCGCCGGCGCCAGGCGCTGCAGCTCGGCCGGCAGAGACTGCGGGCGCGGGTGGTGGCCGGTGAGCAGCGCGTACGCCTTGACGTGGAACATGAATCCCGGCGGCGTGCGCTCCACCCACCGCGCGACCGCCCGCACGTCGGGGATGGCGTAGTAGGAGGCGTTCACCTCCACGACGTCGAACACCCCCGCGTAGAAACGCAGGCGGGCTTCCGCCGTCATGGATCGGCGCGGGTAGAAGGTGCCCTCTTCGATCAGGGCGGCGTCGGTCCAGGAGCTTATTCCCACCCGCACGCGCGGCGTGGCCGGGGCAAGCGGCGGCGGGAGCAAACGGGAGACTAGGAGGTTTCGAGCAGGCTGAACAGCGCGTCAGGATCGATCGGCTTCACCAGGTGGCGATCGAAGCCGCTCTCCAGCGCCCGCTGCCTATCTTGCGGCTGACCATACCCGGTGAGAGCGATCAGGAGCATGCTCTTGCCGGCCTCGGTAGCCCGGAGTTGGCGCGCCACTTCGAAGCCGTCGATTCCGGGGATGCCGATGTCCATCAGCACCACGTCGGGCCGCGACGTCAGCGCGGTACTCAGCGCGGACGCCCCGTCGCCGGCCACCTCCACCTGGTGACCACAGACCTCCAGCAGACAGCGCACGGCCTCGCGGGCGTCCTCATGGTCCTCCACGACGAGTACGTGGCGGCGGCGCACGCAGAACACGGTACGCGGCGTCGGGCATATGCGCAATCCCTGAAATCATTTTCTCAGCGCGCCGCGCTAGACGATCTTCTCGTAGACACCCGGGGGGATCACTCGGTACACGCGGATCGCCTGCGAGACGTTCTTGAGCGTTCGCTCTCCCAGGCTTTCCAGCACGAAGTGCTGCCGGATCCGCTCGGCGGTGACGGGACCGACGACGATCTCGCCGGCCTGCGCCGACCCGGCGAACCGCGCGGCAAGGTTCGTGGTGGGACCGGTGGCAGTGAAGGTCCAGCGCTGTCCCAACTTGGTGGCGCCGACCAGGGCCTCACCGGTGTTGATGCCCATGTGGAGCTGGACGGGCGGAAAGACGCCGCCGTACTCCTCGTTGAGGCCGTCGACCTTCTGCCGGATGGCGAAGGCCGCCCGCGTGGCGTTCAGCGCATGATCGGTGACCTGCCGCTCCGACTGGAAGATCACCATGAGACCGTCGCCGGCCGTCTCGTTCACGTCGCCGTGGTGCTGCTGGATGATCTCCAGGAACGCGGCGAAGTAGAGCTGGACGAGCTGGTTCAGCCGCTTGGGGTCCAGCTGCTCGGACAGCCGGGTGTAGCCGGCGATGTCGAGGAACAGCACCGAGACCTCCGCCGTGCGCTTCTCCAGCTCGGTGGCGTTGGGATTCCGCTCCAGCAGCTTCTTGACGGATTCGGGAACGAATTTGGAGAGCTCCCCCTTGAGCTGCTCGAGCAGCTCGAGGCGCTGGCGCGACTCCTGGAGGTTCTGGAGCGCCAGGGCCAGCTCCGTGTTCTTGCCGGCCAGGTCGGCGTGGGCCTGGGCCAGCCGTCCCGTCATCTCGTTGAAGGCGGTGCCGAGCTGGCCCAGCTCGTCACCGGAGGCCGCGGGGGCCCGCGCCTCGAAGTTCCCCTCACCCACCCGGCGGGCGGCGTCGGCCAGCGCGGCCACCGGGCGCACCACCACCCGCCGCATGGCCACCGTCAGCACTGCGCCGGCGGCGAGGATGGTGAGAACGGCGGTGAGGATCTGCCGGTTGCGCTGGCGTCGCACCTCGGCCAGGACCGGCTCCATCGAGGTGGCCACGTGCACGACGGCCCGCACCTCGTGGTCGCTCCCGTGGCAGCCCTGACAGCGCTCTTGATTGGGGATGGGATGGTAGACGGCGAAGAGCCGGGCGCCGTTCCGCGTCTCCATCGTCTCCTGGGGCTTGAGCGAAGTCACCGCTTGCCGGAAGACGGGACCGTCGGCGGTGCGGGCCGGCGCCCGGCGCATCTTCTGGATGTTGGCCATGACCTCGGGGGAAAGATCGGCGAGCTTGCGGACCTCCTCGAGCGTGGCCAGGTCGGTGAAGGCCTCGACGCCGTTGCGGCGGTAGATGGTGAGGCTCTCGATCGACGCGGTGCCCCGGAGCTCCTGGAGCACCATGCGGGTCACGTCGGGCCGCTCCTGCAGCATCGCCCCCTCGATGCTGGCGATGATGGACTCGGTCAGCCGCCGCGCCGCCATCTTGTTCTGCTCGAGCAGCACCGCGTGCTCGCGCTGCAGCGTCCAGATGGTGGAGGCGCCGAAGCCGATGATGAGGACCACCACGATGAGCACGGTGATCTTGAGGGCCAGGCGCGACCGGAACATCGCGGGCTGATCCTAACGCCGCGCCGAGAGAAGCGCCATCACGCGCGACCGGAACAGGATGTCGCGGCCGGTCTTGAGCCGGCGGCACACCGCGAAGCCATCCTTGTCGTCGGCGGCGATGAGCACCCGGGGACGAGTCGCCGCCCCCGCTGTGCTGCTCGCGGCCAGTCGGGCCTGGAACGGGGCGAGGTCCGCTTCGGCGCGTCGGTGAATCGCGGTGTAGAATCCGGTCCGATGGCCCGAGACGCCTTCGACGAGTTCGAGGCCGCGAGCCTGTTCTGTCCTCGCTGCCGGCGGGCGACGCCGGCGCGCAAGAAGCTCCTGCTCGTGCTGCCGACCGGCAACAAGTACGACTACGTCTGCGCCGAATGCGGCACGCCGGTCGGCGGCAAGACGGACAACGACCCCGGGGACTTCTACCGCACCGTCGGCCCGCGACGTTCCTGAGCGCCGTCAAGATCTCGTCGGCAAAGACGATTCACTGCTCGACGGTATCGAACTTCGTAGCCCGAGCGATGTGGATCGATCGATCCAGCAGTCGGTCTTGCGTGGCCACGCACCCTATGGCATCATCAGCCAGCTTCATAGCGACCCTCCTTCATATCTGAATCGGATCGGTTCGTCGTTCGCGATTGATTCAACCTCACAGAGGAGGATTGGTATGAGCCAGCACAGCAAGACGCTCGCGATCCTGGCGTTTGGCGTCGCGATCGCCGTGAGTGGACTGGCCCTCACCCAGCAGGTCATCGCGGTGGCCGGCGACATGGATGCAGAACGGCTGAATCGCGCAATTCTCGAGTACATCGCCCTCAAGAACCCCCTGGCCCCGATCAGCGCTTTCCGGGGATTTCCCGAAACCCTCGTCGCCGAGTCGCAGATCTCGAACATCGACCACTGCCTGGCCCTGGCCCAGGCCGAGGTCGAGTCCGAGTTCAAACACGACGCGGTGGGGGCGGCCGGGGAGATCGGGCTCTTCCAGATCCTGCCGACGACGGCGGCAATCTTCGAGCCCACCGTCGGGCCGTTCCGCCGGCCCCAGCTCGTCAGGGGAAAACGGGATCTTGGCGATTTGGCCAACCCCCTGGTCAGTACCCGGTTCGCGATGGCCTATCTGCGCGACATCATGGGGCGCAGGGCGACCATCCGCGAGACGTTGACCGAGTACAACGGAGGCCCGGGCGGGCGGCACCTCCATTATTACCGGGCGGTGATGGGCGCCTACGTGGAGGTTCTGGAGCATCCTGAGCTGCGGTGCCGGTACCGGGAGACCCCGAAGCCGCAGCCGGCCGTACTGACCCTCATGTACCGTACTTGACCCGGCGCTTCGGCGCCGGACTGTTGCTCGCCGTGGCGGTGGCGAGCTCGGCTCTCACCGGCTGCGCCCGCACTCAGAAGCCTGTCCTGTACCCCAACGCCAAGTTTCGCGAGGTCGGTCGACCCCAAGCCGAGCGCGACATCGAGGAGTGCCGAACCCTGGCCCAGGAGTACGTGGAGTCCTCAGCCGGCAAGGACGTGGGGCGGGGCGCCGTGGGCGGGGCGGCAGGGGGTGCGGCCGTGGGCGCGGTCGCCGGCACGGTCAGCGGCCGGGGAGCCGGCTCCGGCGCGGCGGTCGGCGCGGCTACCGGCGCGACCGCCGGCGTCGTGCGCGGGGCATTCCAGCAGACCGCGCCGAGCCCGGTCTACAAGGGGTTCGTCAGCCGCTGTCTCAAGGAACGTGGCTACGACGTCATCGGTTGGCAGTAGTCACGGACGCGCGAAGTAGCGGCGGAGCAGCGGCGCCCAGTCGGTCAGCGCTCGCGTCGACTTGCCCGGCACCTTGGCCTCGTCGTCCCAGCGTCGCAGCCTGAGAGCGTCGGTGAGCCAGGGATGTCCGCTCAGCGCGGCGACCACGGCGGCGGACATCAGGCCTCCCTGCAGGCCCAGGGTGTGGCGCGAGGCCGGCGACAGCCGGTCGTAGTAGGCGGGGTCCGTCGCGCAAAGGTACCGCTTCGCGTCGGCGTGCATGCGCACGCACCATGTCACTCGTGCCGGCACCCATGGCGCGATCAGCTCGGCGCCCAGGATCGAATGGGGCACGGTCCCCCGCACTCGCGCCACGTCGGCGCGATCAGAGATCAGCGACGGATCGGCGGCCCAGCGGCCCACATCGTGCAGCAGGCACGCCAGCTCGAGCTCTTCGTCGGCGCCAGCGTCGCGGGCCAGGTCGGCGCACTGCAACGCGTGCTCCAGCTCCGAGACCGCCTCGCCGCCGTAGAGCCGGGCGGCTGCGCCGCTGAGGGCGCCCAGGAGCCGGTCGGCCATCGCGGCCACGAGAATCCCGGTCAGCCGCGCTGGAACTTCTGAAGCGACCGGATCTCGCGGGGCGGGGTCTCCTTGCTTCCCTGGGCGGTCCAGGCGACCTCGGCCACGTAGAGGTCGCCGTGCGAGTCCACGGCGCAAGAGTGGGGCGCCACGAACTCCCCCGGGCGCTCGCCGGCGAACGGCCCGCCGATCCGTCCCACCAGGTCGCCCTTGATGGTGAGGATCGACACCCGGGCCCCCAGGTTGGGAACCGCCTTGTTGACGGGGAGGTGCGTCGGCAGTTCGCCGACGTAGAACAGGCTGCCGTTGCTCCGGTCGGCGTAGAGCCCGCACGGCCGGTGGAGGTTGTTCCACTGCCCGAGGTAGTGGCCTTTGTCGTCGAAGATCTGCACGCGATGATTCTCGCGGTCGGCGACGTAGACGAGTCCCTCACCGTCGGTGGCGATATTGTGCGGCAGGTTGAAGCAGCCGGGATCCGTTCCCGGCTCGCCCCAGGACAAGAGGTGGCGTCCCCGGGGATCGTACTTGTGCACGCGGGAGTTGCCGTAGCCGTCGGACACGTAGACGTCGCCCCGCTTGGGGCAGAGGGCGACGTGCGTGGGACGATTGAACGGCTTGCCGCTCTGCAGCGTGGCCGGGGTGTCGGGGTCGCCGATCGTCAGCAGCAGCTTCCCTTCCGCCGTGAACTGCCTGATGGTGTGGTGCAGGTCGTCGCTGAGCCAGTACGTGCCGTCGGGACCGATGGTGATCCCATGCGCCCGTCGAACCAGCCCCTCGCCCCAGGCCCGCACGAATGCGCCCTCCCGGTCGAAGACGATGACGGGGTGCGGGCCCCGGTTGAACACGACCACGTTGTCCTTGGCGTCGGTGGCCACGCTCGTCGCCTCGACGAAGGACCAGCCCTCGGGTAGTCGCCCCCAGCCCACGACCGGACGGTATGTCATCGTCGCCATCCTTCCCCGCGGCGGTTATACTGCGCCCCAGATAGTGCCACAGGAGCCATGCCCGCGCCTATCGCGCGTCCCCCGCCGCGTTTTCGTGCCGAGCGTCTGACCGGGCCGCGCCGTCGATGACTTCCCCGCCCAGCGTCGAGAACGGAGGCGCGCGATGCTGAAGGAGTTCAGGGAGTTCGCCGTCAAGGGCAACATGCTCGATCTGGCCATCGCCGTGGTCCTAGGCGCCGCTTTCGGCGCCATCGTGAACTCGCTGGTGAAAGATATCCTCATGCCGCCGCTCGGCAAGCTCCTCGGCGGCGTGGACTTCGCCGACCTCTTCATCGTGCTCGGCGCCGGCACCTACCCTTCGCTCAAGGCGGCCAAGGACGCCGGCGCCGCCACCATCAACTACGGGGTCTTCCTCAACACGGTCATCAACTTCCTCCTGGTGGCGGCGGCGCTCTTTTTCGTCATCAAAGCGATCAACGCCGCCCGAGAGCGGCCCGCGCCTGCGGCCCCCACCGAGAAGGAGTGCCCGGAGTGCGCCACCAAGATTCCGCTCCGGGCCCGGCGCTGCCCGCACTGCACGAGCCCGGTGGCAGCCTGACGGCGATTCGCGGCCCAGCCGGGCGGGGGCCTTGGGGCCGCCGCCGCGTAGAATGAGACGTATGCGCTGCTCCGCCTGCGGGAACGACAGTCGCCCGGGCGTGAAGTTCTGCGAGGAGTGCGGCGCGGTCCTCGAGCAGGCCTGCCCGGCCTGCGGCGCTCGGCTGCCGGCGACGTCGAAGTTCTGCGGTCAGTGCGGCGCCCCCGTGGGTGGCCGAGAGCCGGGGCGCTCCTCCTCGACCGCCGAACGACCAGGAGTCTCCGAAGCACGGTTCGCGGCACCCCGTGCGTACACGCCCGGCCACCTGGCCGAGCGCATTCTCAAGGAGGCCGGCGCGCTGGCCGGCGAGCGCAAGCAGGTCACCGTGCTCTTCGCCGACGTCTCCGGGTTCACCTCGCTGTCCGAGCGGCTCGACCCCGAGGACGTCCACGGCCTCATCAACCGCGCGTTCGAGCTGATGCTGGCCGAAGTCCACCGGTTCGAGGGCACCGTCAATCAGTTCCTCGGCGACGGGCTCATGGCCTTGTTCGGCGCCCCCATCGCCCACGAGGACCACGCCGTGCGGGCCGCCCATGCCGCGCTGGCCATGCAGCGCGCGCTGGACGGCTACCGCGAGGAGCTCGGGCGGGCGCGCGGCATGGAATTCCGCGTGCGTATGGGCCTCAACACCGGCCTCGTCGTAGTGGGCGCCATCGGCGACAACCTCCGCATGGACTACACGGCGGTGGGCGACACCACCAACACGGCGGCCCGCATGCAGCAACTGGCCGAGCCCGGGCAGATCGTGATCGGCGAGGCGACCCACCGTCTCATCGCGTCCTACTTCGAGCTGCGCCCGCTCGGGACCCTCGCCGTGAAGAACCGGGCCCAGCCGGTGGCAGCCTGGGAGCTCACCGGCGCCAGGGTGATCGGCTCGCGGCTGGCCGCCCGGGCCGAGCACGGGCTCACGCCGCTCGTCGGGCGTGACGACGCGCTGGCGACGTTGGAGCGCGCCTGGACGGCGGCCCGCGGCGGCCGCGGCCAGGTCGTCTTCGTGGTGGGCGACGCCGGCATCGGCAAGTCCCGTCTCCTCTTCGAGTTCCGGGACCGGCTGGGGGGCGCCGCCACCTGGATCGAAGGCGACTGCATCTCGTACGGCCAGTCGGTGCCGTTCCTGCCCATCGTCGGGATGCTCAAGCGCAACTTCGGCGTCGGTGATCAAGACAGCGACGGCGACGTGGTGGCCAAGGTCCACCGCGGCCTGGCCCTTCTGGGCCCCGAAACCGCTCAGGCCGAGCCCTATCTCAGGTTCCTTCTCGCCATCGATCCCGGCGACCCGGCGGTGGCCGGCATGGATCCGCTCAAGCGCCGTGACGGGATCATGGCCGCCATCCTCCGCCTGACCGCGGCCGGGAGCCGGCGACGGCCGATCGTGCTCGTCGTGGAGGACGCCCACTGGATGGACCGCGCGTCGGAGGACTTCCTCCGGTCGCTCGCCGAAAGCATCCCCGGCCTGGCGGTGCTGCTGATCGTCACCTATCGGCCCGTGTACCAGCAGCCCTTCGGCGACCGCACGTACTATTGGCGGATCGCGGTCCAGCCGCTCGATCAGGACGACGCCGCGCGCGTCGTCCGCGCCGCGATGGGGGTCGGCGACCTCCCGCGGGAGCTGGCGGCGACCATCGCGGCCAAGGCCGAGGGTAATCCGTTCTTCCTGGAAGAGATCGGCCGCGCTCTGGTCGAGACCGGCGCCGTGCGCGCCGAGAACGGGCATCTGGTCCTGGTCCAGGCGGCATCCAAGATCACGGTGCCCGAGACCGTGCAGGACGTGATCGCCGCGCGCCTGGATCGCCTGGACGAGGCGCAGAAGCGCACGGTGCAGACTGCCGCTGTCATCGGGCGGGAGTTCGCACTGACCCTGCTCCGCCGCGTGTCCGAGCTCCACGACCGGCTCGAGCAGAGTCTCACCGAGCTCAAGCGCGTCGAGTTGATCTACGAGAAGGCCGGGTTCGGAGACCTGGAGTACGTCTTCCGCCACGCTCTCACCCAGGATGTGGCCTACGCCTCACTGCTCCATTCCGAGCGCCGGCGGCTCCACGCCCTCATCGGCGCTGCCATCGAGGAGCTCTATGCCTCGCGCCTCGACGAGCGCGCGGAGGAGCTCGTCCATCACTTCCGGCTGGGCGAGGTGTGGGACAAGGTCGTCCGTTACGCGCGTCAGGCCGCCGATCGCGCGGCCAGCCTGTTCGTGGACGCCCGCGCGGTGGAGTTCTACGAGACGGCGCTGGAGGCGCTGGCGCGCCTGCCCGAGACGCCCGAGACCGCGCGGGCTGCGGTCGACGTCCGGCTGGACATGCGGCCGCCGCTCTGGCGGGCCGGCCTGCTCGACCGCATCCACGAGCGATTCCGCGAAGCCGAGGCCCTGGCTGCTCGCTACGGCTTCACCGATGCGCTGGACACGGTCTACGCCTACCTCGTCCAGTACCACTGGGCCAAGGGCAACCCCGATGAGGCGCTGGCCTACGGCCAGCGCTGCCTCGATACGGCGGGCGCCCGCGGTGACCTCCCCTTGCGCGTGACGGGCCACTTCTACCGCGCCCACGCGTATCAGACGAAGGGCTTCCACCGGGAAGCGGTCACGGAGTGCCAGGCCCTGCTGGCGGCCATCGCCGGGCGCGAAGACGAGCGTCTCGGCCTGTCCGGCCTGCCGTACTGCGGGGCCAGCGGCATGGCCGCGTGGTCGCTGGCCGAGCTGGGAGACCATGACGGTGCTCGGGCGATGATCGCGCAGGGCCTGGCCCGGGCCGAGGCCGCCGACCATCTCTATAGCATCTGCGCCGTCCGCGGCGCCGAGGCGTTCGCGCTGGCGCTGGCCGGACGACTCGACGAGGCGGCGAAGGTGGAATCCTACGTGGCCATCTGCCGCGAGAAGAACTTTGCCGGTCAATTCATGCTGACCGGCTGCTCGCTGGCCTGGGCCTGGGCCGAGCTGGGCCGAGGCCGGGAGGCGGCCAACCTTGCCGCCGAAGCCATCGACCTGCAGAACAGGCTCGGCGCCTGGTCCGATCGGAGCTGGATGCACTACGTCAAGGCCTTCGGCCATCTGACGGCAGGCGAGGTCGAGCAGGCCGAGGCCGATGTGGGCCGCTCGCTGGAGCTGGCCGCGCGCCATCAGGAGCGCGGTTGGGAAGGCTGGGCCCGCTACGTGGCGGCGCTCGTCGCCCGCCACCGCGGCGATCGGGCCGCCGCCGAAGCGTTCCTCGACGAGGCTCAGGATATCGCCGACGAGTTGGGGCTAATGGTCCTGCTCGAGCGCTGCCGGATTCTGGCCCGCGCCCTTACCTAGCCTGAAGTACTCACGAGCGCACCACGCGCGAGGCGGGCACCGGACACGTACGGCAACGTCAGCTGGCGTCACTCAGTCCATTACGACGCCGCCGTCGACGACCACGACCTGCCCGGTCACATAGTTGGCCATCGGCGAGGCCAGGTAGACAACGGCCTGGGCGATGTCCTCGGGCTGGCCCATCCGCGCGATGGGCTGGGCGGCGACGTTGTAGTCGAAGCCTCGCGTCATCTCCGTCTCCACGGGCCCGGGCGCCACCGCGTTGACGCGGACACCGTGGTGGCCGGCGTCCTTGGCCAGCCAACGGGTGAACGCGATCACCGCCCCTTTGGCGGCGGCGTACGCGGGGCCGCTGCGACCGGCGCGCGCGGCCCGCGAGTCGCCGGCCCGGGAGACGGCGCCGCCCGCCATCCCGGAGACCGACGCGATGTTCACGATGGCTCCGCCCCGGGCCTTGAGGTGCGGGTACGCCGCCTGGCATACCACGATCGTGCCGCGCACGATGACGTCCAGCTCGCGCTGCAGCGTGGCATCGTCCAGCTCTTCCAAGCTGAGACGCTCCACCACGCCCGCATTGTTGACGATGACGTCGAGTCGACCGAAGTGGGCGATGGAGCGGTTGACAGTCGCCGCCACGGCGGCGCGATCACTCACGTCGGCGGCCAGCGCCCGGCACCGGCGGCCCAGCGCTTGCACGCGATGCTCGGTCTCCAACGGCGGCTCGAGATCGATCGCGGCGATGTCGGCGCCGACGCCGGCCAACGCCAGGGCGATGGCCTGACCGATGCCACGCGCGGCGCCGGTGACGAGCGCGACCTTTCCGGCCAGGCCGGGGGGACCGCTCGGCGGTGTCGTCACGCGCTCAGCGCCCTTCAGGGTCGCCGTAGTGGCGGACGAGGTATGCGATCAAGGTCCGGCGCTCGGCGGGCTCGAGCGGCATGCCGTAGGTCACCATGCGGTCGACGATCGTGCCCCACCCTTGCGGCCCTTGCCGCTGCTGGACGGCGATCTCCACGCTATGGCAGATTACGCAGCGGCTCACCACGAGCACCCAGCCGTCGGTCTGGGGAATGGAGGCCTGCGCGAGGACGACGGGCGGGACGGGCGGCGGGACGAGGGCCGCCGCTGCCCCGGCGGCGAGCGCCAGGGCGGCAGCCAGCCGTCTACGCGACATCGACCGTGGCGGCGTGGATAACGTTCCAGCGGTAGCCGAGCGGATTGAAGGCGCGGCTCGAGGGTTGCACACGCCCGAGGCTGTCCGTGGCTCGCGCCATCAAGGTGTGGCGCCCGGCCGGGGCGTCCCATCCAAACTCCCACCTGCGCCACGAGTACCGGTCCCACCGGCCGACGAACTGGCCGGGCGTCCACGTCTTGCCGCCGTCGGTGGAAACGTCCAGCCCGGTCAGCTCGCCCTCCCCCGACCACGCCCAGCCCCAGACGGAGACGCGGCCCGGCGCCAGCCGGGCGCCGGCGGCGGGAGCCACGATGAGCGACTTCACCTCGAGCGACTGCAACGAGTACGTCTCCTTGTCGTCTTCGGCCCGGGGCGCCCGATAGCTGCGCTTCATGAACGGCCCATCGAACTCCTGAGGAATGATCAAGACGCGCTCCAGCCACTTGTTGGAGGCCGAGCCGATGAACCCGGGGACGACGACCCGCACCGGCCCGCCGTTGAGGTGCGGGATGGGGCGATCGTTCATCTCCCAGGCCAGCATCGTGTGCCGTTCCAACGCCTTCCAGATCGGCACACTCCGGATGAAGTCGGGCGCCTGCGCCGTGGGCGGTTTGTCCGCGCCGCCGAACGCGACGTGAAGACCGGTCGGCCGCACGCGCGCCAGCTCCAGCATGTCGGCCAGGCGGCACCCCTTCCACCTGGCGTTGCCGATGGCGCCGTATTCCCACTGGATGCCCGAAGCGCGTGGCCGGTGGAACGCGCGGCCGTTGCCCGCGCACTCCAGCGTCACGTCCTGGGTGATGGCCGGGAGCTTCCGGAGATCGTCGAGACGGAGCACCAGCGGGCGATCGACCTCTCCCTCCACGTGCACCGTCCACTGGTCCGGGCTGATCACCGGGGCGTCGTAGTTGTTGCGGACGTAGAAGACGTCTTCCGGCGTGTGGTACGCGGTCAGCTCGCCGAGTGGTGTCTCGAGGTTGATGGGGCGGGGGCTGCGGACGATCAGCCGCTCCTTGCCGGGGATCGGGGCGGGGGGCGCTGACGGCGTCTGCGCGACCGCGCGCCGAGGCTCGAGGCCGGCGGCCATCGCGGCCACACCGGTGGCGATCAGGAACCCGCGTCGCGTCATCGCTCGCTGGGAACGCTTGCTCATGACCATCCTCCCTGGAATCGGGCCCGGCGCCGAGGCTCAGGTGACGGCACTATACACAGTCGCCGCGCTTCCGTGCCACCGGTTCGGCGCCGCCCGACGGTGATATCCTTACCGCCGTGACCGCAATCCTCCGCATCCTCGGCCTCGCCCTCTGGGTGCTGGCGGCGGCGCCCGCCGGCGCCCAGCCCCTCCCCATCTTCGACGCGCACATCCACTACAGTCGGCCGGACTGGGACTCGCTGACTCCCGAGCGCGTCCTGACGATCCTCCGCCAGGCCAACGTGCGGCGGGCCATCGTCTCCAGCACGCCCGACGACGGCACGCTCAAGCTCTACGACGCGATGCCGTCCATGATCGTGCCGTTCCTCCGGCCCTATCGCACGCGCGACGACATGGCGACCTGGCCACGTGACCCCGCGGTCGCCGCCTACGTGGAGGCGCGGCTGACCCGCGGCGTCTACAAGGGCCTCGGAGAGTTCCACCTCGGCGGCGCCGACGCGGACGCGCCGGTCGTCCGCCGTCTGGCCGAACTGGCCGTCCAGCACGGGCTCTTCCTGCATGGCCACGTGGATGCCGACACCGCCGACAAGCTCCTGACCCTGTATCCGCGCGTGCGGATCCTCTGGGCCCACGCCGGTATGTCGGCGTCGCCGGCCACGGTCGGGCGTCTGGTCGACCGCTCGCGCAATCTGTGGGTCGAACTGTCGCTTCGCTCGGACGTGGCGCCCGGGGGCACGCTCGATCCCGACTGGCTTGCGCTCTTCCTGCGTCACCCGGACCGCTTCTTGGTGGGCACCGACACCTGGACGACGTCGCGATGGGACGTGGTCGCCGACAGTATGCGCGACGTCCAGCGCTGGTTGGGTCAGTTGCCCCGCGACGTCGCCGAGCGGATCGCCCACCGGAATGGCGAGACGCTCTTCCCCGGTCCATGAAGTTGGAGGGGGCAGCGGCCGCCCCCTCCAAACCTCCCCGTTCGCGCGAGGTGCCACAGCCCGCCCCCTCCAAACCTCCCCGTTCGCGCGAGGTGCCACAGCCCGCCCCCTCCAAACCTCCCCATTTGCGCGGGGTGCTACAACCGAGCCCCGCGACGCTATCAAAGTGAAGCGAGCAGTCTCCGGTCGGAGTCGTAGCGCAGACGGGCCAGCGCGTCGTCGCGGGCCGCCCACATCACCTCATCCACCTCGTGGTCGTGGTCACCGACCTTCTCCAGCGGCCGCATGAGGTACCACCGCCGGTTTCCTCGCGTACCTCGCGCAGGGCGGCCTCCGCGCCGGACTCGCCGGCGGCGGGGGCGCCCTTGGCAAAGTCCACACCGCGCGGTTTCGGAGGTCGCGGGCCCGGATGAGCAGGACGCGCCCCTGCTCGTCGACGACGCCGCCGCCGGACGAGAACTCGACGACCGGCCCGGGGGAGCCGGGGCGCCCCGACCCCTGGCGTCCTGCCTCAGGATTGGGTATCGTCGGCGTGATCGCCGGGGTGTCCGGGGGGCGGCCCGTCTGCGGAGGCACTCGGGGCCGGGCCGCGAGGCCGGAACGTGCGTTTGCAGTTCCTACGTTACGTTCAGCGGTGCGGATGGCGCCCTGCTGACATAACCGAGGGCTCATGTCGCGGCTCAGCGCGAAGGCTCGTGCGCGCCTGCCGAAGAGCGCCTTCGCCTATGTGGACTCCAAAGGTCATCGGCGCCTCCCGATTCATGATGAGGCGCACGTCCGCAACGCGCTCGCCCGCTTCAACCAGATCAAGTTCGAGGACGAGGCGGCGAGGGAGCGGGCGCGCAAGAAGCTGCTGACCGCCGCCAAGAAGCACGGCATCATGCCCATCGGCTTCATCAGCGGCCAGCTTCAGGACGAGCGCCTGCAAGGCGGGGACGCCGCTCGGGCTGGGGTCGTGCGAACCCTGCCAACCGGCCTGGTCACCCTCCTGCTGACCGATATCGAGGACTCCACTGGCCTGCTCCAGCGCCTCGGCGAGCGCTATGCCGAGTTCCTGACCGATGCCCGTCTCCTCCTCCGCCGGACCGTACAGCGATCAGGCGGCCGCGAGGTCGACGCGCGCGCCGACGAGTTCTTTGCCGTGTTCGAGCGGCCAGCCGCGGCGCTCGAGGCGGCCCTGGCGATCCAGCGCCGCTTCGGGTCACGCGCGTGGCCGGCGGGGGCTGCCGTCCGGGTCAGGATCGGCATCCACGTGGGACGTCCCGCACTCACCGACGCCGGGTACGTCGGCCTGGCGGTGCATACCGCGGCGCGCGTCTGCTCCGCGGCTCACGGGGGTCAGGTGCTCATGTCCGCCGCCGCCGTCCAAGCCTTCAAGGGGTCGGCCCCGGCGGGCATCGGCTTCCGGAGCCTGGGCCCGCACCAACTGCATGGGCTGCCAGAGCCAGTGGCGCTTTCCCAGCTCGAGGCGGCCGACCTGCCGGGGGACTTCCCCCCGCCGCGAACGGCAGCCACGTCGTTGTATCTGGCGCCGGGCCCCCGGACGGAGAGCTAGGCGCAGCCACGCGAGGTGTGCTCAGTCAAGGCCACGGTCCTCGAGGATGCTCGCAATACGCGCGAGCTGCTTCTCGATGTCCTCCGGTCCTGAGCATCATGGTGGCAGGCCCTCCGTGTGGCACCGGCTAGGACCAAAGTCCAGTAGACGCCCCCACGGGTTCGGGTTAGACCTCCCCATTCGCGCGAGGTGCCACAACCGACTGCTATTAAAGGGAGGCGAGGAGCCGTCGGTCGGAGTCGTAGCGCAGACGCGCCAACGCGTCGTCGCGGGCCGCCCACATCACCTCATCCACTTCGTGGTCGTGGTCGCCGACCTTCTCCAGGGGCCGCATGAGGTACCACCGCACCGTCTTCTTGACGCGCCGACCGCCCCGCTGGAACCAGTAGGTGACGGGCTCCATCTCCCGAACGACTTCGCAGCGGTACCCGGTTTCCTCGCGCACCTCGCGCAGGGCGGCCTCCGCGCTGGACTCGCCGGCGGCGGGGGCGCCCTTGGGCAAAGTCCACACCGCGCGGTTTCGGAGGTCGCGGGCCCGGATGAGCAGGACGCGCCCCTGCTCGTCGACGACGACGCCGCCGGACGAGAACTCGACGACCGGCCGCAGTTCAGCCATCACGTCACCTGGGGGACCGCGACCCGCAGGGACCGGCGCCGCCCGTCAGCGACCCTGCTCGGCGCGTTCCCGGACGGCCTTGAGCGTCTCCACCAGGCCGTCTCGCTCCGCGTTGCGCGTGATGAAGGACGGCAGGACGGTGCGCGCGGCCATGGCGTAGGTGAGCAGGACGTCGCTGCCGCGCGGCTCGATGTGCCAGTATCCCCAGGTCTCGCGAAAAAGGTCGTTCGGCCGCTCGTGGGCCAGGCGCCAGTTGATGCGGCGTCGGATCGCGTCGGGATAGTTGTGCACGTGGAATCCGAACGAGAGCGGACCCAGGCCCACCACGTAGCGGACGAGCGCGTGCTCGATGTCGAACTCCACCACTTCGGCACCCACCACGCGGGGATAGAGCCCGCGATGCCCCGGGAAGTCGACCAGCACGCGCCAGACCGACTCGGCTGAGGCGTGGACGAGCGCGATTCCGGTTCCACCCTGGGCCGGTTTCCCCGTGCCGCCCGGGGGAAGGACGTCGAGCAGAATGATTTCGCCGACAGCGAGTCGACGGAGGTGGTCACCAGAGAGCGCGAGGGGGTTGGCGTCGGTCCCCCACGCTGCGACAATGAGGACGGCCAGAGCCAGAGCGCGATACGGCATGGGCACCTCGGTCATGCACGAAAATGAAGGAGCCCCCGAGGGGCTCCCCGCGATCAGCGACCTACGGCTCAAGTTTCGCACGACGGCTGCAGGCCGGAAAGCCAAAAACAGCGGGCTGGCGCTGCTGCTCGTCTCCGGCTTCGTGGCCCCGGTCAGTGGGCCAACGTCCGACGGCCGCTGGCCGTCGTTTCTCGCGCCCCCCGAGGTCTTCTCCCCCGACGTCGTCGCCGCGGTCGAACGGATCTGGCTCGCTCCCACGCTGACGCGCACCGTGCGGGGACGTCCCGCGCGCGCGCCCTTCGAGCTCTACGAGGTCCTGGTGGACAGCCCGGAGGTGACGGCGGCGGCGGCCCGCCTCCTTGGACTGGCGCGCTACGAGGTGGAGGCGCGCGAGGACGGGTGGTACCGGGCGACCGACAACGACGGTGCCCGCGGGTTCTGGCGCATCCTCATGCGCGGACCGACCCGGCGGGTGGTCCTCTCGCGGGGCGAGCACTCCAGCGGCATCCTCGGACGGATCGAGGGCAGCGCGCTGACCGTGCTGGACCTCGAGCCTAACACCGACGGCGTCGAGACGACGCTGACCGCGCGCGTCCACATCGACAACCGGCTGGCCGCCGCGCTGGCGCGGGTGCTGATCGGGGTCTTCGGCCGGGTAGCCGACCGCAAGCTGGCCGAGGGCATCACCGTCACCGGGCGCGTGGCCGAGTGGGCGATCGAACGGCCCGAGGAGTTCTGCACGTGGCTCGCCCGGGAGCCGCTGCCCTCCGCTGCTCGGGAGCGTGTGCTCGCCGTCCTCCCCGACTGCTCGTGACGGTTGTCGCACCACGCGCAAATGGGGAGGTTTGGAGGGGTGGTCGCTACCCCCTCCAACTTCATAATCAAGCGGCGGCGCCGTAGCGCCGACCGCGCCACTCCAGCACCCGGCGGACGCGGAACCGGATGAGCGAATCGACACCCATCGCCAGCAGCGCCGACACCGCGGCCGGGTGGAGGGCAACGAGCCACCAGGGATAGCCGGCGCGGCGATCGGACAGCGCGCGGACGGCCAGGCCGAGCGTCAGCTCGCCGAGCGGCAGCCATCGCCAAGCCCAGCCGCCGGCACCGGCGGCGGCCCCCAGCGCGAGCACGACCAGCGGGCCCACAGTCAGCATGGCCAGCGCGCTCAGCGCGCCGAGCAGGAGCGCCGGCGAGTCGAAGAACACGGGCAGCAGATTCCGGGCGTTCGCGCGCCACGCCGCGCCCACGGTGGCGTACGGCCGGCAGGTCAGCACCCGGGCGCCATCGACGAGGCGGACGCGGTACCCGGCAGCCGCCAGACGCCGTCCCAGCAATGCGTCCTCGGCGAGCGACCCGCGGGTCGCGCTGAAACCGCCGCTGGCATCGTAGACGGCGGCGTGGATCGCGATGAACTGGCCGGTCATCGCGACCAGCCAGGGCGGCGCGCGATCCGCGGCCAGCCACGACGGCACGAAGACGAGGGCCGCCCAGTTCTGGAGCGCGACGAGCGCGCGCACTCCGAGATGATTGCTCTCGTGGCGAGGGACCGCCGACAGGGCGTCGGCATCGAGGGTGGCCAGCGCGCCGGCGGTTTGGCGGAGCGCATCCGGCCGGGGAACGACGTCGGCGTCGGCGAAGACGAGCACGTCGCCACCGGCGTGATCGCGAAGCTGGTGGCACGCCCAGGGCTTGCCCCGCCAGCCGGCCGGCGGCGCGCCGCCGCGGACCACGCGGACGTGGCGAGCGCCGGCCGCCGCCGCCCGCGCGGCCGTGTCGTCGGAGGAGTCGTCGTCGTAGACAATCACCTCGTAGTCCGGATAGTCTTGGGCTGCCCAGCCGCTCACCGACGCGCCGATGCGATCCGCTTCGTTTCGCGCCGGAATCAGGACCGAGATCCTGGGGGCCCTCGCGGGCGCACGCATTCGGTGCAGGCGCGGAAGCGTCAGGTGATTCAGGAGCGTGTGCAGGGCGAGGGCGCCGAGCGCCGTGCCGGTGATGAGGTGGAAGATGGCGAGCCCCGTCATCGTGTCCCTTCAGGTCTCCGTCATCCTGCTTTGGCCAACTCCGGAATGACGGCGCCCTCGGCGACGCCGGGCAGTCGCCCCCCGTACCGCTGGGCGGTCATGCTCTGCGACAGAGCGTACCGCTGGGTTCACGGCCTCGACCGGCCGGCGGCGCAGGTCGGGCCGGCGGTCCGCGTCGAGATCCGCCGCATCCGCCGGGCCCGGACGCTCGCCGACGGCGCCCGGCTCGTCCCCGGCGACCGTGTGGGGCTGCTCCACCTCAACAACAGCCGTATCGCGGCGATCCACGTGGACGGTCGCTCGCCGTGGTCCGTCGGCCTCGAGTTCCGGCGTCAGCTCGTGGCCTCGGCCCACACGCTGGCGATGCTGGCCGCCGACGACGGGCCGCTCGGCGACGTCGCCGCCTTCTCGGCGACGACCATCTTCCACGAAGCGCTCGCTCGGCTCGGCTTCGCCGCGGAACCGAATGCGCCGGCCTGGCCGCGGCTGGTGGCGGCCTACCAGCGCGCGCTCCTGGTCTCGATCCATCCCGCCGGCGCCCCGCGTCTCAGCCGGGCCACCTACCGGAACGCGCCGCGGCTCTGGCTGTCCCGGGACGCGCTGCTGGCCCGCTATGGCCGGGAGTTCAGCCGAGGCTCGGCCGGCGCGTGACCCATCCGGCCGCGCGCTCGTAGCCGCGGGCCGCGCGGAGCACCGTCGCCTCGTCGAAGGGGCGTCCCACCAGTTGCAGACCGATGGGCAAACCCTGGGGCGAGAACCCACAGGGAACCGAGAGCGCGGGCAGGCCGAGGCCGTTGAATGGCCGGGTGAACCGTGAGAAGCGGCCCATTCGCGCGATCACCTCGCTCACCGCCGGCGTCGTCACCTCGGCGATCGGCGGCGCCGGCTCGGGGATGGTCGGCGTCACCAGCACCTCGACCTCGGCGAAGACCTGCCGCAGGAACTCGCGCGTCATCCGGGCGCGCAGCCGGAGCGCCTGCAGGTAGTCGAACGCCGACACGTGAAGGCCCACTTCCAGGCGGGCCCGCACCACCGGCTGCAACTCGGCCGGGCGCTCCTTGAGGATCCGCGCGTGGATGGTTGCGCTCTCGGCGCGGGTGATGAGCCCGGTGACGTCGACCAGCGGCTGGGGATCGGGCAGGCGGAGCGCCACCAGCCGGGCGCCCTCGGCGTCCAGCTGTCGCGTGGCGTCCTCCATCGCCGCGGCCACGGCGGGGTCGAGCCCGTCGCCGAAATAGTTCTCCGGCACGCCGACGCGCAACCCGGCGAGGCCGCCTTCGATCCCGGCCAGGTAATCGGGAACGGCGCGCCGGCTCGACGTGGGGTCGGCCGGGTCATAGCCGGCGATGATGCCGAGCATCAGCGCGGCGTCGCGCACGGTGCGGGTCATGGGTCCGAAGTGGTCGTTGGACCACGAGAGCGCCATGCCGCCGGCGCGGCTGATGCGGCCGTACGTCGGCTTCAGCCCGACGATGCCGCAGGCGGCGGCCGGCAGCCGGATCGAGCCGCCGGTGTCGCTCCCGAGCGCGCCCAGGGCCAGGCCGGCGGCAACGGCGGCCCCCGAGCCGCTGGAGGAGCCGCCCGAGCAGTGGCCGGGCCGCCACGGGTTCTGCACGTGGCCGTGATGGGCGTTGTCGCCGAAGGCGCCTAGCGCCAGCTCCGTCATGTTGAGCTTGCCCAGCGTGATCGCGCCGGCGGCGGCGAGCCGGGCCACCGCCGTGCAGTCATCCTCGGCGATGAAGTACTCGGGGGTGCGCGTCCCGCACGAGGTGCCGAGACCGCGGATGAAGCAGAGGTCCTTGTAGCCAAGCGGGACGCCGTGGAGCGGACCCCGCCGGCGCCCGGCGGCGAGCTCGGCGTTCCGCTCCTTGGCGGCGCGGCGGGCGCCCTCGGCGTCCACGGTGATGAAGGCGCGCAGCGTGGGATCGAGCCGGCCGATGCGCGTGAGGCACGCCTCGGTGACCTCCACGGCCGACACGCGCCGGGCCTCGATGGCGGCGGCGAGCGTTTCGATCGTCCACTCCGTCATTTGCTCGTCCGCGGGACGCTCTCACCGGGAGCGCCGGCTTCGAGGGCGGCGATGAAGCGCGCCGGCTCCTCGGCCAGGGCGAGATCCGTGGCCCAGCGCTCGATGACACCGGCCAGATAGGCGAGGTCGGCGGCGAGGGATGGGTCCGGGCGGCGGGCATCCATGGCCCAGAAGCATACCGTCTCGAGCCGCGTGGTACCATCGGCCGTTCACCCGGACCGATCGACATCTCAGGAGACTCCATGCCCGTCCAGCACGTCGGCCGCCCGCTGAAGCGTCTCGAGGACCCTCAACTCATCACCGGCCGCGATCCCTACGTCAACGACGTCCGACTGGACAACGCGCTGACCCTGGCCCTGGTACGCAGCCCCTATGCGCACGCCGAGATCGAAGCGATCGACACGAGCGCGGCCAAGCGGGTGCCGAGCGTCGTCGCCATCTTCACCGGACGCGACCTCAACCCCGAGCTGGGGGTAATCGAGAGCCCGCTGCCCGACGCGGCGTTCGACTGGGTCAACCGGCAGGGGCATCGCGTGCTGGCCGAGGACCGCGTGCGCTACGTCGGCGAGCCCGTGGCTGTGGTGCTTGCCGAGACGGCGGCGGGGGCGACCGATGGCGCCGACGCCGTGGTCGTGCGGTACGAGCAGTTGCCCGCGGTGGTCGATCCGGAGGCCGCGCTGGAGCCGTCGAGCCCGCTCATCTATCCGGACTCGGGCACCAACGCCGCCATCCGAGTCACGCGCGAGAAGGGCGACGTCGCGGCGGCCTTCCGGCAGGCCGCCGTCGTGGTCGAGACTGCGCTGGTCAACCAGCGGCTCATCCCGTTCGCCATGGAGCCCCGGGCCTGCAGCGCGGTGTGGGACGCCCGCGCGAGCAAGCTCACGGTCTGGGGCGATACGCAAGTCCCGCACCGCATGCGGGACCAGATCGCCGGCCGGCTCCGCCTCGAGCCCGCGCAGGTCCACCTGCTCACCGCGCGGGTCGGCGGCGGATTCGGCGCGAAGGTGCCGGTGTACCAGGAGGACCTTCTGGTGACGTTCCTCGCCCGGAAGCTCGGGCGGGCGGTCCGGTGGGCGGCCTCCCGCCGGGAGGACATCCAGGCGACCGGGCACGGCCGCGACATGCGCTGCCGCCTGCGCCTGGCCGCCGACGCAAGCGGCCGGATCCTGGCTCTCGAAGCCCGGATCGTCGGCAACCTCGGATTCTGCATGTACCACGTGGGGGCCATCCTGCCCGTACTCTGCGGCCAGATGATCACCGGCTGCTACGACATCCAGACTGCCCGGGTCGAGGTGGTCGCTGCCTACACCAACACCATGGGCACCGTACCCTACCGCGGTGCCGGGCGGCCGGAGGCCGCCTACTTCATCGAGCGCGGCATGGACATGGTGGCGGCGCGCCTCGGCCTCGACCCCGCCGAGGTCCGGCGGCGCAACTTCATCCCGCCCGATCGCTTCCCCTACACCACGATGATGGGGAACTCCTACGACAGTGGCGAGTACGCCCGGGCCCTCGACCACGCGCTCGACAAGGTGGGGTACGCCCGGCTCCGCAAAGAGCAGGCTGAGGCGCGGAAGGCCGGGCGGCTCTTCGGCATCGGCATCGCGTGCTATGTGGAGATTTGCGGGTTCGAGGACGAGGAAACCGCCGACGTGGTCGTGGATTCCGACGGCCGGGTGACGGTCTTGACGGGCTCGGCCTCTCACGGTCAGGGCCACGAGACGTCCTACGCCCAGCTCGTCGCCGACGAGCTGCAGGTGCCCCTGGAGATGGTGACGGTCGTCCACGGCGACACCGAGCGCGTCCGCACCGGTGTGGGCACCTTCGGCAGCCGCTCCATCGCGCGAGGCGGGATGCACGCGCTGGGCAACGCGCGCAAGGTCCGGGAGAAGGCGATCGAGGTCGCGGCCAACCTCATGGAAGCGGCCGCGGCCGACATCGTGCACGAGGCCGGCGTCTTCAAGGTCCGCGGGGTGCCCGACCGCAGCGTCGCCTGGAAGCAGGTGGCCGCCGCCGGCCAGGGTCGGCTCGCCTCGCGTGACGATCTCAAGGGCAATGGCACGCTGTTCCCCTTCGGCGCCCACGTGGCGATCGTCGAGGTGGACCGTGAGACCGGCCGGCCGCATATCGTAAAATACGTCTCGGTGGACGACAGCGGTTTTCTGGTGAACCCGCTGCTGGCCCAGGGCCAGGTGCACGGCGGGCTCGCTCAGGGCATCGGGCAGGCGCTCTGGGAGGGCGTGGCCTTCGACGAGAGCGGCCAGCTCCTCACCGCGACGCTGATGGACTATGCGCTGCCCAAGAGCGACGATCTGCCCGCGTTCGAGAACGACCACACGCGAACGCCCTCGCCGCGGACACCCCTCGGCGTCAAGGGCATCGGCGAGTCGGCCACCATCGGCTCTACCCCATCCGTCGCCAACGCGGCCATGGACGCGCTGGCGCCGCTGGGCATCAGCCACATCGACCTGCCGCTCACGGCACCGAAGATCTGGGAGGCGATGCAGCGGGTAGCGAAGCCTCGCTGAGACCGCGTCCGGAACGGGGTGACAAAGTTGCGTCAGGGTTGACACCCTGTCATGGCCCGGGAGCCCGAGCGAGCGAAATCGCGCACTGGCCGAGACTTCCCGGCGCCCCAGCGTTGGCGGGGAAATTGAATGCCCGAGTTCCCCGACATGCCCTCCAGAAAGATCCGGGTGCCCTGATGGTCCCGTCCAACGGCGCCGTCGGGGCGGCCGTCGCTCCGCTGCCCGCCCACTCCTTCGACTTCCGTCAGCTCCTGCTCGGTCTGTGCCGGATCGATCACGTCCGCGGCAGCCTCGCCGTCACGCCGGAGGGGCTCGTCATCGACGCCGTCTTGTCGGGGGAAATGGCGGTGCAGCCGATCTCGGCGCGCGCCGCGAGCCTGGGCCGCGAACTCGAACTGCAGGGGCCGCGCGGCCGCCGCGGGGCGCTCCTCATGGCGCACGTCGCGTCCGACGACGGCACCGTGTTCCTCGGCGGCACGCCGGTCGGCTTCATCGTCGTGCTGGGCGGCGCGGAGGTGAACCGTGATCGCGTCCGCCTCGCCCTCCGCACCGCGATGGAGACGGTGCGGGACCGCCTGGGCCCGCTGAGCGAGCGGCGGCGCTAGCCTCCCCGAGCGGCGCGGGCGGCCGCGCGGCCCGCGATGCGGCCGAACACCGCGCCGGCCATGAGGCCGGCCCCGCCCGGGTAGTTGTGGTAGAAGAGCCCCCCCACCAGCTCCCCGGCCGCAAAGAGACCAGGGATGCGACGCTGCTCGCAGTCGACCACCTGACCGTCGGTGGCGATGCGCAGGCCGCCGAAGGTGAAGGTGATCCCGGTGGTCACCGCGTAGCCCACATAGGGCGGCGTGTCGAGCGGTAACGCCCAGTTCGACTTGGGCGGGGTGATCCCCCGCGTGGTCTTGCCGTCCTTGATGGCCGGATTGAACGAGCCAGGGGCGAGCGCGGCGTTGAAGGCCCGCACCGTACGCCGGAAGCCTTCGACGTCGATCTCGAGCTTGCCGGCCAGCCCCTCCAGCGTCGTGTCCTCGGCCCTGGTCACTTCACGGATCCGGTACTCCTCCCGCAGCAGGGCCAGGACCTTCTGGTCGAAGATCTGAAAGGCGCTGCGGCGCGGCTGCTCGATGACCGCGCGGCCGTATTTCACGTACGTGTAGTTGCGGAAGTCCGCCCCCTCGTCGACGAAGCGCTCGCCCCGGAGGTTGACGATGATCCCCAGCGGGTAGGAATGCTTCTGGAAATTGTCGCCCACCTTGCGGTCGCCGTGGGGCGGGGCGTTGAGGTCCCACTGGACGGCGTGGCAACTGCTCCAGTGGCCCCAGGGCAAGGCGCCGATGTCGAGCGCCATGCGAATGGCGTCGCCCGTGTTATACGGCGTGCCGCGCACGCGGGCCAGCTCCCAGTTGGGGCCGAGGTATCGTGCGCGCATTTCGGGATTCGCCTCGAAGCCGCCGGCGGCCAGCACCACCGCGCGAGCGGCCACGGTCTCGGTGCCCGTCGCCGTGCGAACCACGACCCCGGTGATCGCGCCGCGATCGTCGGTGACCAGGCGCTGCGCCTTGGCCTCGAAGCGGACGTCGATGCCCGCCTTGGTCGCGGCAACGTACTCCATGTCGATCAGGCCAGCCCCGCCGCCCACGGCTTCCAGCACGAGGCCGCCCCAGAACCGGAAGCGATCGCCCACCTTGAAAGCCTGGCGGCCGAACATCGGGATCCAGCGCACGCCCTGCTCCTTCATCCAGCGGACGGTGGGCTGGGATTCCCGCACCAGCGTCAGGGCGAGGTCGGCGTCGGCGCAGTCCTCGGTCAGCCGCATGAGGTCGTCGTAGTAGGTATCCTCCGGATACGGGTCCACCTCCATCGAGGCGGCTTCCTGGTCGGACAGGTCTCCCACCAGCGCCCGCAGTTCCTCGAAGGACTTGAAGGCGAAGCGGAAGCCGCCGGCGGTGAAGTACGAGTTGCCGCCGCGCCACGCCTCCGGCGCCTTTTCCAGCACGAGCACCCGGGCGCCTTCGCCGCGGGCCGACAGCGCGGCGCAGAGGGCGGCGTTGCCGCCGCCCACCACGACCACGTCCCAGCCGGAGGCGCTCACGCTAGCCGATGATCTCGCTGATCTGGATCTGAGGCTGGATGTTGGTGTAGTTCGGGATGTCGCCCATGATCTCCTTGCCGTGCTGGCCCATGCCCTTCTGGAACTCCGCCCGTGAGTTGATGTACACGTGGCCGACGCAGACGAACGGTGCCGGCGAGCCGGGAGCGCCCCCGGCCACGCCCTTGTCGACCTCGGCCCGGACGAAGCCGAACGGCTTGAGCCGCTCGCCGACCAGCTTCATGTGCTTGTTCTTGTAGTAGTCCTGATCGAACTTCTTGCCGGCTTCGTTCGCATAGAGCACCGTCACGCGGATCATGGCCAGCCTCCTCGTCGAGGATAATCGGTGATGCGTACCCTATGCGCCGGGCGGGACGCTGTCAAGAAAGGGGCTGCACCTGACCACGGCGCGAGCCCGGGGCGCGCTCTACACGCCGCGGGCCTGGCGCAGCATATCGATCAACACGGCGCGGCTGTCGGCGGCGGTCTTCACCTCGCGGGGAAATGCGATCCGCACGCTCCAACGCCGCGCGCCGTCCCGGAGCCGGAGCTTGAAGCCCAGCCGGTCGACGGCGGCCATGGTGGCCTCCTCCGCCTCGGCGCCCGCGAAGAAGCGCGCGTAGACCACGAGAGCGTCGGCGTGGTCGCGGTTCATGTGCTCGATGATCCCGGCCGCCGCGTCGGCCAGCGGGTCGGGGCGGGCCTGCCGGTACTCGCCGGCGTCCACCCAGCCCATGGCCCCGAATCCGGCCACGAAATAGATGTCGCGCACCTCCAGCCGCCAGAGGCCGAAGTCCCCGAAGTCCGCCCAGTAACGTGCGGTGGGATGGCGGGCCAGGTAAATCTCCCGTGCCGTCCCCTCGCCCTCCCCGACTCGCGCCGCCTCGCCCATCAGGGTCACCCGTCCGCCGGCCAGTGGCTCGCCGGAGACGTCCGGCTGCGTGACGAGCAGGCTCGCCCGCGGGTCAGCTTGAAGGTTCTGCGTATGCACGGCCATCGAGGAGATCAGCAGCAGCGGATGACCTCCGGCGTCGAGCGCGTAGGGCATGAGCGAGGCGAACGGATGGCCGGGATGCTTCCGAGAAACCGTGGCCAGGGATCCGCTCCGCGCCTGGGAGACGAGCGTCCGGGCCCGCTCGGCGAAGGTGGGCTCGGGCACCGGCGGGGGATCAGGGCCGCGCGGCGGTCCTGCGTGACGGGTCACTGTAGCATTCTGCGGAGGCTCGCGATCGCCTCCGCGACCTCGCGCCCCTTGGCCTCGATGAGGTCCCCCGACATGATCTCGCTGATGACCTTCTGGCGCGGCGTGGCGCCTGGCTTCTCGCGCAGGCCGCGGACGTACGGCAGCAAGTCCGTGTCCACGAAGCTCTTCACTGCCCCCAGCGTCCCGTCCTGGAGCTCGCGGCGCTTTGCCCCGTCGGGCGCCGCCCAGTCCCGCCATCGATAGGGGGATGCAAGGAGGGCGCGAAGGGGGCGCCCACTGCCCGCGCCCGCTCGTCCTCTCGCACCTCGCGCTCATCCAGGATGCGAAGGAAGAGGATCCAGGTCAGCTCGGGGACGTATTGCAGGGCCCCGGCGCAGTTGGAGCGCCGCATGATGTCGCAGATGCTCTTGACGACGGCGTCCACCGACTGCGGCGTCGCCAGGCGCCTGCCGTTGTTCGCTGACTCAGGTCTCTTTCTCGCCATCCTCTCTCCGCTTCGCCCGGGCCCCCTCGATCACGCGTAAGATAGGTCTGGCTAGATAGAGCCGACCCCACTCGCGTCCCGTGATTTCATTCAGCATCCCGGCCCGTTCGAGCCGCGCCACGGCCTGCCTCGCCGTCGGGTTCGACACGCGCAGAACTCGCTCCGCCCTCGCCACGCTCATGTAGGGGTTCACGAGCAGCGCGTCCAAGAGTTGCGACGCTTTCGGGTGGTCTTTCAGCCGGTCTCGCCAGCGCTCGCGCAGCTCCATGAGCCGCCCCCCGCGGCCTACCGCGTCCCGCGCGGTCTCCGCTACGCCGACGAGGAAGAACCGGAGCCAGCCTGTCCAATCGGCGTCCGTACGCACGCGCTGGAGCCAATCGTAGTACTCCTTCCGATGTCGCTCGATGTATGCGGACAGATACAAAAGCGGCTGGGACAATCGCCCTCGCTCGATCAAGAACAGTGTGATCAGCAGTCGCCCCACCCGGCCGTTGCCATCCAGGAACGGATGGATGGCCTCAAACTGCTCGTGCATGAGGCCACACTGCACGAGATCGGGCAGCCGTTCCCGCTCGTGAAGGAAATGCTCCCAGGCCCCGAGCGTCTCCATGAGATGCTCTGGCGACGGCGGGACATAGACCGCCGTTTCAAGCGTGCTGCCGGGCCTGCCGATCCAGTTCTGTGAACGGCGGAACTCTCCGGGCGTCGCTCCCTCCCCTCGAACTCCCTTCATCAAGCGCGCGTGAAGCTCCCGCACCAGGCGGAGGGAAAGGGGTAGCGTCCCAAGGCGTTTCACACCGTACTCGAGGGCCGTTACATAGTTACGGACCTCCAGGACGTCGTCCGGGTCTCGCGATGTAGCGCCCTCTGCCACCTCCTCCAGCAGCAACTCGTCCAGGCTGGTGGTCGTGCCCTCGATCCGGGAGGACAGAACTGCCTCCTGGCGCACGTAGGGCGCAATGAGGAGGTGCGGGTTTGGCAGGTGGCGGCCCAGGCCAGACAGCTCACTGAGCGAAGCGTCGGCCCTGGACAGGACCAGCACGAGCTCGTCGTCGTACACGAGCTTTGGCGGTAACGGGGCCGGGGCGAACGCGTGGTACCCTCCCCTGGCCCGGACCACGCGCCCGGCCTCGGGAGCCCGGAAATCAGCCGGGTTCACAGGCCTCCGTCACTTTGAAAGATTTTTCTCAGATTCTTTCAGAGCTCTGGGAGCTTTGCAAGCCTCCTTTCAAAGCGCCCCGCTGAACGCCCGGCGCAGTAGGGCCGCCGAAAAGCCTCTCGATATTTGTCAGGCGATCATTCGCGTACCGGACAATCCGAGCCGCTTCGACAAGCCTCGCTTCCAACGCCTCTACCATTCGGCGCTGCTCGGCCACCGGGACAAGCGGAATCTGAACGTCCCGAAGAATCGAAAGAGTCACCCCCCGGTGTGTCGCGCCTCGCATCATTTTTGCCATGCGTACTAGCCTAGCGAGTCCCTCGAGTTCAGATTCGCCGCGAGATAGCCCGGAAGCACGAGCAGGCCTTTACGTTCGTCCTCGCGCCGCGCCAGGCTACTCGCTGGTGGCGGTGAACGGGCAGATCTGGTTGTAGGCGCAGGAGCGGCACGCGCCCCACGAGGGCGTCGCGTCGAAGCGCCGGGCCCGGATGCCGGCGGCGGCGGCCTGGACCGCGGCGATCGCCTCCTCGATGTCCTCGGCGGTGGGCATGTGGCGGCCGACGACGTTGGAGTCGATGAAGCGGAGCTCCACCCGCTGGGGCAGGCCGCCCGTCATCTCCCGCCAGGCCAACGCGTACATCTTGAGCTGGAGATTCTCGGCCACCCGGCGGTCGGCGTCCTTCTGGCGCGTGACGTCGCTGGTCTTGTAGTCGATGATCACCGCGCCCAGCAGGTCTTCGTCCACCCGGTCATAGCGCCCGCGCACACGATCGGGTCCGAGCGCGAATCCGAACTCCTTTTCCACCCAGGTCGGCTTGCCCCCGTCGGCTTCCTCCTGGTGCCAGAAGCGCTTGAGTGCCTCGCGGCCGGCTGCCTTGCGGGCCTCCTCGTGTTCGCGGGTGAGAAAGCCCTCGGCGGGCTCGCTGGCGCCGGGACGGTCGCGGAGGATGTCTTCGCCGGCCCAGGCGCGCTCGTACACGGCCAGCAGGTCCTCGAGCGGCGTGTAGTTGCCGACGGCACGCCGCCGCAGGTAATACTCCACGACCTTGTGGACGACGGCGCCGTAGGCAACGGCATGATGGCGGCGGATGGGGATCCGCTTGATGTGGACGTTCTGGTATTTGAGCGGGCAGGTCTGATAGTCGTCGATCTGCTTGTGGCTGAGGAGGAGCTCGACGTCCGGCGCCAGAGGCACGAGCGCCGCGTCCTCCAGGGCGGCCGGCGGCCCGAAGCGCTCGATCTCCTCCACCGGCCGCGCCTTGAACGGCCGGGCCGCGTCGCGCGGCAAATCGAGCGCCTCCAGCACGAACTGGCTCACCTTGCGCTGCCGGCTGCCGCCGTAGTCGCCGGCACTCGTGAGGTAGAGCTCCTGCCGGGCCCGCGTCATGCCGACGTAGGCCAGCCGGCGCTCTTCCTGCTGGTGGTGGTCGCCGGCCGGCAGCACGTCCTTCGTCAGCTCCACCGGCAGCTCGAGGGCGTCCCGGCGGCGCCGCAGCGGGAACTTGTCCTGCACCAGGTTCACCAGGAAGACGACGGGGAACTCGAGCCCCTTGGCCTTGTGGACGGTGAGGACACGCACCGCCGGTGTCTCCACATCGGCCTCGGCCACCGCCGGATCCTCACCGGCGTCGATGAGCGCGTCGAGGTGCTTCACGAACTCGCGCACGTTGTCGTAGCGGAGGGCCTGGGAGGCGGAGCGGATGCGGTCGAAGAACTTGGAGACGTTCTTCGTCTCGGCCACGTCGCGCGCCGTCTCCGCCCGGTACATCCGGGTGAGCCAGCCGGAGTCCCTGATGAGCTGGTAAAGCACCTCGCCGGTCGGCACCTCGCGGGCCAGCTCCATGTAACGCTCGAGGTCGGCGACCAGGTGGCGGATGGCCGCGTGGCCGGCCTCGCTGATTTCGTCGCGGAGCTCGCGGATCTCGGCCGTCCGACGGAGCACATCGAACAGGTGGATGTGCCGGCGGTCAGCGTAGGTCGAGCAGCGCGTGAGATCCACGATGGGCACGTCGTACAGCTCCGAAGAAGCCAGGTAATGGAGGCTCACCGACTCGTCGGTGTGCACCAGCGCGCGCAGGAACGCGATCAGCAACCGGATCTCGGGACGGCCATAGAGCCCGGAGTTGCCCGAGAAGGTCCAAGGCACGCCCTTGAGGTTGAGCGAGCGCAGAAACTGATCGGCGTCGCCGTTGGACCGCACGAGGATGGCCACGTCGTCGGGCTTCCAGGCGCCGGCCGCGACCTTCTCGCGGATCATCTCGGCCACGGCGTCCGCCTCCTGGGTGCCCGTCTCGTAGTGCCGGTGCACGGGCGCCGGCCCGTCCGGCTCCCGCACGGCGGCCAGGCGCTTGCTGATGCCGCTGCGCACCTCCAGCCGGTCAGGATTGTTGTGGAGGATGAGCCGGTAGGCCCCGTCGAGGATCTTCTGATGCGAGCGGTAGCTGTCGGTGAGCACCACCTGCCGCGCCTCGGGATAGCGCTCGAGAAAGTCGAGCACGTTGGAAATCGCGGCGCCCCGCCACCGATAAATTGCCTGGTCATCGTCGGCTACGACAGCGACGTTGCCGTGACGCGCGGCCAGGAGCTTCACCAACTCGAACTGGGCGTGGTTGGTGTCCTGGAACTCATCGACCAGGATGTACCGGAAGCGCCGCTGGTAGGCGTTCAGCACGTAGGGCCGCGAGCGCAGGAGCCTCAGGACCAGCACGATCTGGTCGCCGAAGTCCACGCAGCCCTCACGGGCCATCAGTTCCTGATACTTGGCATAGGTGGCGGCCAGCTCGCGCTGTTGAGCGGCGCGCTCGCGCGATTCCTCGTAGTCGGCGGCGGCCGTCGCCTCCCGGGCCAGGCGCTCGGCGTGGGCCTGGTATTCGGGGGGCGACACGTCCTCGTCCTTGCAGCGGCTGATCAGCGTGATCAGAGCCTGGACGTGGCGGGTGGGGTCGCCCAGCGGCCGATAGTGGCTGAGCGGCAGCTCGAAGAGGCGGTCGCGGAGGAAGATCACCTGCTCAGCCCGGTTCAGCACGCGGAAGTCCGGGGTGAGCCCGATCTCCAGCGCGTGCTCGCGCAGGATGCGGTCGCCGAAGGCGTGAAACGTCGAGATCTCGACGTCGGCGTAGCCGTAGGGCACCAGCGTGTCGACGCGCTCCTCCATCTCGGCGGCGGCCTTGTCGGTGAAGGTCAGGGCCAGGATCTCTTCGGGGCGCGCCTTGCGTTGGGCGATGAGCCAGGCGATGCGCCTGGTGATGACGCTGGTCTTGCCGGTGCCGGCGCCGGCCACGATCAGGAGGGGACCGGTGTCGTGGGTGACCGCCGCTCGCTGCGCTTCGTTGAGTCCTTCCAGGATGCGGTCAGCGGCCATCCCGCCTCGACTATACTACGAAGCCGTGTCGAGCGATCTGCTGGCCACCGCCCGTCAGCGCGCCCGGGACAACAGTTTCTGGAGCCATCTCGGCGTGGACGTGGAAGACGCCCGCGAGGGCTGGATCCGGCTGCGCCTGCCGGTGCGGGCGGACCTCTGCAATGCGCCTGGCGCCCCGCTGCACGGCGGCGTCTACGCGGCGCTGGTGGACATGGCGGTCGGCGGCGCGCTCAGCACGATGCAGGCGGCGGCGGCGGGCGGCGTGAACCAGACCACCCTGGATCTCAACGTGAGCTTCATCAGCGGCATCCGGGACGGCCAGGTGGTCGCCGAGGGCCACATTCTGAAATTGGGCCGCAGCATCGCCTTCGGCGAGGGGCGCCTCACTGACACGGCCGGTCGGTTGCTCGCTGTCGGGCGAGCGACGTACATGATCCTGGCCCAAGGCTGATCGCATGCGGCTGACCATCCGGCGGAAGTTGGTCCTCCTCAGCCTCCTCATCCTCGTCGTCGTCTCCTTCGCGTTCACGGTTCTGCACCTGCGCCTGTCCCAGGCCTGGATCGAAGAGGATCTCCGCGAGCGGGCCATCGTCTTCGCCCGGGAGATCGCGGCGACCATCGGTGACCGCCGCGAATTCGAAAGCGCCGCGCTGCTCGAGCGCCAGATCCGGGACATCATGGAGGTCCGCCAGAACGTGCTCCAGCTCGACGTGCTCGGGTTCAGTGCCGAAGACACCCGGGTCATCGCCACCAGCCACCCGCGCACGCGCCTGCCTCTCACCCGCAAGGAGGCCGAGCAGGTCTACCGCGGACGCGTGGTCTCCCGCCTCGTGAGCGGCGAGCCAGGCCGGTACTGGGAGGTGGTGGCGCCCGTCACCCTGGACGCCGGCGTGGCCGGCGCCATTGCCGCCCAGTTTTCGCTCGACCGGGCCGACGCGCTGGCCGCGCGGATCAGCGCCTGGGCGTTCCTGGTGACGGCCACCTCGGTGCTCGTCATGGGCGCGCTCATGAGCCTAGCCGTCCATCTCGTCGTCGATCGACCGCTCCGCCGCTTCCTCGGCACCGTGCAGCGGGTGCAGCGGGGCGACGCCGACGCCAGGGTGGTGACCGCGGCCCGCGACGAGTTCGGCGTGCTGGCCGCCCACTTCAACGAGATGATCACGCGTCTCCACGACTTTCAAGAGGAGCTGCAGGCCCGCGTCAAGGATGCCACCCGGGAGCTGGAAGCCCGGTATCAGGAGGTGGAGCGGCTCAACGAGCTGCTGTTCGCCATGCAGCGCAGCCTCAGTCACGCCGAGCGGCTGGCCCTGTCCGGGCGCATCGTGGCCGAGGTGGCCCACGAGGTGGGCACCCCGCTGCATTCGATCGCCGGCCACCTGGAGCTGCTCCGCCAGGACCTCGTCCCGGCTGCGCTCTCGCCTGACGTCACCCGTCGCCTGGACATCGTCGAGAGCCAGTTGGCCCGCGTGACCGAGATCATCGCCCGCCTGCTCGACGTCACCCGGCGTCCGACCGGCGAGCCCGCCGTCGTCGACGTCAACGGGCTCGTCCGCGACACGGTCGAGCTGGTCCGGCCCGAGATCGGCCGGGCCGGGGTCGGCCTGCAGGTCCTCCTGGATCCCGCGCTTCCTCGAGCCCGCGGCCACCCCGGACCGCTCCAGCAGGTCGCCCTGAACCTGCTCACCAATGCCCTGGACGCCACGCGGGCCGGTGACCGCATCAGCGTAGCCACACGGGTGGCGGGCGAAAGCGACCAGATCGAGATCGAGGTCCGCGACACCGGCCGCGGCATCCCCGCCGCCGACCAGAAGCGCATCTTCGAGCCGTTCTTCTCGACCAAGGAGCCGGGAAAGGGCAGCGGGCTCGGGCTGTTCATCTCTGCCCAGATCGTGCAGGAGCACAAGGGGCAGATTCTGCTGGCCAGCGAGGAAGGCGGCGGCACCGCCTTCCGAGTGCTGCTGCCGTCGGTGAGCCGAGGGGTCTGATGGCCACCCCCGCCGTGCTGGTGGCCGACGATGATCCGATCGCCCGGGATCTCCTGGTCGAGGTGCTGGCCCGCGAGGGTTATCGAGCGCGAGCGGCCGCCGGCGGCCAGGAGTGCGTGCGGTTGGCTGAAGGCGAGCCGTTCGACCTGGCGCTGATCGATCTCCGCATGCCCGACCTCGACGGCCTGGCCGTTCTCAAGCGGCTGGCCGCCCTGGCCCCGCCGGTCCCCGTCGTCATTCTCACGGCGTTCGCGACCATCGACACCGCCATCGAGGCCATCCGCGCCGGCGCCTACGACTATCTTTCCAAGCCCTTCCGCATCCGGGAGATCAAGATGGTCGTGGGCCGGGCCCTGGAGGCCCAGCGCCTGGTGCGCGAGAACCTCCGGTACCGCCAGGAGCTTCAGGAACGGTATCGCCCCGAGAACCTCGTGGGGCAGTCCGCCGACATGGTGGCCATCTACAAGCTGGTGGCGCGGGTGGCCGCGCTGGAGACCACGGTGCTCATCCTGGGCGAGACCGGCACCGGCAAGGAGCTCGTGGCCCGGGCCATCCACTACGCGAGCCCGCGGGCCAAGCGTCCGCTGGTCGTGGTCGACTGCACGGCGCTGCCGGAGACGCTCTTCGAGTCGGAGTTGTTCGGCCACGAGCGGGGCGCGTTCACCGGCGCGACGCAGGGCCGCCGGGGGCTGCTGGAGACGGCCGACGGCAGCACCTGCTTCTTCGATGAGATCGCCGAGCTGTCACCCCCACTCCAGGCCAAGCTGCTCCGGGTGTTGCAGGACCACGTCATCCGCCGCGTGGGCGGCAACGAGCCGATCCCCGTGGACGTTCGAGTGATCGCCGCGACGAACCGGGATCTCAAGAAACGCGTGGAGGAAGGCCGATTCCGTGAGGACCTCTACTACCGCCTCAACGTGGTCGCGCTGCGGGTTCCTGCGCTGCGGGAGCGGCCCGAGGACGTGCCGCTCTTGGCCCAGCACTTCGTGCGGAAGCACGCGGCCGCCACCGGCAAGCCGCTTACCGGGCTGGCCCGCGAGGCGCTGGCCCGGCTCGCGCAGTACGAGTGGCCGGGGAACGTCCGCGAGCTCGAGCACGCCGTCGAACGGGCGGTGGCCCTCGCGTCGGCGGAGCTGATCCTCCCCGAGGACCTGCCGCCCGAGGTCGGCGGCGCCTTGCCGGTGCCACCCCGGCTGCCCACGCGGCGGATGACGCTGGAGGAGGTCAAACGCTGGTACGTGGACGCGGTGCTGGAGGAGACCGGGGGCAACAAGCTTCGCGCCGCCGAGATCTTGGGAATCGACCGGCGCACGCTGTACCGTATGCTGGAGCGCGAAGAGTCGGGGGAGGACGAGTGAAGCGCGTCCTGCTGGTCGCCGCTTCGGTGCTGACCGCCGCCGCGTGCGCCTCGGTTGCCCCGGTCAACGATCGCGGCGACGTCCTGCGACGGATCGTGCCATCGACGGTGCAGCTCCGGGTCGAGGGAGCGAACGGAGCACGCCGCGCCGGCTCCGGCGTCGTCGTCGCCTCGGACCCGGCCTCGCGGCGGAGCTGGATCGTGACCACCCTGCACCTGCTGGAATCCACCAGCGACTCGCTGGTGTACGTGAGCCCGACTGCGCGCGCCTCCCGCCTCAAAGGCGTGGTGGCCGCCCGCAGCGCCGACACCGATCTGGCCCTGATCGTCATCGAGGGCGTCGCTCTGCAGCCCGTTGCCATCAAGGAGACGACCCGCCTCGGGGAGGACGTGTGGGTGGTCGGATTCCCGTGGGGGCGCCGCATGACGGTGGTGAGTGGCGTCGTGAGCCAGATCGCTTCGGCCGAGGGCGAGGTCGCGCTGGAGGGGGCGGCGCGCATGGTGGACGCGTCTGTCAGCTACGGCGCGAGTGGCGGCGGCGTGTTCGACTCCGCGACAGGGGCGCTGATCGCCATCGTCGAGGGCTATCGCACGGCTCGCGTCAGCCATCCGACCGCTCCCGAGCGCGTCGTCGAGGTCCCCGTGCCGGGAGAGACGACCGTGATCGCCGCCGCAACAATACGGCGGTTCCTGTCGTCATCCGGCATCGCGACGCGCTGAGTCTCGGGTGGGGCGAACTGCCCCACCGCCAGCACTCTTGCCACAGGCGGCTGCCTTCGGCCGGACACTACCGACGTGTAAATCCGCACCTCACCGGTGTCCGGTCACGACTCGACGGTGGCACCGGCCTTGCTCCCTTCCCGCGTCGTCAGATTCCGTCGAAGGAGGCTGTCATGAGGAAGATCGTAGGCATCACGCTGGCGCTGCTCCTGGTGCTCTCGGCCGCCTCCGGATGGGCCGCCGACATCGAGGGAAAGATTCAGAAAGTGGATTCCACGGACCGCGTGATCGTGCTGGAGGACGGCACGATGCTCTCGGTCGCCGAGGGAATCGCCCTGGACAACCTCAAGGAGGGCACGAAGGTCAAAGCCTCGTACGAGGAACGGGACGGCAAGAAAGTCCTGACGAACGTCCAGGTCTCCGAGTAGCTCAGTACAGTGACGCGGAGGGGTGACACCCCTCCGCGTCATTCTTCTTAGGCGAGCCCGCGGTGGAATAGGTCCCACTGGTGGCCCGCGCGCTCGACCACCGCCTTCACGTCCTCGGCCAGCACCCAGCGCGCCGCCACCAGCGCCTCGGCCGCGGCGCGAACCTTGTTCAGGTACTCGGCGCGCGAGCCATATCGCTCGGCGATCGAGAGCCGCGGGTCGCCGGCGCGCTCGCGGTCGGCGCGCGTCAGCGCGAAGGGTAGCGTCGAGCCCATCATGGCCATGAGGTCGCCGGGCGCGCCCTGGTCGGGATGCCGCGGGTTCCAGCCGGTGAACGTGCCGAGCGGCACCAGCAGTTCCACGGGCCGGATGCCGGCCACCTCGTTGCCGTCGGCATCGACCGCCGAGACGAACGTCGGGTACGGCGCGCCGGCCTTCGGCGGCAGGTCGGTGACGACGCCGCGTGCGGCGTTGGCGCCGAAGTCGAGCCGGCACGGCCGGAGCACGCGATCGGGGAAGCGCACACCCGGGATCGAACGGAAGACCGCCGCCGTCGTCTCGTGCGGGACCGCCGTGGCGTCGGCCAGGCGCGGCACGGCGCTGGGCGGCGGCTCGACGTCCTCCGTCATCCAGCGGTCGAGGTTGACGAGGGCGGCGCGCAGCAACGGCGCGTAATCCACGACGTTGAAGGGCTCCCGCCCGCGACCGCCAGTGTTGGGATCGGCCGTCGGCGGGGGCAGCGAGCCCGGCAGGTGCTGGGTGCCGGCGAAGAGGTAGAGGCGCACGCCGTCGGGTGGTAACACGTCGATCTTCCCTTCCACGTCGGTGTGAGCGAGCGAGGTGTCGCCCCGCCAGTATTCGGCCGAGGAATTCATCTCGATGATCCTGGGCATTCGCCCGCGCGCGGACGGGCGGCGCAGCAGGCCGTCGCGTTCGCCGGTGACCGGGTCGGACTGCTCACCGTGGGTGAAAGGAAAGAGGCTGCCCACCGCCTGCGTGGCGTTGAGCGACGGCTGGCCGAAGCGCATGTTGAACTCGCCGCGCCGGGCGCCGGCCACGTGGGGGATCACGGCGTCGAAGGCCAGGCGGCCCTGCTCGTCCTCGTCGAGGCCGAGCCAGAGCAGATGGCGCAGGAAGCGGCCGCTCTGCGAAACGCCGAACACGTAGGCGCGCTCGAGCCCGCCGGCGCACGGGTTGCCGGCCGACGCCTCGGCCGATTTCAGGAAGGTGGCGGTGTCGCGCACGGCGAGAAAGCCGAGACCGACCAGCGGCGGGTCGGCCGACCGGTAGACGAGGTCGTAGATCTTCCCGGGGACGAAACCGCCGTCCAGGCTCACGTGCGTCCGGTCCGTAAAACGCCAGGCCGCTCGCGGCACCGCCACCTCGGCGGCCTCCGCGTGCTCGCGGACGGTGAGGCGCGCCTCCGGATCATCCAGATCGACGGTCGGGTGCGGGCGGTGATAGCGGTCGGCCATCGGCAGCACGTCGGCGCGAAGATTCGGCCGAAACTCGCAGCGCACCAGGCCGGTGATCCCCCGGGCCGCCGGCACGTCGAGCGCCATCATCCCGTCCTGGCGGGGCACGTCGTGCTGCCAGCCGATCCAGGCGACGGTGAAGCCGTGGCGCATCAGGAAGCCGTTGCCGAAGTCCTCGGGCCGCGCGGGATCGGGCACGCGCGGCGTGCTGTTGAACAACCCGAGCGCGATCTTGCGCCCTCGGTTGGGCACGTCGAGCAGGAGACGGCCGTTGCCCCGGGCCATGTCCACCGGCTTGAGCAGATAGAAGTCGCCCTGGAACTCCACCTGGCCGCGGCCGTTGCGCGCGGCCAAGCCAAGGTCGGTGACCACCCGGTGAATCGAGTGGTCGGGATCCGCGGCGAAGCGCAGCACGCCGGCGATCTTCTCGTAAGGACCGGCCGCGCCGAAGGGGCGGCCGTCCAGGACCACCGTACGGGTGTGGATCTCGAGCGCGGTCGCCGGCATGATCTGCCTCCTTGTCTCTGCTGCGGGCCTCTACTATAAAGGAGCCCACCATTCTTCGACCCAGGAGAACACCCGTGGCCAAGATCGTCTTCTCGCCCCCACTGCCCAAGGCCGTCATGGACCTCGCCCGGGCCATGCTGCCCGAAGGCTACGAACTGCACGTGCTCGACCGGGCGGACCCGGACTTCGTCCGGCACCTGGCCGAGGCCGAATACTGGATGGGCTTCGCCCGCGGCGGCCTGGACGAGCCCTTCTTCCGCGCGGCGCCCCGGCTCCGGCTGGTCCAGCTCATCAGCGCCGGCTACGACCGGATCGACATCGGGGCGGCCGGCAAGGCCGGCGTGCCCGTGGCCAACAACGGAGGCTCCAACGCGGTCGCGGTGGCCGAGCATACGCTGCTCCTGATCCTGGCCGTGCTCAAGCGGGCCATCTGGTGCCACGGCAACGTGGTGGCCGGCCGCTGGCGCGTCGGCGGATTCGACGATCATCGCCTCTATGAGCTCAGCGGCAAGACCGTGGGCATCGTGGGCCTCGGCTCCATCGGCAAGAAGGTGGCCCGCCGCGTCCGCGCCTTCGACGCTCCGGTCATCTACTACGACATCGTCAGGCTCACCGAGGATCAGGAGGACGCCCTGGGCGTCCGCTTCGCCCTGTGCGAAGAGCTGCTGCGGGCCGCCGACGTCGTCACCCTGCACGTGCCCTTGAACGACAGCACGCGCAACCTCATGGGGGCGCGCGAGTTCGCGATGATGAAGCCGAGCGCGGTCCTCATCAACACCTGCCGCGGGCCGGTGGTCGACGAGGCGGCCCTTCACCGCGCGCTCACCTCGGGGCAGATCGCCGGGGCCGGGCTCGACGTCATGGTGGAGGAGCCGCCAGTGGCCAATCACCCCCTGTTCGGGCTGGAGAACGTGGTGATCACGCCGCACATGGCCGGGCCGACCTGGGAGAACTGGACCCGCGCCTTCCGCAACGCCTACGACAACATCCAGCGGGTGGCCGCGGGACGCGCGCCGCTGTGGGTCGTCCCCGAGCTGCGTCCGTGAAGATCCTCTACACGCCCCTCATGATCGTCCCCGCGCTCGACGCCGAGGAGCGGGCGAAGATCCTGGACGCCGCCGGCCCGGGCGCCCGCCTGGTCGAAGCCAAGGACGCGACGCCGCAGCGCGCGGAGATCGTGGACGCCGACGTGCTCTTCGGGCGGGTGAGCGCCGAGGTCCTGGCCCACGCCAAGCGGCTCCGGTACTACCAGTCGATCGGCGCGGGCGTGGATTCCATCCTCGCCCCCGAACTGGTGGAGAGCGACGTCATCCTGGCCAGCGAGAAAGGCCAGGTCGGCATCCATCTGGCCGAGCACGCCTTCGCTCTCCTCCTCGGGCTCACCCGGGGCCTGCACACCGCCCTGCGCCGACCCGACTTCGGTTTGCGCGAGCCGATTCGCCACGAGCAACGTGAGTTGTGGGAGCAAACCATGGGCATCCTCGGCCTCGGCGGTCACCGGGCGCGAGGTGGCCCGCCGGGCGCTGGGCTTCGGCATGCGTGTGCTGGCGGTGGACATCGAGGACGTGCCGGCCGAGCCCGGCGTCACGCTCTGGCGCAACGACCGGCGGGACGAGCTGCTGGCCCATTCGGACGTGGTGGTCATCGCGCTACCCCTCACCAAGGCCACCCACCACCTCTTCACGCGCGATCTGTTCCGGCGGATGCGCCGGCACGCGATCCTCATCAACGTGACCCGCGGCGCCATCATCTATGGTGAGGACCTGCTGGCGGCGCTCGACCAGGGGCTCATCGGCGGCGCCGGGCTGGACGTGACCGACCCCGAGCCCCTGCCGCCTGGCCACCCGCTCTGGACCCATCCCCGGGTCATCGTGACCCCGCACACCGCCGGGGGCTCACCTCGCCGGGCCGCGCGGGTGATCGCCACCTTTTGCGACAACCTCCGGCGGCTTCGGGCCGGTCAGCCCCTGCTCGCCGTCATCGACAAGCGCAAGGGATACTGAAGCGACATGGCCGGACCGGGCCTGTCTGTTGCACAGGCCCGGGCGGGGCCTCCCGCGCGCATCGTCGTGGAAACACGCGCGTCCGCGCCTGCGCCGGGCGGACATCGTTCGAGCAAGTCCGGCGGTGCGGAGTTTGCATACCTTGCAAGGCTGATGGCACCCACCACCCGGGCCAACTCGGGTCGGGGCGCCGCCGCGAGGCCACTCTCGCCGGCGGAGATCGAGCGCTTTCACCGGGACGGGTTTCTCGGGATCCCGGACTTCACGACACCGGCCGACGTCCTCCAGGTCCGGCAGATCGTGCTCGACCTCTACGCCAGGTTCCACCGGCTGCCGCCCCGGCACGTCCTCGACCTGGGCGAGGTCGGACGCCACGCCGGGCCGCAGCAAATCCCCGAGATCAACTGGGCGCTCCAGCTCGCCCCCGAGCTCAAGCAGACCCGGACGTTCGCCCGCTGCGCGGCGGTCGCCGAGCAACTGATCGGCTGCCCGATGGGGCACACCGGGTACGACCACGCCATCATCAAGCCGCCGCACAACGCCTGCGCCACGCCCTGGCACCAGGATCGTGTGTTTGCCGGCGACGCTGCCCCCCTCGTCAGCATCCACTTCTGGATCCCCACGCACGACGTGTCTATCGAGATGGGCTGCATGCAGTTCATCCCGGGAAGTCATCGGGGTCCGTTGCTGCCTCACCGCCGGAAAGACCTGCGGGCCCACGCGAAGGAGGCGGAGGGGGTCGACACGTCCCAGGCGGTCGCCTGCCCGTTGCCGATCGGCGGGGCCACCGTGCATCACTCCCGGACTCTGCATTACACCGGTCCCAACATGACCGATGCGCCGCGCATCGCCTGGAGCCTCGAGTTCGCACCCCGGCTGCGCGAGCGGATGTCCTGGCGCTCGCTCCTCCGCTTCCGCGGCTGACCCGCTCTCCGCCGTATCGCCCCGCGGCCCTTGACAACGACCCGGCGCCGCGCGCAGATTCTGCCCACGTCCCCCTCGGGGCGGCCGCCAAGTGAAGATCACCGACCTGACGCTCACCCTCTTCGTGTGGGAGGGCATCCCGCCCACGCACTACGGCCGGCACACCGGCCGCTTCGGCGGCTCGAGCCAGCTCGGCCTGCTCACGCTGCGGACGGACGATGGTCTCGAGGGCCACGCTTTCCTGGGCTCGGCCATGCGAGGGGCGCACCACGACGCCGGCTCTCTCGTCGAGGTGCTCAAGCCGCTCGTGCTGGGCCAGGATCCCCTCGAGCGCGAGCGGCTCTGGCAGGCGCTGTGGCAGCGGCACCGGGCCACCACGTTCCGCGCCATCGGCGCCGTGGACGTGGCGCTGTGGGACCTCGCCGGCAAGATCGCCGGCCTGCCCGTTCACCGCCTGCTCGGCTCCTACCGCGAGAGCGCGTCCGCGTACGCCAGCAGCGCGGTCCTTTCCTCGCCCGAGGCGTACGCGGAAGAGGCGGCGCGGTTCAAGGCCGACGGCTGGCGGGCCTACAAGATCCACCCGCCGACCGACCCCGCCGTCGACATCGCGGTGGGCCAGGCGGTGCGCCGGGCGGTCGGCGACGGCTACACGCTGATGCTCGATTCCACCTGGGCCTACCAGTACCCGGAGGCGCTCCGCGTCGGTCGGGCCATCGAGGCCCTGGGCTACCACTGGTACGAGGACCCGCTGGCCGACGACGATCTGCTCAACTACGTCAAGCTCAAGCAGCACCTCAGCATCCCCATCCTGGCCACCGAGTACACGCCCGGCGGCTTCACGGCTTTCGCGCCCTGGATCGTCTATGGCGCTACCGACTTTCTGCGCGGCGACGTCGCCGTCAAGGGCGGCATCACGCCGCTGGTAAAGACAGCCCACCTGGCCGAGGCGTTCCACATGAACGTCGAGATCCACCACGGCGGCAACTCGCTCAACAACGTGGCTAACCTGCACGTGCTCATGGCCACTCGGAACTCCGAGTTCTTCGAGGTGCTGCTGCCGGCGGCGGCCCAGAAGTACGGTCTCAGCGAGGACATCGAGGTCGACGCCCGCGGGCTGGTCCACGCGCCGAGCGGGCCCGGGCTGGGCGCCCGCATCGACTTCGATCTCATCGCCCGGCGCAAGACGGCGGTCCTGTGAGAATCCTCCGCGGCGGCACGCTCATCGATGGCACCGGCGCGGCCCCGGTGAAGGACGCCGCGGTGCTGATCCGCGACGGGCGGATCGAGACGGTGACGACGGCGGGCACGACCGCGCGGGAAGCCGACGTCGTCGACGTCTCGGGCTGCACGATCCTGCCTGGCCTCATCGACTGCCACGACCACCTGGCCTTCCACGGCTACGAGCTGATCCGGCGCTGGCATCTCGACGAGCCGCCGAGCACCCGGCATCTGCGGACCGCTCGTGCGGCCGCCCGGATGCTGGTCGCGGGCTACACTGCCGTGCGAGACGGCGGCGGGCTTGACGCCGGCTTTCGCCTGGCCATCGAGCAAGGACTGCTGGGTGGCCCGAGGCTCGTGCTGTCGCTGGCCATCATGTCGCCCACCGGCGGCATCGGCGACCGCATCAGCCCGTCCAACCACACCGCGCCCTTCGCGGGCGACGCCAGCCTGCCCAGCGGCGTCGCCAACGGCGTGCAGGACGTGCGCAACGTGGTGCGCGCGCTGGTCCGCGCCGGGGCCGACGTCATCAAGTGCGCCACGACCGGAGGGGCCAGCTCGCGGCAGGGCCACGGCCCGCGCGACCGCGCCTTCAACCGCGACGAGCTGCAGGCCCTGGTGGACGAGGCCCACGCGCTGGGCCGGCGCGTCATGTGTCACGCGGTCGCCGGTCCGGGGCTGCGCCTGGCCGTCGAGGTGGGCGTGGACTCCATCGAGCACGGCTGCCATCTCGACGAGGATCCCGAGCTGATCCCCATGATGGCCGACAAGGGCATCGATTTCGTACCCACGCTCACCGTGTACGAGTACCACCGCGAGTCCCCCCAGCCGCACGTGCGCGAGCGGTCGCGGTTGCTACGTGAGCATCATCTCGAGAGCGTGCGCCGGGCGCTGGCCGCCGGGGTCAAGGTGCTGGCGGGCACCGACGCCGGAGGCCACGGTCATCCCGACAACGCGCTGGAGCTCGAACACCTGGTGGCCGCCGGCCTGACGCCGATGCAGGCGCTGCAGGCAGCCACGGGCCTGGCCGCCCAGTGCCTGGGGCTGGAACGAGAGATCGGGACGATCGAGAAGGGCAAGCGAGCCGACCTCGTGGTGGTGGAGGGCGACCCGCTTCAGGACATCCGCATTCTCCGGGACCGGCGGCGCATCAGGCTCGTCTTGAAGGACGGCGAGCCGGTGCTCCGCCCGGACGAACTCTTCGCATCGCAGGAGGGATCACAATGGGCCAGAACCTGACGTTGACCGCCGAGGACGGACACAAGCTCTCCGCATACCGCGCGGCGCCGACGGGCGCGCCCCGCGGCGGCATCGTGATCGTCCAGGAAATCTTCGGCGTCAACTCCCACATCCGGCGCGTCACCGACGGCTACGCCGCCGAGAGCTACCCGGCGCTGGCGCCGGCGCTCTTCGATCGGGTGGAGCCCGGCGTGCAGATGGGCTACCAGCAGGCCGACATCGAGCGCGGCCGCGCCATCCGCGGCAAGATCGGTTGGGACAGCATGGTGATGGACATGCGGGCGGCGGTGGAGGCGCTTCGGGGCGAGCGGCTCAAGGTCGCCGTCATCGGATACTGCATGGGCGGCTCCCTGGCCTGGCTGGCGGCCACCCGGATCGACGGCGTCGCCGCCGCCGTCGGGTACTATGGCGGCGCCGTCGCCGACTTTGCCAATGAGACGCCGCGCTGCCCGGTGCTGCTGCACTTCGGCGAGACCGACGCCTCCATTCCCAAGGAGCACTGGGATCGGATTCGCGAGGCCCATCCTGCTATCCCGATGCACATCTACCCGGCGGGTCACGGCTTCAACTGCGACGAGCGAGCCTCCTACCACGAGCAGAGCGCGCGGCTGGCTCGCCAGCGCACGCTGGAGTTCCTGCGGAAACACATGGCCTAAAACTCGGAGGGGGGCTTCGCCCCCCTTCCGAAACCTCCCCCCGGAACATGATGGCGCCGGCGGAGCCGGCGCTCGAACAGCCGCCAATCACCGCTGGGGCGCCGGCGGCGAAACGCCACTCCGTCACCCGCACGGTCGGGTTATCGATCCGAATGGTGGCGAGGGCCTCGCGGGTCATCGTCGAGCCTCCTCCACGAGCCGCGGGAGGAGGTCGCTGATCGAGCCGCGGAGCACCGCGTCGGCCAGCTGATCCATGTCGGTGGGTTCGGCGTTGATGATCACCACCCGCGCGCCGGCCTCCTTGGCCACCGGCACCACCCCGGCGATGGGCCACACCGAGAGCTTGGTGCCGACGGCGAGCATCAGATCGCAGCCCCGCGCCGCTCGCTGAGCGCGAAGCAGATCCGCCTCGACGAGGGCCTGGCCGAACGAGACCGTGGCCGTCTTGAGAATCCCGCCGCAGGACCGGCACGGCGGGTCCTCCTCGCCGGCGCGCACCCGGGCCAGCGCGCGCTCGGTGGCCGCCCGCTCGCCGCATTCCAGACACACGACCTCGCGCATGGTGCCGTGGATCTCGACGACGCGCGCCGGCGAGGAGCCGGCCACCTGGTGCAGGCCATCCACGTTCTGCGTGATCAGGGTGTCCAGCGTGCCGCGCCGCTCGAGCGTGACGATCGCGCGGTGGCCGGCGTTCGGCTCGGCCGTCCACGTCCGCGACTCGAGGCGGCTCCGCCAGGCGCGCTTGCGCACCTCCGGATCCGCCACGTAGTGCTGGATCGTCGCCATCTTCTCGGCGTCGGGGTTCCGCGTCCACATGCCCTGCGGCCCGCGGAAGTCAGGAATGCCGGAATCGGTCGAGATTCCGGCGCCGGTGAGGACCACGATGCGGCGGGCCGCGTCGATCCAAGCCCGAACGCGGTCGAGCACTTGGATGCCGTCGGAGCCGGGGACATGCGCGCCCATGCCCGGCATTCTACCCAGTTCTCCGAGCCGCCGAAGAACCTGGGCGATCGAGGCAGGGGGTCGGGCCGACTACCGTTGCGGGACGGTCGGGGATAAGATTGGGCGCCGTGTCGAGTGTGGAAGACCGACCCCGCCCGAACGCCGACCGCCAGGTAGTCCCCCTGGAGGGGATCCGCCCGATCAACGTTCCCGACTTCCGCGAGGTCCTCGATCGCGTGCATTTCGGGTCGGTGATGGTGGACGAGCAGGGGATCATCACGTTCCTCTCTCAGCCCTACGCCGAGTTCCTCGGGGTCAAGCGCGAAGAGGCGGTGGGGCGTCACGTGACCGAGGTCATCGAGAATACCCGCATGCACATCGTCGTGGAGACGGGCGAGCTGGAGATCGGCAAGCAGCGCGTCCGGGGGCAGGATCTGGTCGTCCAGCGCATCCCGATTCGTGACGGCAGCGGCCGTGTCGTCGGGGCCTTCGGTCAGGTCATGTTCGAAGTGCAGGAGCTCCGCGAGCTGGTCCAGCGCCTGAAGATCCTCGAGTCCAAGGTCCAGTACTACGAACAGGAGCTGGATTGCCTGCGGGCCTCCCGCTACACCTTCGACCACATCGTCGGCCTCAGCCCCACGCTAGCCGAAGCCAAAGGCCAGGCGCTTCGCGCCGCCCGCTCGACCTCGCCGGTCCTGCTGCTGGGGGAGACCGGGGTGGGCAAGGAGCTGTTCGCCCATGCCATTCACCACGCGAGCCCGCGGCGGCACCAGCCGTTCATCCGCGTCAACTGCGCCGCCCTGCCTCGCGATCTTGTCGAGTCCGAGCTGTTCGGGTACGAAGCGGGCGCCTTCAGCGGCGCCTCCCGGCGTGGCAAGCCGGGCAAGTTCGAGCTGGCCCACGGCGGCTCGATCTTCCTCGACGAGATCGCCGACATGCCGCTCGACGTCCAGGCCAAGGTCCTGCGCGTGCTCCAGGAGAAGGAGGTTGAGCGGATCAGCGGGACGCGTCCCATCGAGGTGGATTTCCGCCTCCTGGCCGCCACGCACGAGGACCTGGAGGACCTGGTCCGGCAAGGGCGCTTCCGTATGGACCTCTACTACCGCCTGAACGTCTTCCCCATTCGTATCCCACCGCTGAGCGAGCGGCCGGACGACATCCCGGCCCTGGTCGATCACGTGCTCCGTCGCTTGAGCGAGGAGATGGGACGATCCCACGTCACGATCACGCCCGCCGCGATGGCCGTCCTGCAGCATCACCGCTGGCCGGGCAACGCGCGTGAGTTGATCAACGTGCTCGAGCGGGTTCTCAACGCGCTGGACGGAGACGTGATCGACGCGACGCACCTGCCGTTTGCGGCCGGCGGTCCGCCCGACGACGCGGTGGGCGTCGGCCAGCTCCGCCAGCTCCTCCGCGAGCAGGAGCAGCTGGCCGTCCAGGAGGCCCTGAAGCTGGCCGGGGGCAACAAGGCCCGGGCGGCCCGCCTGCTCGGCATCCATCGCACGAGCCTCTACAAGAAGCTCGACCGCACCTCCTGAGCCGAGCCCGGGGGAGTCCCGAGGGGGCATGAGCCCCCTTCAGCCGCAATGTAGCGGGGCGCCTACATGTCGCCGCCGCGCGACACCGCGCTGGGCGTCCGCCCCGAGCGCTTCCGCCGAATCGGCCGTTTTCTCGCACCCGTCCTCCGATGGCGGACCGGCACGGTTCTCGCTTCATTCACGGCGCTATGGCGAGCGACGTCATCCTCGAGACCGAGGGGCTGACCAAGGAGTTCCGGGGGTTCGTGGCGGTCAAGGGCGTGAACCTCCGCGTCCACCGCGGCACCATCCATGCCCTCATCGGCCCCAACGGCGCCGGCAAGACCACCTGCTTCAACCTGCTCACCAAATTCCTGAATCCGTCGCGGGGGCGCATCCGGTACAAAGGCCGCGAGATCACCCGCGCTCGGCCCGCGGACGTGGCCCGCCTCGGGCTGATCCGTTCGTTTCAGATCTCGGCGATCTTCCCGAACCTCACCGCGCTCGAGAACGTGCGCATCGCGCTCCAGCGCCAGCGCGGCAGCTCGTTCGACTTCTGGCGCTCCGAGAAGGCGCTCGCTCGCTACACCGGGCGCGCGCTGGAACTGCTCGACGCCGTGGGCCTGACCCCCTTCGCCGATACGCCGGCGGCCGAGCTGCCGTACGGGCGCAAGCGAGCTCTGGAGATCGCCACCACGCTGGCCCTCGACCCGGAGACGATGCTGCTCGACGAGCCCACGGCCGGCATGGGGCACGAGGACGTGGACCGCATCGCGGCACTCATCAAGCGGGTGTCGGCCGACCGCACGGTCCTCATGGTCGAGCACAACTTGAGCGTCGTGGAGCACCTGTCCCACGCGATCACCGTGCTGGCCCGGGGCGAGATCCTGGCCGAGGGCGACTACGCCAGCGTGTCGAGGAACCCACAGGTCATCGAGGCCTACATGGGAACCGCCCATGCCTGACTCGCTCCTCAGCCTGCGCGACCTCCACGCCTGGTACAGCGAGTCCCACGTCCTCCACGGCGTCGCGCTCGATGTCAATCCGGGCGAGGTCGTAACGCTGCTCGGCCGGAACGGCGCCGGCAAAACGACCACGATGAAGTCGATCATGGGCATCATCGGCAAGCGCCGCGGCTCGGTGCGCTTCGACGGGCGCGAGCTGATCGGGATGGCGTCGAACCGCATCGCCCGGCTCGGCATCGCGTTCTGTCCCGAGGAGCGTGGGATCTTCGCCAGCCTCAACGTCGAGGAAAACCTGCTGCTGCCTCCGAAAGTCCGGCCGGGAGGCCTCACCGTCCCCGTGATCTACGAGCTGTTTCCGAACCTCCGTGAGCGCCTCAAGAGCCAGGGCACGAAGCTCTCGGGCGGCGAGCAGCAGATGCTGGCCATCGGGCGGATCCTCCGAACCGGCGCCCGGCTGCTCCTGCTGGACGAGCCCACCGAGGGCCTGGCCCCGGTCATCATCCAGCAGATCGGAGCGACGATCCGGCGCCTCAAGCAAGACGGCTTCACCATCGTGCTCGTCGAGCAGAACTTCCGCTTCGGCGCCACGGTCGCCGACCGCCACTACCTCATGGAGCACGGCCGGGTGGTGGACATGATCCCGAACGCCGCGCTCGAGGCCAACATGGCCAAGCTCCACGCCTACCTCGGCGTGTAGCCTGGCCGACTCGGTCACCACGCTAAGGAAGGGAGTCAAAGCCATGAACTGGAGAACGCTCCTCACGGTGGTCGCGACGGTTGTCCTCACGGCCGGCGCGGCCGAGGCCCAGATCTCGGACGGGGTGGTCAAGATCGGCGTGCTCAACGACCAATCGAGTCTCTACGCCGACCTGACCGGCCAGGGCTCGGTCGTCGCCGCCCGCATGGCGGTCGAGGACTTCGGCGCCCCGGCGAAAGGCTTGAAGGTCGAGATCATCTTCGCCGACCACCAGAACAAGGCCGACGTCGGATCCAACATCACTCGGCAGTGGTACGACGCGGACAAGGTGGACGTGATCGTGGACGTGCCCAACTCGGCCGTGGCTCTCGCGGTCAATCAGCTCACCCGTGACAAGAAGAAAGCGTTCCTGGTGTCGGGCGCGGCCAGCTCCGATCTCACCGGCAAGGCCTGCTCGCCCAACACCATCCACTGGACCTACGACACCTGGGCCCTGGCCAACGGCACGGGCAAGGCCATCGTGAAGACCGGCGGCAATACCTGGTTCTTCCTCACCGCCGACTACGCCTTCGGCCATGCGCTCGAGCGCGACACCGAGGCGGTGGTGCTGGCGCACGGCGGCAAGGTCCTCGGCAAGGTTCGCCACCCCCTCAACACCGCCGACTTCTCCTCGTTCCTGCTCCAGGCCCAGGCCTCCAAGGCCAAGATCATCGGCCTGGCCAACGCGGGCGGGGACACCACCAACGCCATCAAGCAGGCGGCCGAGTTCGGGATCGTCAAGGGCGGCCAGAACCTGGCCGGCCTCCTCGTCTTCCTCACCGATGTGCACGGGCTGGGGCTGCCGACGGCCCAGGGCCTGATCTTCACCGAGGCCTTCTACTGGGACATGAACGACAAGACCCGCGCCTGGGGCAAGAAGTTCGCGGAGCGTAACCGCGGGATCCACCCGACCATGATCCACGCCGGGGTGTACGCGTCGGTGCTGCACTACCTCAAGGCGGTCGAAGCGCTCAAGAGCGACGACGGGAGCGGGGTCATCGCGAAGATGAAGGAGACGCCCACCGACGACCCGCTCTTCGGCAAGGGCACGATCCGCCCGGACGGCCGCAAGGTCCACGACATGTACCTCTTCGAGGTGAAGAAGCCGGCGGAGTCCAAGGGGGCGTGGGACTACTACACGCTCCGCGCCACCATCCCGGCTGCCGAGGCGTTCCGGCCGCTGGACAAGGGCGACTGCCTGCTGGTGAAGAAGTAGGAGGACGCGGTGCTGGGCATCGCGCCCCAGGCCCTGTTCGGCCAGCTGCTCATCGGGCTGATCAACGGCTCGTTCTACGCGATACTCAGCCTCGGGCTGGCCGTCATCTTCGGGCTCCTGAATATCATCAACTTCACCCACGGCGCCCAGTACATGATGGGCGCCTTCGGGGCCTGGTTCCTGCTGCAGTACGCGGGGCTCGGCTACTGGTGGGCGCTCCTCGTCGCTCCGCTCCTCGTCGGACTGATCGGTGTCGTACTGGAACGGGTGATGTTGAAGCGGCTCTACCACCTCGACCATCTGTACGGCCTCCTGCTGACCTTCGGCCTCGCCCTCATCATCCAGGGCCTCTTCCGCAACCAGTTCGGCTCCTCGGGGCTGCCCTACGCGATGCCGGCGGAGCTGCGGGGCGGCTTCAACCTGGGCTTCATGTTCCTGCCCACCTACCGGGCGTGGGTCGTGGTGTGCTCACTGCTGGTGTGCCTGGGGACCTGGTACGTGATCGAGCGCACCCGTCTCGGCTCCTACCTGCGCGCGGCCACCGAGAACCCCACCCTGGTGCGCGCGTTCGGGATCAACGTGCCCCGCATGATCACCCTCACCTACGGCTTCGGCGTCGCCCTGGCCGCGCTGGCCGGGGTGCTGGCGGCGCCTATCTACCAGGTCAACCCGCTGATGGGGGCCGACCTCATCATCGTGGTCTTCGCCGTGGTGGTCATCGGGGGGATGGGCTCCATCATGGGCTCCATCGTCACCGGCTTCGCGCTCGGCGTGATCGAGGGGCTCACCAAGGTGTTCTACCCGGAGGCATCGAACACGGTGATCTTCGTCATCATGGCCCTGGTGCTGCTGGTCAAGCCCGCGGGCCTGTTCGGCCGGGCCCACTGAGTCATGGCCGTCGCCGCCGCGCGCGTTGTGCCCCGCACGCTCCGGACCGAGTCGGTGGCCTTCGCCGCCATGGTCGCGTTGCTCCTGGCGGCGCCGGCCGTGTTCTATCCCGTCTTTCTCATGAAGGCGCTCTGCTTCGCCCTGTTCGCCTGCGCCTTCAACCTCCTGGTGGGCTATGCCGGCCTGCTGTCCTTCGGGCACGCGGCCTTCCTGGGCTCGGCCGGCTACGCCTCGGCTCATGCCGCCAAGGTGTGGGGGGTCCCGCCTGAGCTCGCGATCCTGTTCGGAACGGCGGTGGCGGCCGTGGTCGGGCTGGCCGTCGGCGCCCTGGCCATCCGCCGCCAGGGCATTTACTTCTCGATGATCACCCTGGCTCTCGCCCAGATGATCTACTTCTTCTCGCTGCAGGCGCCGTTCACGGGCGGCGAGGATGGCATCCAGGCGGTGCCGCGCGGGCGGTTGTTCGGCCTGCTCGACCTCAACGACACGCTTACGCTCTACTTCGTCGTGCTGGCGATCTTCCTGGGCGGATTTTTGGTGATCTACCGGGCGATCCATTCGCCCTTCGGGCACGTGCTGAAGGCGATTCGAGACAACGAGCCGCGCGCCATCTCGCTCGGCTACAAGGCGGACCACTACAAGCTGATCGCCTTCGTGCTATCGGCCGCGCTGTCGGGCCTGGCCGGCGGCACCAAGGCGCTCGTCTTCCAGCTCGCCTCGCTCACCGACGTGCACTGGAGCATGTCGGGCGAGGTCGTCCTGATGACGCTGCTGGGCGGGCTGGGTACGGTGGCCGGCCCCGTGGTCGGCGCCTTCGTGGTGATCATGCTCGAGCACTACCTGGCCCAGCTCGGGGCCTGGGTGACCGTCGTCCAGGGCGCAATCTTCGTCGTCTGCGTGCTCACTTTCCGCCGCGGGATCGTGGGCGAGCTGAGCCGCCTGCTCACGAAGCCGCTCCGGATGAACCTGGTTCTCACGGTCGAGCCGCCCCCGGTCCACCGGGCCATCGGAACGGTGGAGCGGGCTCAGTCCCAGACGACGATCAAGGTGGCGATCGTGTCGAGCGCCAGCGGGCCCACCGCGCTCCTCGGTTTGGCCGGCATCGAGGGCGCCCGGATCGCCGTGGCCGAGCTGAACGCCGCGGGCGGTCTGCTCGACCGGCGCCTGGATCTGCTGGTGCGGGACGACGGCGGCCGGCCGGACGTCGGCGCACGGGAGGCGCGGCAGGCCATCGTCGAGGACGAGGTGGCCGCCGTCTTCGGCCCGGTCGGTAGCGACGTCCTCCTGGCCATGTCCGACGTGGCCCGGGAGCACCGGACGATCCTTATCACCCACACCGCCAATACCGAACGGGCCCTCGTCGAACGCGGCCACCGCTACATCTTCTCGGTCGTGCCCAACACCTTCATGGAGGGCAGTGCGGTCGCCCGCTACCTGGCTCAGCGTCCCTACCAGCAGTACATGGTCGTGGGACCCGACTACGAGCTGGGCCACATCCAGGCCGAGGCCTTCGAGCGGCGCCTCAGGCGGGACAACGCGGCGGCCTCCGTCGTGGGCCGGACGTGGCCCAAGCTGGGCGAGCGTCACTTCACGCCACACATCAGTGCGATCCTGGCCGCCCGGCCGGAGGCCGTGTACAGCAACCTCTTCGGAAGTGACCTGATCGAGTTCACGCGACAGGCGGCCGAGCACAACCTCTTCACGAAGGTGGCGTTCGCCGGCCTGTACGACGTGGAGGCGCTGCAGGGGCTCGGCCACGACGCGGTCGAGGGCGTCATCGCCTACGAGCGCGGGCCGTTCCACGTCATCCGGCGGCTGGCGCCGAGCGAGCGCTTCGAGCAGTTCATCCACGCGTACGGCGCAGCCACCAACAAGTACCCCTCGGCCTGGGCCATCAATGCGTACGACGCGGTCATGACCTGGGCCAGGGCGGTGCAGAAGGCCGGCACCGTCGAGACCGAGCGTGTCGTGGACGCGCTGGAGGGTCTCGAGCTGGACTCGCTGCGCGGGCCCGGCCGGTTCATTCGGCCCATCGATCACCAGGCCAACGTCGGCTCCTACATCGGCGTCGTCGCGTGGGACCCGAGCTTCCCGGACTTCATGATCTGGCGGGACGCCGTCTACGTCCCGGGCGACGAGGTCTGGCGCCCGGAGGCCGAGGTGCTGGCGGTCCGGCCCGCGCCGAAGGCCTGAGGCATGGCGAGCCTCACCATCGATGACCTCCAGCTCGGGATGGCGGCCGAGCTGGCCAAGACGTACGACGAGTGGGACATCTACACGTTCGCCGCCCTCACCGGGGACCTGAACCCCGCCCGCGTCGATCAGACGTTCGCCGAGAAGACCGTCTTCCGAGGGAAGATCGTCCACGGCATGCTCACCGCGAGCCTGATCTCCGCGGTCCTGGGCACGAAGCTGCCGGGCCCCGGCTGCATTTACCTCGGGCAAGACCTCAAGTTCCTGCAGCCGGTCCGGATCGGCGACACGGTCACCGCCAAGGTCGTGGTGATCGAGCTGATCAGGGAAGAGAACCGGGTGCGGCTGATGACCACCTGCGCCAACCAGAACGGCGACCGGTTGCTGGAAGGGACCGCTCTGGTGATGCCGTCCAGACTCAAGGCCATCGACATCGACCATGACGACGGGTTGCGCGCGCCCACCCCACGGCTCGAGGCGCCACCAGAACGGGCCCGCGCCCTCTCCGCGAGGCGCGGACGAACGCCGGGGGTGCTCGTCGGTCAACGCATGACGCCCGATCCCGTCACGGTGTCACCGGACGCCACCGTGGGCGAGGCGCGAGCGCTCCTCGAACGCCATCGAATTCGCCAGCTGCCCGTCGTGGAGACGGGCAAGCTCGTCGGGATTCTGACCGATCGGGACATCGGCCAGGCCTCACGGCCCGGCCGGACTCCTGGACGAGACGGGGTGGCGCTGCTGGGCCTGATCAAGGTCCGCGAGGTGATGACGCGCGACGTGCTCACCATCGTCCCGGGCGCCGGCATCGGGCAGGCGGCCGGGCTGCTGCTCACCGGGCAGATCGGCGGGCTCCCGGTCGTCGAGGGCGAGCGGCTCGTGGGGATCTTCACCGTGAGCGACGCGCTCGAAGCGCTCGCCGAGATCACGGCGACCTGACGGCGCGACAGTGCCATGCCCGACGAGTCGTGAGGAAGGGGCGCCGCACATCTTCGAGAGTCAGGATGAGGCTCGCCGACTCCTGGAGGAGGACCCATGTCGCACCTGATGCTGCTGCTCACCGTTCTCGCGCTGTTGATGGGGGCGCTGCCCGCCGCGGCCTACGATGGGCCGGTCGAAAAGAAGACGTTCTCGATGCCCGCCTATACCACGGTCGCCGGTCAGACGATCAAGAACGTCCGCGTGGGCTACGAGACGTACGGCACGCTGAGCCCGTCCCGAGACAACGTGATCCTCATCTGCCACTTCTTCTCCGGCACCTCCCACGCCGCGGGCAAGTACAAGCCGAGCGACGCCACACCCGGCTACTGGGACGCCGTCATCGGCAGCGGGAAGCCAATCGACACCGACCGGTACTTCGTCATCAGCTCGGACACGCTGGTGAACCTGAACGCCAAGGACCCGAACACGATCACCACGGGTCCGGCCTCCATCAACCCCGACACCGGCCGGCCGTACGGGATGAGCTTCCCCATCGTCACCATCCGCGACTTCGTGAACGTCCAGAAGGCGCTGCTGGACTCGCTCGGAATTACCAGGCTGCGCGCCGTCATGGGCGCGTCCATGGGCGCGCTCCAAAGCTTCGAGTGGGCCGCGGCCTATCCGGACATGGTCGAGCGCATCGTGCCGGTGATCGGCGCGCCCGAGCTCAACGCGTTCAACATCGGCTGGGCCAACATCTGGGCGGCCCCCATTCGCCTGGACCCGAACTGGAACAACGGCGACTACTACGGCCGGAGCGAACCCACCGAGGGGCTGGCCACCGCGCTCAAGATCGTCACCCTCCACGCCCGGCACCCCGGCTGGGCCACGAAAGCCTTCGGGCGGAAGTGGGCGGCGCCCGACCGGGATCCCGGCAAGCAGTGGGAGGCGAAGTTCGCCATCGAAGAGACCCTCGACCGGGCGGCGGCCGCCCGGGCCCGGGTCTCGGATGCCAATCACTTCCTCTATCTGATTCGTGCCAACCAGCTCTTCGTGACCGGCCACAAGGGCTCGCTGGAGGAGGGCCTGCGCGACATCAAGGCGCGCGTGCTGCTGCTGCCGGCGGTCTCCGACCTGCTACTGTTCCCCGAGCAATCGCGCGAGGCGATGGACATCCTCAAGAAGCAGGGCCGCGACGTGGCCTATTTCGAGATCCCCGGAGATGGAGGACACCTCGACGGCGTGCTCGCGATCACGACGGTGGGCGAGCAGGTTCGCAACTTCCTGAGCCGGTAGGGCCTCGGTTCAGGCCAGCCAGTCAGCCAGGTCCGTGAGCGTCCGCAGCTCGCGGTCCGCGCGCTGTCCCTCCAGCGCGGCCTGCGCCTTGCGGTTGACCCAGGCCACGGGGATGCCGAGGCGCCGACAGGGTACGACGTCGTGGAAGTGACTCTGCGCCGCGTGGAGCCAGCGCTTTCCGCCGATCAGCTCCCGCGCCGCAAGGAAGTGACCGTCCGCGGGCTTGTAGGAGCGCACCTGCTGGGCCGTCACGGTGAGATCGAAGGGCACCGTGAAGTGGCGGCGGGTGCCCGCCAGGAGGTCATCATCCACGTTGGAGAGGATGCCGAGCCGGAACCCCGCGCGTGCGAGCCGCTCCAGCGCCGGGTTCGTGTCGGGGAACGGCAGCCAGAAGGGCAGGCTCTCGGCCAGGAAGCCCGCGCTCGACTCGGGCAGCGCCCAGCCGAGATCACTTGCCACGCGTCGCGCGCTCTCGGTGAGCACCTCGCGGTAGCTCCGGTAGCGTTCGGCCTCGACGGCGGGTTCGATCCGCTCATAGGTCTCCAGCGCCCGGCCCGCCTCGAGATTCCCGCCATGGGCCGCCACCGCCGCGGCGAAGGCGTCGGCGATGCCCCGGTCCCAATCGATCAGCGTCCCGTAACAGTCGAATGTGATGACGTCATAGCGCCGGGTCATGCGCACACCATGAGGATCAGATCGCCCGCGCTGCGCGAGTCCCCTCGAGGATCGCGTGGTGCACGCCGCGCGGGGCCACGCAGTCGCCCACGGCGTGGAGCTCGCGAACCCGCCCTTTCAGGGCGCGATAGAGCGCATCCGTCGCGCGGCTTCCCATAGCCAGCACCACCGTGTCGATTCCGTCCAGCCGCCGCTCGGCGCCGGAATAGACGTTGGCCACGACCACCGACGAGCCCTCGATCGCGCGAAGCTCCGTGTGGGGCGTCAGCGTGACACCCTTGGTGAACAGTCGGGCGTAGAGCGGGACGATGGACGTGATGCCGGTGTCCTGCCCCGGGTAGAAGAGCGGCGAGATGACGGTCACGCGCCGGCCGCGGTTCAGGAGGAACTCGGCGACCGACAGGGCCTGCTGGGTGTGGACGTCGTCGACGACGACCACGTCCTCGCCCACCACCGCGCGTTCCAGCAGGACGTCATGGTCCGTCACCACATGCTTCCCGTCGACGCCCGCGATGAGGGGAAGGAACGGGTGCGAGCCGGTCGCGATGATCACCGCGTCCGGGCGCTCGGCCAGCACGTGCTCGACCGTCGCCTCGACCTTCAGCCGGACCTCGACGCCGCGCTTGTTCACCTGATGCTTGAGGAACCGGACGATCCCCGCGTACTCTGCCCGGTCCGGCGCGCGGGCGGCGACGAGGACCTGCCCACCCACCTCGGACTCTCGCTCGAAGAGCACCACCCGATGGCCGCGCAAGGCCGTCACGCGCGCCGCCTCGAGCCCGGCGACGCCGCCGCCGACCACGACCACCTTCTTCGCGATCGCAGCTCGGTGAATTTCCCCCAGCTCGTCCTCTCGGCTTGCGACAGGATTCTGGACGCAGGTCACGGGCTTCCCCTGGTAGATGCGGTCGATGCACCCTTCATTGGCCCCCACGCACGTGCGGATGTCGTCGAGCCGGCCCTCGCGGGCCTTGCGGGGGAGCTCGGGGTCGGCGATCAGTGCTCGGGTCATGCCGACCACGTCCACCTGTCCGTCGGCCAGAACGCGCTCGGCGTGGATCGGCTCGACGATCCGGCTGGCGTGGAGGATCGGCATGCCGGGAACGGCGCCTTTGATGGCGCCGGCCAGGTGGGCGTACACGGCCTTCGGAAAGCTCATGTTGGGGACGGCGGCGGCCTGAAGCGGGTAGGTGTGGGCGCTGCCGCCGATGATCGAGAGGAAGTCCAACAGCCCGGACGCGGCCAGGCGACGCGCGATCTGCGCCATGTCGTCCGCGGTGAGACCCCCGTGCGTGAACTCGTCCCCGGAGATCCGCGCTCCGACGACGAAGCCGCGTCCCACCTGCCGCCGCACCTCGGTGAGGACCTCGAGGGCGAAGCGCAGGCGGTTTTCCAGGCCGCCGCCGTACTCGTCGGTCCGCTGGTTGAAGAGCGGCGACCAGAACTGATCGATGAGATGGTTATGGGCCATGGAGAGCTCGATCCCATCGAGGCGGGCCTCGCGACAGCGGCGCGCTGCGTCGCCGAAGGCGCGAACCAGCATGGCGATCTGCTCGGGCTCGAGCTCGTGCGGCACCTCGCGGTGCACCCGCTCGGGGACCGGCGACGGCGCCAGGAGCACGTGCCAGCCCTCGGTGTCGGATTGCGCGCGACGTCCGAGGTGGGTGAGCTGGGTGAAGACGAGGCAGCCGTGCCGGTGCATGGCGTCGGCCATCTCGCGGTAGGAGGGGATGATCGAGTCGTCGTGGTTGGCGATCTGCCTCCAGGCGGCGGCCGGCGAGGAGGGATGTACGCTCGTCGAGCCGCCGAAGATGGTCAGCGCGCAGCCGCCTTCGGCCTTGGCCTCGTGATAGCGGCGGAGGCGCGCCGTCGGCCGGCCCCCTTCGGCCATCGCCTCGGCGTGGCCGGAGGAATAGATCCGGTTCCTCAGGGTGACGGACCCGACGCGGATCGGGGTAAAGAGGTGCCTGAACTCGGAGGTCATCGCCTCCGTGCTACGTACTCCAGGGCGCGAGCCTGGTCAAGCCCCGGGTTGACCATGGTGTGCGATATGCTTGCGTTCCGTGGCCGCCGCCGATCCGATTACCGAGATCGTCCGCGAGCGCGAGCGGGCGCGCGGCGCCGGTGATCCTCTGACCGACGTGTGCATTCTGGCCACCGCCGGGCACGACGTGGCGCCCGGCGTGAGGGCCCTGGTGCTCCGCGACGTCGGTCCCCAGGGCGTGGGACTCCTGATCAGTGCCGCCAGCCCCAAGTGGGAGCCGCTGCGCGCCGGCCGCTACGAGTGCCTGCTGTTATGGACGACCATCCGCCGCCAGTATCGGATCCGGGGAGGGTTGGGCCCGATGCCGGACGCCCTGGTCGAGCGGTACTGGCAACAGAAAGTCCACGAATCGCGACTGCTCGACCTCTATTACGACCGGGTGCAGCCGCAGAGCAGCGCCGTCGCCTCCCGGCCGGCGTTCCTGGACGGGGTCGAGGCCCTTCGCCGGCAGCACCCGACGCCGGAATCCGTGGGCCGGCCGGCGTTGCTCCGCGGCGTCTACCTCGTCCCCTTTCGCATCGAGGCCTGGCGCGGGTCCCCCGACCGGCTGCACGACCGCCAGCTCTACACGCGCGCCGGACGCGGCTGGCGCGAGCAGATCCTGGTACCGTAGCCGGAGGAGAGACTCTGCGCTGACGCCCCGCGAGCACGTTCCTCTGGCCTCCTACTGCACGATGGAGGTCGGCGGCCCGGCGCGCTTCTTCGTCGAGGCCTCCGACGAAGCCACCGTCCAGACGGCGTTGGCCTGGGCCCGGCAGCGCGGCGTGCCCTTCCGCGTCATCGGTGGCGGCTCCAATCTCGTCGTCGCCGACGAGGGCGTGGACGGCCTCGTGGTGAGGATCGCGCTGAGAGGTATATCGGTACGCGAGAGCCGGAACGGCGTCGCCCTGACGGCCGCCGCCGGCGAGCCCTGGGACGACCTCGTGCGCGACACGGTGGAGCGTGGCTGGGCCGGCTTCGAGTGTCTGAGCGGAATCCCGGGCTGCGTCGGCGCCACGCCGATCCAGAACGTCGGCGCGTACGGTCAGGATGTCAGCGAGATCCTCACGGCCCTGCGCGCGCTCGACACCCGCAGCGGCCGGGTCGAGACGCTCGACAACGCCGCCTGCGGCTTCACCTACCGCGACAGCCGCTTCAAGAGCGTCGAGCCGGGCCGGTGGGTCGTGCTCTCGGTCGACTACCGGCTACGGCCCGGAGGCCCGCCGACCGTCCGCTACGCGGAGGTGGAGCGACACCTGGCGGCGCGAGGGAACGCGGCGCCCTCGCTGGCCGACGTCCGCGCCACCGTGCTGGCCATCCGCCGCTCGAAGTCCATGGTAGTGGAGGCCGGCGACGAGAACCGGCGCTCCTGCGGCTCGTTCTTCACCAATCCCATCGTCGGGACCGAGCAGGCAGCCAAGGTGGAGGCTCTCGCCGGCGACACGGCGATGCCGCGCTACCCGCAGCCCAATGGCCGGGTGAAGCTCGCCGCGGCCTGGCTCATCGAGCGCGCCGGCTTCACCCGAGGCTTTCGCGACGGTCCAGTGGGCCTGTCCTCCCGTCACGCGCTGGCTGTCGTCGCCCACGAGGGCGCCCGGGCCCGGGATGTCTTCGCGTTCGCCCGTCGCATTCAGGACGGCGTGCAGGCGCGCTTCGGCCTGAGGCTCACACCGGAGCCGGTGTTCTGGGGAGTAGAATGAGGGGCCGTCAAAGGGAGGTCCGGCGACGCTCATGCCCGTGAGGACCCGCGATCTTCGTGTCGAGAGCATCCGGCCCCTGCTACCGCCGGCGATTCTGCTCGAGGAGCTACCGCTCGGCGAGGCCGGTGCCGTCGGCGTGGCCCAGGCCCGCGAGGAGGTGCGTCGCATTCTCGGCGGCGCGGACGACCGGCTGCTCGTGGTCGTCGGCCCCTGCTCGGTCCACGACCCCGCCGCCGGTCGCGACTACGCGCAGCGGCTCCGACGGGCGGCCGACGACTTTGCGCCGGACCTCCGCATCGTCATGCGCGTGTACTTCGAGAAGCCGCGGACGACAGTCGGCTGGAAGGGACTCATCAACGACCCGCACCTCGACGGGAGCTTCGCCATCAACGAGGGCCTGCGGATCGGGCGCCAGCTCCTGCTGGACCTGGCCGGGCTGGGGCTGCCGGCTGGCTGCGAGTTCCTCGACCCTATCACGCCGCAGTTCACCTCCGACCTCGTGACATGGGGCGCCATCGGGGCCCGGACCACCGAGAGCCAGGTGCATCGCGAGCTGGCCTCGGGCCTCTCGATGCCGGTGGGGTTCAAGAACGGCACCGACGGCGGCATGCAGATCGCCGTCGACGCGGTGCGGGCGGCCGCGCATCCCCACCGCTTCCTCGGCGTCACCGAGCAGGGCCTGGCGGGCATCGTGTCCACCCACGGCAACCCCGACTGTCACGTCATTCTCCGCGGCGGTCAGAGCGGCCCCAACTACGATGCCATGAGCGTGCAGAAGACGCTGGCCGCCCTGCGCGACGCCGAGCTGCCGGCGCGCGTGATGATCGACACCAGCCACGGGAACAGCGAGAAGGACTACCGGCGCCAGCCGCTGGTGGCCCGGGAGATTGCCGCCCAGGTGGCCCAGGGCGAGGCCGGCATCATCGGCCTGATGATGGAGAGCTTCCTCGTCGACGGCCGGCAGGACCTCGTCGACCCCGCGCGCCTCGTCTACGGGCAGTCGGTCACCGACGCTTGCATGGGTTGGGAGATGACGGTACCGGTGTTGCGCGAGCTGGCCCAGGCGGCGCGCCAGCGCCGCGGCTCGCGCAGGAGCTAGGGCGCGCGTGAATCTGATCGGAGGACGTGTCCAAGATTCCAGACAGCTGATCCCCACGCCCTTGGCCTGAACTCCGCCCACGTCACGGTCCAGCTCCGCCGTTCTCCGCGCGCTTGGGAAGGAGTCCAGGGCGCAATTCCGCGCTTTTTTGAGCTTGACAGCTTCCGCCGGGTGACTCGGTCGTGCGGCGGCAGCCTTCAGCAAGTGCCGGCCCAGCGGCTCGCACAGGCGCACCGTGACGCCGTCGGGCGGCGCCGGATCAAAACCCATTACTCGTCCCGAGATCGCTCGTCCTGGACGCTCCCCGGCAGCCTCGAAACCACGGTGTAGAGTCGCTTCCGTACAGGGAGGCTCGCCATGCAGATCCACTCGCCAGCTGTGCTTGCCACTCAGGGTCACGCCGCGGAGCTGGACCGCCTCGGCGACGAGATCGCCGAGCTGTCTGCACATCTCGATGCCGCCACCGCGCGTCTGCTCGCCCTGATCCGAGAGTTCGACGCACGGGGAGGCTGGAATACGGGCTTCCGCTCCTGCGCCGCCTGGCTGAGCTGGAGAGTCGGGCTCGACCTGGGCGCGGCCCGTGAACGGGTCCGGGTCGCGCGGGCGCTCGGCACGCTGCCCCTCTTCGCCCAGGCCCTTGCCCAGGGGGAGCTGTCGTACGCCAAGGTTCGCGCCCTGACCCGCGTGGCCACGCCGGAGACCGAAGCTCGGCTGCTGGCGGTGGGGCGCGCGGGCACGGCCGCCCACGTCGAGCGCATCGTGCGCGGCTGGCGGCAAGTGGATCGGCCGGCCGAGGCTCGAGAGGCTGCGCGGCGGTATGCGAGCCGAGCCCTGCATGTCTATCAAGACGAGGACGGCATGGTGGTCGTCAGGGGGCGGCTCGAACCGGACGTGGGGGCGTTGCTCATGCAGGCGCTCGCCGCCGCGCGCGAGACTCTGTACCAGCGAGCCCGAGCTGAGGCGGAGGCCGTGCCTCCGACTGACCCGGCTGAAGACCCCCCGACCGCGGCCCAGCAGCAGGCGCTGCTCGCGGAGACGGCTCTGCATCACGGGCTCGATCCCGGCGCCCCGGGGGAGCGTTACCAGGTGGTGGTCCACGTCGATGCCCCGGCGCTGGCGGATCCGGATCAGCCGGGCCAGTCCGTCCTCGAGGACGGCGCGCGCGTTTCCGCGGAACCGAGCATGTGGCTGTGGCCACTCCCCGTGCCACTGAAACTGTGTATGCTTCGCGCGTGGAGGGGCCAGAGGTCGGTGACGTTA
>Ga0187892_10000553_pt1 | contig 97166 bp, 71 predicted proteins | sample MA1701073metaG_FD_139345 | JGI IMG/M metagenome (GOLD analysis project Ga0187892, IMG submission 139345) | Bio-ooze microbial communities from a basaltic lava cave in the Kipuka Kanohina Cave System on the Island of Hawaii, USA - MA170107-3 metaG ... | reverse complement strand
TCCGGAACCGAAAACAGAAACGAGCGTGGGGGAAAGGGGGCGGTGCATCCAGACCACCCCGACCGACCGAAGCCTCGGGTCTGAACGAATAGCCCACCTACTCATGAAATATGCGGGCTAGGCTACCCGCTCCGCTAAGCCAAACTAGTAGTAGTCCGAGAAGGGAACGCGACGTGTCAACTGTGGGGGAGGGATAGGCTGCGATTTCTCCAAAGAGTCGGGATGGCCGCTTGACTTTCCGGCTTGCGTTGTTAACATGTTAGCGAACAAGCTGGTGGAGGCCCGAACCGATGCCATCGACGCCTAGAAAGCAAAGCCTACAGGAGCCCATAGGCGACGTGCTCCGCCGCCAACGAGTGGAGGTATTGAAGAAGGGGCTCCGGGAGATGGCAGGTGAGCTAGACATCGCCCCAGCTCACCTCACCGATATCGAGAAGGGCCGCCGCACACCATCCGAAGACTTGCTCGTCCGAATCGTTAGGAACTACCGAATTCCAGAGGCTCGTCTCCGCGCCGGATGGAGCCGTCCTGACACAGTCGTGGCTGAGATTGCCTCTCAGGATGCGGTGACGGCCGAGAAGGTACCAGAATTTCTCCGCACCGCACGGAAACTCACCCCGGAACAATGGGATCAGGTAATCGATCAGGTGCGACGAATGTCGCCTGGAAAGCGGGGCAGCTGAGCCGTGAAGGCCGAACTTCCAACACGGATCTTTGAGCCTCGTCGAGGCCGACGCACCATCGAGCGGCGGGCTTGGGGCTACCTCGACCGCTGCCAGAGAGCGCTATCCCTTTCGCGCCTTCCGCTTCCAATCCCCATCGACGAGTGGATTGAGTCACCGCTAGCCCTCCGTTTCGGCTTCGCTGACCTTTCCTATTTGGGAGCAGATGTTCTCGGCGCGGCCTTCACCGAGGATGGCGAGATCCTGATCGACGAACGCGTCCTTAAGCACGAGGGCCGATTCCGATTCACGTGCGCCCATGAACTCGGACACATCGCCCTGCATCGAGGCGTGCGAGGAGTGTTCCATGACCATGCATTCGACGCGAACTTGGATTCACCCGATCGATACGAGCAACAAGCAGACCGCTTTGCCGCCGCGTTCCTCATGCCCTTGCCGCTTCTCGAACGTGAGCTAGTTCGTGTACTTCAGCGCCATAGCCTGAAGCTTGTGAAGGCCACGATGGAACTCATGGAGACGACGCCGGAATCCGAGTGGCTTTGGCGAAAGGTAATCTTGCCGTACGTAACGCGACGTTTTGGTGTCTCGCTTGCGGCAGCGGTATATCGGTTTACTGATATTCGACCGAAGGTCGAAGGGGCCGACTCCCTCCTGCCGCGAGAACTCGTCAACGTTCTCCTGAGCGCGGCACGGGTTGACTCAGCAATGGACTCGACCTTTATCGAAGACGGGATCGCTGTTTGCCGGCCATTGTTTTCCGAAAAGTAGTGGCGAAGTACGGGGCCTTTTTTGGGCCGCACCGTACGCTTGTTAGCGAACATGACGAGACTACTAGGTGAGAGCCATGATGCAGTTTGACCTCAGCAATACACTAGTGATGCAAGACTCAGCCATCCGACCCCCCAGCGAGGCCGAGATGTTTGTGCTCACCGTGGCGCTGCTTCTTACGAAAGTCGCCGCATATTCCGACCTGACCGGAGTCGGTCTTGAACTTACGCCGGAATCAGTTCGCGAAGTGGCTGAGTGCGTCGAATACCGAACGCCAGCGTTCACGCTTGACCTTGGATTCGGCGACGTGCTGCGAAAGCGCCTCTCCGAACTCGTCGGATTTCGTATCAGTGCTCTTCGACAGGAAAGAACCAAAACGCATAAGCCGACCTGAACATCCAGGTCATGCGCGGCCGGTGGCGTCACGAGGAGAATGTTGGCGGGGGATGAAATGGCTACTCGACTAAACGTCCATTTTTCTAGCGAAACGGCTGAGTGGGCTACGCCGGACGGCTTATTCTCTGAGCTAAACGCGGTGTTTCACTTCGATCTCGACGCCTGCGCCACCCCAGCCAACGCGAAATGCTCCCGATTCTTTACAAAGGAGCAGGATGCTCTCACGAAGCGATGGGCAGGCACAGTGTGGATGAACCCGCCCTACGGACGCGAGATTGCACGCTTCATGAGGAAGGCCTATGAGGAGTCGCTTGCCGGCTCCACCGTCATATGCCTCGTCCCGAGTCGAACCGATACCGACTGGTGGCACCGCTACGCGAAACGCGGCCAGATCATCTGCCTGCGGGGCCGTCTCAAATTCGGCGGTGCCAGTACCTCAGCGCCCTTTCCTTCGGCCCTCGTCATCTTTTGGGGCGGAAGGCTTGGTGCCGCCGTGCGTCCGGAGCTTGTTCCGTGATCGACAACCTTGGAGGTCAGCCCGTACCCTTGGCTTCCGAAAATGCGGTGGTAGCACTCACTGGCAGACCCGTATTGCCGGGTGCCTCGCCCATCCCGTGTCCTGAGCTGCTTACGGAAGAAGAAGCCATCCGTTACTTGCGTTTGGACACGATTCGTGGACTCCGCAATCCCGGGGAGACACTTGCCCGCTACCGTGCGGTGGGCCTTCTACGCGGAACCCAAGTTTCAAAATCGGTTTTCTACAGGCGAATCGAACTCGATCGATTTCTAGATCGCTTGACATCGGAGAATCCCCGCTAAGATCGATCAGTCCTATGGCCCCAGAAGTCACGCTATCAACGCACAGTGTCCGAAAGCCCAACGGCGTTCGTTACGCCTACTATCAGCTACGTTGGTTTGGAACGGACGGAAAGCGATACAGCCAGAATCTCGGCCGAACAAACGAACTCTCAAGGCGGAAGGCAGAGAAGCTTCGTCAGGCGAAGGAACTTGAACTGCGCCAAAAGCCTGGCCTCTGCAGTCCTGGAAGGGTCCCGGCCCTGAAAGCCTTTCTTGATATTTACATCGCGTCGCGCCGCTCAGAACTTGCGCCAGGGACTATTGAACTCCATCAGCAGACCGCGAGATACTTGACGGGCTTCATGGGGGACCATCGGCGGCTCGACCAAATCACTCGGTTTGACGCCCGCGAATTCAAGACCGCACTCGCCAAAGGCGAGCTCTCGCGAGTGAACAAGCGTAAGCACGAGACGATGAGTTCACGGACGATCGATCAGCACGTTAGGAACGCTCGCACCATCTTCAATCGTGCCGTAGATGACGACCTCGTGCTGTACAATCCGTTTGACCGATTGAGCGGCGGCTTGGCGCCGCTTGTGAAGAACTGGCACTACGTGAGCATAGAAGAGTTCCAAAAGCTCCTTGACGCCTGCCCCTGCCAAGGATGGCGGACTTTTCTTGGCCTTTGCAGGCTTGCGGGCCTCCGCCAAGGCGAGGCTCTGGCGATCCGGTGGGACCAGGCAGATCTGCAAGCCGGCAGGCTGACCGTTTGGGCGCAGAAGACAAAACGCTGCCGCATCGTACCCATCGCACCGGAACTCCTGCCAATCTTGCAAGAAGCTCGTGAACTCACTGACGAGGATGAGAAGCTCGTGGTTACCGGAGTCATGCATGTTAACGTCTGGCGGGACTTCGCCATCATCCGCAAGCGGGCTGGCATCGAGAACTACGAAAAATGGTGCCACACGCTACGCAAGAATCGCGAGAGCGATTGGATCGCAGCCGGATTTCCGTTCCATGTCGTCGTGGAATGGATGGGTCACTCGGATGAAGTCGCCCGTCAGCACTACCTGCGGGTCAACGAAAGCGACCTGCAAGGGGCAGCCCAGAGTCCAATCCCAGAAAAACTGACGCAACTTCTGACGCAACCGGCCGGTTCAGTACACTCGCAGCCGGAGGGCGACGAGCCGCAAGTCTTTAGTTTTGAAGCATTTACGAAGAAAGCGGGCGATCGGATTCGAACCGACGACGTCCAGCTTGGGAAGCTGGCATTCTACCACTGAATTACGCCCGCGAGTGCGATTCGGCCGCCGAACAAAATGAACGCCGGCGGACAAAGCGGCAAGCACTTTGTCGGATATCTTATGTGAATAATGGCCGGACGCAATCGGACCTAGCCACGGATTCCTGACTCGCGATTCTCGACCGGCTTAACCGGGCGGTCCATTTCCTGAAACTTGAAACAAGACGCGCCGTGCCATCAACAAACGGAAAATGCGATTCTCGGGCAAGGGCGACTTCCCCGCGTTTCGACAATTTCTCGCTACGGCGAATTGGTGGAGGCGCTGCGCTGGCGTAAGGATGAAATGAAGGCCTCAATGTCCCGATCACGCATTTGCCGCAGGTCTTCGGGAAGTTCCGACCGACGGATCAACCACTCATAGGACTGGCCGTCCCCCTTGGAAATCGTAATCTTGGCGACGTACGGGTCGGCGGAACCGGGAGACGAACCGGTTGACGCCGCGACCCTCGGCTCCGAACCACTCCCATCGAGCCGGTAGAACATCACGCCCTCGGGTCCGACCAAATATCCCAGCCCGGTATTGGCCGCGATGGTATCAAGCACCCGTTCCACGGGAAGCTGCTGTACGTCCAAGGAGTAGTTGCGCTGCACCTGCACCGGCAGAGTCGTCAACGCGCCCGGCTCGACCTTTACGGCCACATGCACCGCCGCGCCCACTGCGTTCATCACATCCAGCAACGGCCGGTTGCTCATCCGCAAAGAGATGGGCTGTTGCAATCGACGCCGCATCAACTGTTCCAACGGCGACACCACGATCTGTCGATCCGAAAGGCACCAACCCCATCCCAGCCCGGCGCACGCCAGGGTCATCACGTCATCGCCCGGTCCCGCCCCGACGTTTCGAATCGCCTGCGAAAGCAGTTTCCACGCATCTGGAATAGGCAACTGGAATTGAACGCGATTCTGCAACTCGGCGAGGGCCGCGGAGTCCAGGCCGGGCTGCATGGCGGAGAGTTCCGAAAGCGTCCCCAACTCCGGCCAGGTCGGAGTGCGACCCAAACACAGAATCGCCTCCTTCGGGACGACCTCAACGCCGTCCTCGCGGACTACCCAGGTCATTCCCAACGGCCCGAACAATCGCGTCAAACCGTCGCGAAGGGGAAGCCGGGCGATGTCCACTTTCTGGATCATCACGTCCCGACCTTGCGGCACAAGCTGCATCACCTCCGGGCTCATCACAATCCGCACGCCCGTTTGTTCAGACACGACCGCGATCGCGTCGCCCAGCTTGATGTTTTCCAGCGTGATCTGGGTCGGCTCGCCCAGGGCCTGCTCGATCAGTCCACGAGTGTCCAGGAACGGCGCAGCCCCCACGGCCGCAAGAATGGTCCAAACCTGCATCAGTGCTATCATGTTGACCCTTATTCAGCCAATACGCCCTTCGGTTCCCCGCCTCGATCGACCGGTCACAACGGGGCGCTATCCTCACCGACCGATCTGTGCGGTTCCACGCCGATCGTGGCAAAGCCGATCGCCGGCGGCGTCAGCATCGTCGTCACCACTTCGCTTGATCGAACAAAAGAGACCACGGACCGCGATTCAAATTCTCGTTCGACGACGGACACCTTCCACGACGGCCCGATCGCCACCCGGCAAACCGGATCGCGCGGGGGCGCAAACCACGTCGTCACCGTTAGAGCCAGCACAATCGCCGCCGCGGCCGCCAACGGCACCCCCAACCGCAACACAAGCCGATAGGGATTCGCCCCGCGGCGCTGGGAACGAATCTCAGCCAGTACGCCTGGGGTGAGGTCGATCGCCTCCACCTCGGCATTTCGATTACGCCATCGTTGAAGGAGTTCGTCAACTTTGTCCAATTGCTTGTCGCCGGCGCTTCTCGCGACGGCCGATGTCAGCGCCGCGTGATGCTTCCAATCCACCTCTATCGAGGTCTTTCTCCATCGTGCCAGGAGACGGTTGACGGCTTCCAGCTTCGCAACCTCCGAACGCAACGATTCCGATTGCAAAAGGGACTCTTCAAGCCGACGCCGCTCTTCCGCCGACAAGTCGCCGTCCAGACCGCGGCTTAGCAGGAAAGCAGGATCATTCGGGTTGTATGCGTCACCACTCATGGTCAAATGCTCATGGCCGGATCACAGGTGCTCCGCCAACATTTCCTTCAGCTTGTTGCGGGCCTGAAAAACGTTCCATTTCACCAACTCCACGCTGCACTCCAGAATATCCGCCACCTCCCTCTGCGGCAGACCTTCCACGCTGAACAGGATCAAAGCCAGCCGCTGTTTGTCCGGCAGGCGTTCGAGCGCTCGACTGACGGCGTCCTGAAGCTCTTCCGGCAGCGGTCCTCCCTCATCATTTCCCTCCCGCGTCAATCGCTGTCGGGTCGTCGGTCTTCGAAACTCAGCACCCACTTCCAGGGCATCGTCGAGCGAAGCCGCCGCCCGCGTCGCCCGCGATCGGCGGTAGTTGAGCGAGAGGTTGCTGACCACGCGCATCAACCAGGCGCCGAAGCGCGCCGGGTCATCGAGCTGGGAGAGGTTGCGATAGGCGCGGACGAATGCGTCCTGACTGACGTCCGCAGCGTCCGCCGCATTCCCCAAGAGCCGGTACGCGAGCGATACGGCTCGTCGCTGATGGCTTTGCACCAGTCGCCCGAACGCCGCGGAATCACCCGCCTGCGCCCGTCGAACCAGTTTCACCTCGGACGACTCTGTCACTTCCAATTCGGTGTCCAAGTCGCTCGATTCCAAGGAGTTAGACACGACCCACGTCCCGCGGTTAGATTTCGTTACGGCCCCCCTCCCCCTAGGGAAAGGGGCAGGGGTGAAGCCCGGTCCCCGACCGATATTGTGTGCCCGCGCATCCGCCGCGTACATTAGCATAAACATATAGTAAGAAACCAAAAAGCAGCGGGAAAACCGGAAACGGCCACATGGACGTATTGACGGAAAATGAGCCTTGCCGGCAGGCCGTCCGGGCCATCCAGCGGATCGGAGGGACGGTCGCGCTCGTGCCCACGATGGGTGCCCTCCACGATGGCCACTTGTCCCTTATCCGCGCCGCCAAGGCACGTTGTTCACACGTCGCCGTGACGATCTTCGTGAACCCCACCCAGTTCGCCCCCACGGACGATTTCGCCGCCTATCCACGACCGTTGCAGGCCGACCTGGATGCCTGCAAACGCGCCGGCTCGGACATCGTTTTTGTCCCTACTGTCGAAGCAATGTACCCAGCCGGCACGAAGACGACCGTACACGTGAGCGAACTCACCGACGTTCTCTGCGGCCCACTGCGGCCGGGCCATTTCGACGGCGTCGCCACCGTCGTAACCAAGCTGTTTCAAATCCTCCCCGCAGACGCGGCCTTCTTCGGCGAAAAGGACTACCAGCAACTCACCGTGATCCGTCAAATGGTTCGGGATCTCGACATCCCCATTGAAATCGTCGGCTGCCCAACGGTTCGCGAACCCGACGGACTGGCCATGTCCAGCCGGAACGCCTATCTGACTCCCGCCCAACGCAACCAGGCCACATGGCTGAGCCGTGCCCTATTCAATGCTGTTGACCGCATACGCGAAGGCGACCGGGACGTCGCCGCATTGGTCGCTCGAATCCGCGAAGAGATCATTTCCGCCGGACCTTCCCGAATCGAATACATCGAAATTGTAGACGCGGCAACGCTGGACCGGCTCTCGACCGTGGACCGCCCCGCCCGCATCTGCCTGGCCGTACGGATCGGCGCCTGCCGTTTGATCGACAACGTCGCCGTGGACGCCCCACCGGTGCCGCGGTAGGATGCCTCGGCGTGGTCCATTGAATCCCTACCCCAAGGGCAAAGGGGCCGTTTGACCCCTCGAGGGGGTATCAAAGTCAACCATTCCTCTTTCCGAGGGCGTTTCAGGGAGGGTTGAGTTACTGGCGAATGCACCCGGTCTGGATCGAACGCCGGGAATAATTACCTGATTATTATGTATCCTGAACTCTTCACTCTCCCCGGCGGATTCACCATCAAAACCTATGGGTTTTGCATGATGGTCGGGTTTTTGAGCGCCGTCTGGCTGGCCATGCGCCGCGCCGAACGGGTCAAGGCCGACCCCGATCGAGTGCTGGACATCGCTTTCCTGTGCCTTTTGTTCGGCGTCGCCGGAGCCAGAGCTTTTTACGTGATCCACTATTGGACGCCGCAGTTCTCCGACGCCCCCAACCGTTTCCTCGCCATCATCGACATCACCGAAGGCGGCCTCGAATATCTGGGCGGATTCATCGGAGCGACTCTCGCCGCGATCGCCTATGCGTACCTGAAGAAGCAGTCCCTTCGACTCTACCTCGACATCGCGGCCCCCAGCGCCATGTGGGGCTTGGCCTTCGGAAGACTGGGCTGTTTCTTCAACGGGTGTTGCTTCGGAGGAGTCTGCGAGGTCCCGCCGAACCATGAGCCGCGTTACGAATGGGCCGTCAGCTTTCCCTTCGCCAGCCCCGCCCATTGGAGGGAATGGGAGGACCGACAGGTCACCGTCCCCGCCGAGTTGATCACCACTTCCAGGGAAAAACTGTCGCCCTGGCTGGTGAAAGAGTCGTTGCTGACGATGTCCGTGGAGAAGCGGGAGGGGCCGATCCGTAAACTCCGCGACCTAAAGGAAGAATGGGACCGAGCCAAAGCCGAAGCTCCCGATTCGCCCGAAACGAAGAAGCTGAATGTCGCCGTGGAGGCCGGCAGAAAGAAGCTCGAAGACTATAAGAAGGAATTCGCCTCGCTCATCGTCGCCCAGAATTTCCCGTCGCGGGTCGAGCCCGGCCGCAAGACTTCGGTCTCCGAGCTGGAACAATTGGCTTCGCAACACAGATCGCTCCCCGTCCACCCCGCTCAACTTTACGCGTCGATCAACGCCCTGCTGCTTTCGGGATTTCTTTCGGCGCTTTTCTATGTCCGCAAGCGGCACGGGGTCGTGATAGTCATGTTGCTCGTGCTTTACCCCATCCAGCGGACCATCGAGGAGCTTATCCGCGTGGATAACCCCCATGACGTGGGAGGCCTGACGATCTCACAGTTCCTCTCCTTGATGTTGTTTCTCACCGGAATGGCCCTGCTTTTCTACTTGTACAAGAAGCTCCCGGAACGGTCGCCCTACGCCGTGGCTTTCCACCGAGCTGATGCTAAGGAGTAAGTTGTTATCCATATGAAGGGTACGCCGAAAACAACGCAAGATCAGATCAAGGTCATTATCCTCGGCGCGGCGGGGCGCGACTTCCACGACTTCAACACCTTCTGGCGGACGCGTCCACGTTATGAAGTGGTGGCTTTCACCGCGGCGCAGATTCCGGACATCGAGGGACGGACCTACCCCGCGGAGCTTTGCGGCGATCGCTATCCCAACGGCATTCCCATCGAACCGGAGGAGAAGCTGGTCGAACTGATCAGGAAGCACGAAGTCGATCAGGTGGTGATGGCCTATTCCGATCTCTCCCACGAGGACGTGATGCACAAGGCCTCCATCGTCAACGCCGCCGGCGCCGACTTCCGAATCATGGGCCACAAGCACACCATGATCGCCTCGAAGAGGCCCGTCATCGCCGTATGCGCCGTGCGCACCGGCTGCGGCAAGAGCCAGACCTCCCGCGCGGTCACCGGCATTCTCAAGGGAATGGGCAAGCGCGTCGCCGCCGTGCGTCACCCCATGCCCTACGGCGACCTCACCAAGCAGATTTGCCAGCGCTTCGCCACGATCGAGGACCTCGACCATCATCACTTCACCATCGAGGAGCGCGAGGAGTACGAGCCGCACCTGCAGGCGGGCAACATCGTTTTCGCGGGCATCGACTACGAACGCATCCTCCGCGAGGCCGAAAAAGAGGCCGACGTGATCCTCTGGGACGGCGGCAACAACGACATGGCCTTCTACCGCCCCAACCTCTACATCGTCGTGGCCGATCCCCACCGTGCGGGACACGAGGTGCGCTACTACCCCGGCGAGACCAACGCCCGCATGGCCGACGTCGTCCTCATCAACAAGACCGGCAACGCCGACCCCGAAGACGTCAAGACCGTCGAACGCAACATCAAGCGCATCAACCCGGACGCCAGGATCATCCGCGCCAAGTCTCCCGTGACCGTGGAAAACCCGGCTTCCATCAAGGGCAAGCGCGTCCTGGCCGTGGAAGACGGCCCGACGCTGACGCACGGGGACATGAAGTTCGGCGCCGGCCACATCGCCGCCCAGCAGAACGGTGCGAAAGCGATCATCGATCCCCGGCCGTTCGCCGTCGGCTCGATCAAAAAGACGTTCGAGAAATACTCCCACGTCACCGAAGTTCTCCCCGCCATGGGCTACGGTAAGAAGCAGATGAAGGAGCTGGAGTCCACGATCAACGCCGCGGAGTGCGACCTGGTGTTGATCGGCACCCCCATCGACCTGGGCCGGCTGCTCAAGCTCAACAAGCCCGCCCTCCGCGTGACGTACCAGCTTGACCAGGCCTCGATCAACGCCCTCAAGACCGAAATCGAGAAAGTTCTGAAATAGAGCATTCTCGGTTTTTGTATAGCGAGCCGCGGGCTTCAGCCCGCGCGGACTTACGGCCATGGAGCCCGTTTCTGCGTCTGGCAGAGTGCTACACGATTTCCGATATTGCTCTAGCCTGGTTGCGGTGTATCGAAGCGGACCACCGCTCTCTGAGCGATGATCTGCTCAACTCTTTTTCGCCCCAACAGGGCGAACGAATGTAGCCAGAGGTGAAGTCCGCCAAAGGCGGACGGAACCCGTGGGCGTCTTAGCTCAGCATTTCCAATGCTGGGTTCCGAAGCCCCCAAAAAATCTCCCCTCTCCCTCACAGAGAGGGGAAAGAGAATCGCCGCCATCGGGCTTGGTAACTCTCATGCATCCTGGCGATTCCGACCGAAAAGTAAAGCATTGTTTCAAGGGAACCCCCGACAAGGGTTGACATGAAGGTCGGTATTTGTTAGGAAATACACGATGGCAGATGGCTCTCACATCGAATGGACGCAAGCGACTTGGAACCCCGTCACGGGGTGTACGAAGATCAGCCCGGGGTGCAAACATTGCTATGCCGAGCGGATGTCCGCTCGCTTGCGCGCGATGGGTGTTCCCCAGTATCGCAATGGCTTCTCGCTCACCGTCCATCCGACCAGCATTGACATTCCTCTACATTGGAAACAGCCTCGGCTCGTATTCGTCAATTCGATGAGCGATTTGTTCCATGACGACGTGCCATTGTCCTTTATTCAACGAGTATTCGACGTCATGGTCGAGGCCTCGTGGCACCGCTTTCAGGTCCTCACTAAGCGACCCGAGACCGCATTGCGCCTCGCGAACAATTTGCCCTGGCCCGACAACGTGTGGCTCGGCACCAGTGTGGAGAATGCGGACTTCACTCATCGCGTTCACACACTTGCAAAGGTACCCGCCCGGATTCGCTTCCTGTCGGTTGAGCCGTTGTTAGGCCCGATTCCGAGGTTACCTCTGCGGGGTATCCACTGGGTCATCGTCGGCGGCGAGTCCGGTCCTGGCGCAAGACCCATGCACGAAGAATGGGTAACCGAAATCCGCGATCGATGCGTTGCTCGAAGCATCCCCTTTTTCTTCAAACAATGGGGCGGCGTCAACAAGAAAAAGACAGGCCGCGCGCTCGAAGGTCAAACTTGGGATGAGCTACCCTCGATTCCGCGGAAAGGAATAAGATATGACCAACGAGCTTCCGTCGCCTGTTGACGACGGTCAATTTATTCCAGAGGTAGGTCCATGGTCATACGATAAGCACTATTTTCTCTGGCGATATCTGAACGCATTTACAACCGCGATGGGTAAAAAGAAATGGGAAGGACTGCATTACATTGATCTCTTCGCCGGTGCAGGGATCGAGCAGCTCGAGAGCTCGAATCAACTTGAATGGGGTTCTCCACTTTTGGCTGCTCAGGTGAAACGCCCTTTTGACCGTCTCCATCTCTGTGAGAAGGTCAAGAAAAAGTGCGGCGCTCTCCGAGAACGCCTGAAGCAGTTTCCGCAACCAACCGCCCCTCAAATAGTTGCGGGCGACGCAAACAAGAAGATGACTGAAATTGTGGGCGCAGTTCCATCTGGGGCACTCTCAGTAGCCTTCCTCGACCCTTATGGTCTTCAACTGCACTTTTCGACTTTGCAGATCTTGGCGACACGAAAAACCGACCTGATCATCTTTTTTCCGGATCACCTAGATGCATTGCGAAACTGGGGGCTCTACAAGAAGAATCGCGACTCCAATCTCGATCGTTTCTTGGGAAAAGGCGTTGATTGGCGAACCGCATTTGAACAGGTGCCGGCAGACAAACTTCCAGAGGTCTTTCGAAAACTATACTTGGCGAAACTCGGCAGCATTGGATATGAGCATTTTGAATTTGAGCGGATTCGTGCTTATGGAAATCCGCTCTATCTCCTTATATTCTGCGCAAAGCACGAGGCTGGTCTGGAGATTTGGAAAGGCGTCTCCATGAAGAAACCGGACGACCAGCGAACGTTTCCCTTCTAATAACTAAGCCTTATGTAGTCTTTTCATTCGTACCCTCTGATCGGTTATTAGCACGTCCGACAGCGATCATCCGTCACGTTATTAGGATAGATGAAAGACACCCGCCCATTCCGCGGCGATTCCGGCCATCGCCCACTTATCGCCTGGTTGCCTCGTTGCCTGCCATTCGCGTCGGTGCCACACAATGACACTACACGAAAAACTGTACTTGCAAAACGAACCCATTTGCGGTTGGAGATTCAAGAATCCAAGTCACAGTAGAAGCGGCTACGACTTGGTGATTCGCGTGCCGATGCGCCCCGCGACTGCGTCCACGGCGCGGTGCAACGGGCCGATGATCACGGAGGCCTCACCGTTGCGCGAGGCCCGGACGAAGTTGATGGCCCCCTGCACTTTGGGGCCCATCGACCCGGCGGGGAATTGACCCTCATCCATGAACCGCTGAGCCTGCGCCAGCGTCATGTGTTCGAGCGATCGCTGCGTCGGCTTGCCGAAATCGATGCTGATGCGATCGACGTTGGTAAGGATCATCATCGTGTGCGCGTCCAACTCCGAGGCCAGCAGGGCGCTGGCGAGGTCCTTGTCGATGACCGCCCGCACGCCGCACAGTCCATGAACGGGGTCCTGCACGACGGGCACACCGCCGCCGCCGCAGACCACGACGAGGTCGCCGGCGGCCACGCAGCGGCGGATGGTCTTGATCTCCATGATGTGCCGCGGAATGGGGGAGGCCACCACGCGGCGAAAGTTACCGGGCGAAACTTCCTTGATGGACCACCCTTCACTACGAGCGAAACGTTCCGCGTCCGCTTTGGGCAAGATCCGTCCGATGGGTTTGGTCGGGTTGCGGAAGGAGGGGTCGTCGCCGTCCACACGGACGGTGGTGACAATCGCAGTCACTGTTCGATCATACCCGCGGGCATTGAGTTCATTGGTCAGCGTCTGGGCGATCATGAAGCCCATGCCGCCCTGCACATGCGCGACGGCCACTTCCATCGGCAGCGGGTAGATGGCGCCGGCGGCGGCCTCGTTTCGCAGCAGAAAATTGCCGATCTGCGGCCCGTTGCCGTGGGTGATGACCAGGTGATGCCCTTGTTCGACGAGGTCGGCGAGGGCCCTGGCCGTCGCCCGCGAATTGTCGAACTGCTGATCGACGTTGCCCTCTTCGTCGGGACGGGAAATGGCGTTTCCACCCAGTGCGACCACAATCAGCGAACGATGTTCCATAATTACTCCGTGTGGGGCACACCCGCCCATGTGTAGCACACCCGCCCTCGGGTGTGTTTTCGATCCGCTCAGCCGAGGGCGGCTAAGCTACATGCCGACCCATTATAGACCGACCGATGCCTGCTCGAACCTTACACAATTATCGACCGGCGATCTCGCAGTCTTGCAGTTGACAGTTCACGCTGTTCTGCGATCATGAACCGGGGCTTGGAGTGTGGTGATTCAGTTCTTTTTGAGAGGATATAAGAGCATGTTGCGAACCATAGGAATCGGAGTGATAAGTTTGGGGATCGGCGTGACCGCGCGGGCACAGGACGCGGCCAAGAAGACAGCGGGGGACGGCCCGACGACAAAGTCCGTGTACGAATTCAAGGTTAAGGACATCGACGGCAAGGACGTGTCGCTCGCCAAGTACAAGGGGGACGTGGTCATGATCGTCAACGTGGCCAGCCAGTGCGGGCTGACTGAAAAGTCGTACGCCGGCCTTGAATCGATCTATGAAAAATACAAGGGCAAGGGATTCAAGGTCCTCGCCTTCCCGGCCAACAACTTCGGCAGTCAGGAACCCGGCAGCAACGCCGAGATCAAATCGTTCTGCTCGGGAAAAAAAGTGACCTTCGATCTGTTCTCCAAGGTGTCGGTTAAGGGCGATGACCAGACGCCGCTCTACCAGTACCTCACCAGGCACCCCGACAAGGCCATCGCCGGCGACGTGCAATGGAACTTCCAGAAGTACCTCGTTGGCCGCGACGGTACGGTGATCGCCAAGTTTTCGCCCAAGACCATGCCCGACGACAAGAGCGTTGTCGAATCCGTCGAAAAAGCTCTTGCGGTGGAGAAGCCCAAGGGCGGGTGATTGGGTTAATGTATCAGGGGCATAAGTCGCGTCGATCATGATCCGCCACGTTCAAGACATTCCGTGTCTTCAAGAATTGCGCGGTGCGCTTGAATCGGTTTTCGGCAAGAACTTGTTGCACGTGATCCTCTACGGATCTCGTGCTCGAGGCGACGCGCGCGGCGATTCAGACGTGGATATACTCATCGTCCTCAATGACTTCAATGACATTGAAGCCGAGTACGATCGTGTTGATTCGTTGTTCTCACGTCTATCTCTAGAGTACGATCTGGTTTTCGCGGCTCACATCGCGCGCGAAGCGGAGTTCGCTCATGCCCTAACACCGTTATTGATGAACGTGCGTCGGGAGGGGATCACCCTTTGAAGGCGGAGGTTCAGGGACTTCTCGATTTAGCGAACGAAAGCATTGCCGCCGCCGAGATGCTGCTCAAGGCAAAACATCACCGCTTTTCGGTGTCTCGCTCGTACTATGCCATGTTCTATGTCGCCGAAGCCTTGCATTGCCATGAAGAGCGAGCTTATTCATCGCATAGTGCCGTAATCTCTGAGTTCGCCCGCCACTTCATCAAGAGTGGTCGCTTTGACGCGAAGTTCCACGACCATCTGCGCCGGGCTTTCCAGGACCGTCAGCGGGGTGATTATGATCTGGCGGATCCCCCTTCCAAAAAGACGGCTGAAGTTACATTAAGGCGTGCGCAGGAGTATCTTGAAGCGGCCAAAGAATTCTTGACCCCTTCGTGAAGTAACTAAGATTGCCCTGAGACGACAAATATGAAGTTCACCAAGATGCACGGGCTGGGGAATGACTACGTGTACGTGGACGGGTTCACGGAGCGCGTGGCCGAGCCTGCGAAGCTGTCGCGGGCCATCTCCAATCGGCATACCGGCATCGGGAGCGACGGCCTGATTATTATCCAGCCGACCAAGGCGGCTGACGTGCGCATGGAGATGTACAACGCCGACGGCTCGCGGGGGGAGATGTGCGGCAACGGTATTCGCTGCGTGGCCAAGTACGCCGTGGAGCGCGGGCTGGCCAAGGGGCCATCGCTTCGCATCGAAACTGATGCGGGCATCAAGCTGGCCGAGTGCCAAATCGCCGAGGGCAAGGTGTATTCCGTGCGCATCGACATGGGCGCGCCGGAGTTGAATGCCCGCAAGATTCCGACCACCATTGCCGCCGACCGCGTGATCGACCATCCGATGCGTTTCGGCGGTGTCGAATACCGCGTCACCTGCGTTTCGATGGGCAACCCCCACGCCGTGGTCTTCACCAATGAATTGCAACGAATCGACCTGGTCGAAATCGGCCCGAAGTTTGAGAATGCCCCGGAGTTTCCCCAACGCATCAACACCCATTTCGTCCGCATCGACTCGCCGACTTACGTCACCATCCGCACCTGGGAGCGGGGCAGCGGGGCGACGCGAGCGTGCGGGACCGGGGCTTGCGCCGTCTGCGTCGCGGGAGCGCTCACCAGGCGATCGGAGCGTGCCGTTACTGTGTCACTTCCGGGCGGAGAACTTCAAGTCGAGTGGGCTGCTGACGACCACGTCTACATGACCGGCGAGGCCGTGGAGGTCTTCTCCGGCGACTGGCCCAATTGATCACCGCGAATTACGTCGTCGCAGAAACACCAAGCGACAGGGCAACCGCGGCGAGACTCCGATCGAATGTCCAAAGCTGCGCACCGGCCATCAGCGTCGAGGCAAGGAGATGGGCGTCGCCCCATCCGATCCCGCGGCCCATCAAACGTCGACCCTCAATTAGCCGGAGAACTTCATCATCATCAGCGACCGGCGCTTGCGGCAGTCGCCGCAAATGCAAAAGAATTTCCTTCCGATTTTTTATGTTACCGCACGCAAGCTCACCCACCACGAATGGGTGGCAAAGAATAGAAGCCTCAAATAAGTGCGAATCCAGGTCCGGACGCCGTCGTCGTAAATGGTCAACCCAGACGGATGTGTCAGCGAGAATCACCTCGTTGGGCTCGATCGGCGCCGTCGAATCGGCTTCAATTGGGGTTCAGTACCGCCAAGCGCGGCGAGGCGACGGGCACTCTCGCGGGCGATCAGTGCTTCAAGCCCGGCGCGTACCAACGACGTCTTTTCTTTGATCCCCGTAAGCCGACCGGCTTCGCGCACCAGCGATTCGTCCAAATTGAGAGTCGTCTTCATATGTATAAGTATGCATGGTTTATCCATACTTGTCAAGTCGATTCCGATACAGGAATCGGAGGGAGGGCGGCTGACTACCTATGCACCGGCGCGGCGGTGATGTTGGGTTTGGGTGTGCGGACCCGGGCCCGCTTGGGAATGTCCGCCGGTTTACCCCCGTTGGGAAGCAATACAATCTTACAGGCGTCGCCGCGGGCGAGCAATTCCATGGCATCGTCCACTTCGTTAAAGCCGACGGTCTTTGTAATCAGCGGCCGTAGATCGACGACCCCGCCCTCCAGCAGCCAGCGAGTCTTGTACCAGGTGTCGAAAATCCGCCGCCCGTTGAGGGCCAGCACGGTGAGGTTCTTGAAGATCATGTTCTCTGCAACATCGATTTCGACGGGCTTGGAGGGGATTCCGAACAGAATCACGATGCCGCCATTGCGGACCACGCGAAACGCCGTCGTGATTGCCGCCGGCGCGCCGCTCATTTCCAAAACGATATCGACGCCGTACCCGCCGTTGGCCTCCACGATCTGGGCCACTGTGTCCGCCGGACCGTCGGTCGGTTTGAACACCTGCGTAGCGCCCATCACGCGGGCGAGATTGATGCGAAAAGGATGCACGTCGGAGGCGTAGATGCTCTTGGCGCCGACGGCCTTGCAGATGCCCACGGTGAACAGCCCGATCGGTCCGCAGCCCAAGACCGCCACGGACTGTCCCGACAAGCTCTGATTCATGGTGGCGAACACTGCGTTGCCGAAGGGTTCCTGCAGCGTGGCGATCTCCGGCGGCAGCTTCGCACGGTTGTTCTGCCAGATCACTTTTTCGGGCACCACGACGTAGGGCGCGAAGGCGCCGTCGCGGTCCACGCCGAGGATTTCGGTGTTGGGACACATGTGCGCCTGGCCGGTGCGGCACTGGTAGCACATGCCGCAGGTGACGTGGGACTCGGCGGATACATAGTCGCCCACCGCCGCGTGCCGCACCTTGGCGCCCACGGCCACGATCGTTCCGCAGAACTCATGGCCCAGGGTAAGCGGCGGCTTGATCCGACGTTGGGACCACAGGTCCCAACGCCAGATGTGCAGGTCCGTTCCGCAGAAGCTTGCCGCCTCGACGTAGACGAGCACATCCTCCGGGCCGGGCGTCGGACGACGCACTTCGCGCACTTCCAGTCCGGCGTCAGACTTCGTCTTGCAAACGGCGAGCATGGTCTCTGGCATCGAATCCGATCCGGGAACTGTTAAGGGGATTCGTCGTCAGGAATGAGTTCCTCAACGACCTCCTTGTATTTCTTCCAGGCCGCGGGCTTGTCAAAATCCTTCGACTTCACTCCCGCGTTGATGGACTTTTCGGAGAGATCGGGAAAATCCGCCGTATTGATTTCCAGTCCGCCATTCTTAGTGACAACGATTCGGCTGGGCAAGTGAATATTTCGGTGCACAAACAAGTCCAGCCGCTCGTATTTTCGATAGAGCCGACTGTCAGGTTTGGGTTTGCAAATCAGGTGGTCGGTGTCCGCCGGGTCGCCGGGCGCGGGCGTTGCAAGAGTAACGTCGAAGTTCCGCAGGATGGTTTCCCGCTTCTGCCCGAAAGGCAGCGGGAACGGCGCTTTTTCCAGGTCAAACAAATCGAATTCCTTGTCCGGTCGGGCGACTTCCTGCTTGGTGACCTGAGCCGTGCGTTCGACGGCCTGGTACAGCCACTGTCCGTCGAACATGTACCATTCCTGTTTTCCCAATACCCCGTCCGTCTCCGTTTTCTGAAAATGGATCAGGAAATGCGGATTGGGTTTGGTCATCAAGAAAAGGATTTCCCCGAACTTGGACCGCTGCGTGAGGTTGATTTTGTCGTCTTCGACAAAGCGCACCTCGCAACGGATATCCTTGAGGTCGTCGCTTCGATGCTGCAACCGGGTGAGGACTTCGTCGACGCGGGCGCTATCCGAACCCGGAGGATCGGCTGCCTCCTGCGAAAAAGCGGGCGCCGCGCTCGCCACGAGAATCAGCGTCCATGCCCACTGTACGGTCATGATCCCACCTTATCTCCGCGAACGGTGACTTCGATAGGCGTCGCCAATCCCAGGTCCTTGATCTGTTCAAGGATGGTCTTTTTGTCGCCGACGAGAACCACCACGCCGTTATCCAGGGGTAATGCGGGACCTGCGAGCTTGTTCAGTTCCGCGGTATTGGCCGACTGCATCGTGGCCATGTCGCGTGCCAGGCTATCAAAAGGCATTTCCGCCGCCGTACGCTCGATGGCCTCCTGCAACACGCCGTTCAGCCCGGCGAAGGATTGAATCACGTCCGTCCGCAAGGCCTCACGAGCCTTGACCGTTTCTTCCTCGGAGATGTCGCCGCCGCGAATGCGCTTGAACTCGCTCAGAAACTCCTTGAGCGACGCCCCGGTCACGTCGGCCCGAACGTTGGACGACGCGGAGACGTATCCCAGTTGGGGTCGCATCACGAAACCGGAGCGCGCTCCATAGGTATATCCGTGCTCCTCGCGGAGGTTCATGTTCAATCGACTGGTGAAACTGCCCCCGAACAGGGTGTTGAGCAACCGATATTGCACCCGGTATTGGTCCGTGTATTTCGGCCCCGGCATGATGAATTGGATCACCGTTTGCACCGCGTCGGGGCGATCAACAATAACGACTTTCAATTCCTTGAGGGTCGCGACCGACGGCTGTTCGGGTTGAGGGGAGCTGAGGGGACGGAGTTTCCAACTACCCAGGGTCTTGTCCAGGACCGCTTTCGCCTCCTCTTTCGATATATCCCCGGCCATGAACACGGTCGCAAACTCCGGTCTGACCATCGTTATGTAGGGAAGCCTCACGTCATCCGAGACGAGACTTCGCACGGTTTCCGGTGTTCCCATGACCGGCCAGGCGTAAGTGTGCGCGTCACCGAACAACATTCTCGATGCCACCCGCGAGGCCACCAGCGTCGGCTGATCGTCCTGGTTCTTGAGCTCTTCCAGGTGAAGCCGCTTGACGCGCTCCCACTCGTTCTCGTCGAATTTCGGTTGGAGGATGGCTTCGGCGCTCAGGGCCGCGGCCTTATCGAAGTTGCGCTTCAGCACGGTGAGCGACACGCCGATGGACTCACGGTCGGCCGACGGCGAAAAGGCAGCACCCAGCGATTGCATGGCGTCGCTGAAGTCTAATGCATCCAGGTCGCCCGCGCCTTCGTCCAACATGTCCGCCGCGAGGTAGACCGCGCCCGCCGTTCGCGTATCGCCAACGATATGCCCGGGACGAAATACCACGGACATCGCCACCAGGGGAAGTTCACTCTTCTGCCAGAGCATCACGGGGATGTCATTATTGAGTTTGAACGACTCGGGCGACTGGAGCTTGAACGGCTCCGCGGTCATGGGCTTCGGCTGGGTGTCGCGGGCCGAAGCCGTCCGCTCAGGAGCCTCGGGCAGGACGCGCATGATGACCCGCGCGTTGGGTGTCAGAACTTCCCCGGACCATTTGCGCACGGAATCGACCGTCGCGTTGCGATACCGATCGAGGTCGCGTTTGAAGGAATTAGGCTCGCCCCAATGGTATTCATACTTATTCAACTGATCGGCCTTGGCCTCGATCGTTTGCAAGCCCCTCAACATGTTCAACTCGAACGCCGCCTTGCGCTGTTCCAACTCCGCGACCGACGGACCCTTGTCCACAAACTTCGCCAACTCCTCGTCAACGGCCTTCTCGATGCGGTCCAAATCAATCCCCGGCCGGCCCAGGACGTCAACGCGGAACACCGACCCAAGCTGCGAAGAATCCTGATAGGCCGACACCTCCGCGGCGATCTTGTCGTCGTACACCAACCGCTTGTACAGGCGGCTTGTCTTACCCTCGCTCAGCACCGCCGCCGTAAGGTCCATCTCCGCGTCACCCTCCGCGAAAGTCGCCGGACTGTGGTACGCCATCGCCACTAGCGGGAGCTGCACCTTGTCCAGCATCGTGGCCCGCAGGATTCGGTCGAGCTTCACCGGTGACGCCGTGGCGTGCGGCGGGTCTTCGCGCCTCGGCAGGCTCCCGAACAGGTCCGCAATAAGCGGCTTGATCCTGGCGGGATCGAAATCTCCCGCCACGCACAAGCTGACGTTGTTGGGCACGTAGTATGTGGCAAAAAAGTCCTTCACGTCCCCAACCGTCGCTGCTTCCAGGTCCTCATGGGTGCCGATCACGGGAATGTGGTAAGGGTGTCCGACGGGATAGAGCATCTCCTGAATCTGCAATTCCGCTTTGCCGTATGGCTGGTTTTCATAGCTCTGCCGCCGTTCGTTGCGCACCACGTCGCGCTGCTTGTCCAGCTTTTCCTGATCCATCGTTCGAGCCAGATCCTCCAACCGGTCCGCGTCGAGCCACAGCAGCGTCGGAAGAAGCTGCGCCGGACCGGATGAAAAATAATTGGTCCGATCGGAGCTGGTGGTGGCGTTGTTGGCCCCGCCGCCCGCCTCCATGATCGTGTCGAACTTGCTGCCCGGAACCCGCTCCGTGCCCATGAACATCAGGTGCTCGAACAAATGGGCGAAGCCGCTGCGCCGCACGGGTTCATCCTTTGACCCCACCCGATACCAGAAGTTGATCGCCCCCACCGGAAGACTCCGGTCCCGGTGAAGGATCACGGTCATGCCGTTGTCGAGCTTGTATTTTTCGTAGCTGACATGCTGTCCGCGTGCCGCCGGGACCAATCCCGTCAATCCCAGCGCACATACACTTAAAATGATTATTCGACGAGTCATGCTTACGTTCTCCCAATCCTGCCGCGGCCTCGATGATCCTCGCGGTAAAGTCTCCAGCCAGCGATCCGCGAACCGGCCGTGTCATCACGAGTATCCTGCGCACCGCCGCCGACGGCAAGAGTGCATAAAACGCTCCCTTTCCTGGAAACGTTGACCTCGCGTCGCTTCGCCCTGATACTCGCGGAAGGCGAATCGAATCGAACGGTTCGTAAGAGAATGTAGTGCGTGGAGAGGTGCCCGAGTGGCTGATGGGGCTGGTTTCGAAAACCAGTGTGCTCGAAAGGGTACCGGGGGTTCGAATCCCCCCCTCTCCGATGCCGGATGGCCTATCACAGGACCGTCTCAAATCCAAGTCTATCCAGAGCATGGTTCCGTAAAGAGACGGACGTAACTGTCATAACGGTCGGGATGAATCTCGCCCCGGTCGGCGGCGTCCTTCACGGCGCATTCGTTTTCGTGGGTATGGGAGCAGTCGGGGAACTTGCAGTCGGGTACAAAAGGGATGAACTCGACAAAATAGGCCTCCAACTGCTGTCGCGGGACGTCGGATACGTCGAAAGAGCGGATGCCGGGCGTGTCCACGACGTAGCCTCCGAAATCAAGGCGGATGAGGCTGGCGGTCGTCGTCGTATGACTTCCCTTGTCGAACTTCTCGATGATTTTCCCGACGCGAAGGTCCAACCCAGGCTGCAGGGCGTTGAGCAGGGAACTCTTGCCCACGCCGCTCTGGCCGGCGACGACGCTGGCCTTGTCACGGAGAGCTTCTTGAAGTTCGGCGATACCCGTTCCATCGGAGGCGCTGGTTCGAAACGTGCGGTATCCGAGGTTGTCATAGCGATCGAGAATGGATGCGGCGTACCCGTCCTCGTCCAGGTCGATCTTGTTCATGCAGATGACCGGTGTGATGCCCCCCACCATCGACGAGACAATGTAGCGGTCGATGAGGTTGGGTTTGGGCGGAGGTTCGGCGGCGGAACTGACAATGATCGCCAAATCGACATTGGCGACAATGGTCTGGATGCGTCGCCCGACGCGACGGCTAAGTTCTCCTGTCCGCGGCTCTACGGATTCGATGACTCCTTCCCTGGCCACGCCCGGTGAATCGCTTTCCACGGTAAAGCGAACCCGATCTCCGACAGTGACGGGGTGGCGTTCCTGAATGAGACGAGTGCGCAGTATGCGTCGGACGGTGCAGGTCCATAGGCCGGCGCCGTCGTCCACGTCAGCGTATAACCCGCTCAAGGCGACGACGATTCCCTTCTGGAGTCCTGGGCGGTCGGCGTCGTCGTCGTGGACGATGACCGTACGGCGGCGAGACAACTCCCCCTTGGCGACGACGTTCTCGCTGGTTGGGGAATCGATATCACGATGGTCCGATTCCCTGGATCGCCGTGTCCAGTCGTTGGGCCGGGGACGCGAGGCGCGGTTGCGCTTGAACGGCACGCGCACCTTTTCCCCTTTCTTGGATGGGCGAGGATTCGGTTTTCGGGCCATACAAGAGTATTGTTCTATGCAGGGAAGGGGAGTGTCAAGCGTTGCGGGAGCATGGCCGCTTCCCTATAGTCGCTAAGCGGAAAAGGTTACATAACACACGGCGCGTTGACGGGGAGATAGAGTTGGCGAGACATTTCGCGGATCGACTCATTGCGGCCATCCGCCAAAAAAACGCCCCGGTGTGCGTGGGGCTTGATCCATTGATCGAGCGACTGCCGGGTCCGGTTCGCCAAGCGCATCCGAATGAGCCGTGGACCGCCCTGTTGCACTATGGGCGTGAAGTGATCCGCGCGGTGGCGGAACACGTGCCGGCGATCAAGATCAACATTGCCTTTTTCGAACCGTATTACGCGGAAGGAATTCGGGTCTATCACGAGCTTGTGGTCCACGCGAAGGCGGCGGGACTGATCGTCATTGGAGACATCAAGCGCGCCGATATCGGGCACTCCTCGACCCAATACGCCGTCGCCCATCTGGGCGCGGATGCTGCTCTCCCCGACGCCGTGACCGTGAATCCATACTTCGGTTTCGACGCCGTCAAGCCCTTTGAGGATATTGCGCGGATCGCGGGCGGCGGACTGTTCGTCCTGGTGCAGACGAGCAATGATTCGGCGGCACAGGTGCAGGGAATGACCCTCGCCGACGGCTCGATGGTGTGCCAGAGTGTGGCACGGTTGGTGCAGTCCTGGGCGGGCGCGGAGGGGTTGATCGGGAAGAGCGGCTATAGCTGCATCGGGGCGGTGGTATCGCCGCGGGACCTAGAATCGACGGAACGGATTCGGGCGCTGATGCCCAATTGCATTTTCCTGGTTCCGGGATTCGGTGCCCAAGGTCGGACGGCGGATGAGGTGGCCAAGTGCTTTAAGCCCGACGGAACCGGAGCGATCGTGACCGCGTCGCGCAGCGTGATCTATGCCTATGAAGATGCCAAGTACCGTACGTCCGACCTGAGCTGGCAAGATCGTGTGGCGGCTGCGTGCAAGGAATTCGTCGCCACGGTTCGCCAAGTCCTAAACTATTAATGTGTAGCTCAGCCGCCCCCGGCTGAGCCTTTTGGCACAGCGGAGGGCCGCTGTGCTACGCGCTAAGCTTCAGGGCGAACGCATCACTCGTGCCAAGCATCAAGCCTCACGCATCAATGAGACTCGGCGACTTCGACCATCAATTCAACCTCGACGGCGGCATTGAGGGGCAGTTCCGCGGCCCCGACGGCGGAACGTGCGTGGCGACCGGCGTCGCCGAAGATTTTCACTAATAGATCACTGGCCCCGTTGGCGACTTTGGGCTGCTCGGTAAAGCCGGGACTGCTCGCCACATAAACGCAGACGCGAACGATGCGGACGATGTTGTCCAGGCCTCCGACAAGCTGGGCGATGGCCGCGAGCCCGTTCATCGCGGCAATGGCCGCGCCGTCGACGGCGTCGACCAGCGAAACGTCACTCGGCACCTTGCCGGCCCAGACGAGCTTGCCGTCGCGGAATGGGATTTGTCCGCTGGTGAATGCGTATCGACCGCTTTGAACGGCGGGAACGTAGTTGGCCACCGGCGCGGCAACGTTGGGCAGCTTCAGGCCCAACTCCGCGAGTCGCTTACTTGGGTTCATCGACGAACTCCGTGGAATCGATGTCCTCGGTCAACGAGGAATCCATCTCCGCGTTTTCGTTGACAATGACAAAGTCGGCGGTCACCGGGTGTCCGAAGGGCGCCGGCGCCCTCGCGGAAGCATCATCGCCTTCGCCCGTCGCGTCCTCCACGCGATCCAGCGGGGTCGGATCGAGCAGGCGGATGAGAATGGGTCCGAAGGGACGATCCTGAATCGCTCGAATGCGCCGCTGGCGAATCAACTCCAGCAATGCCAGGAACAACCCAATCATCTCCGCCCGCGTACGTCCGGTGAAGATTTCCACGAACTCCTGCGAACCGCCGGCCCGCTGGATGGAATCGACGATATCCTCGGCATGCAACGCGATGGGCGTGTCATCCACACCCACCTGATGGACGCCGCCGGCCTTGCCGATCTGGGTCAGCAATCGGTTGAACGCCTGGAACAGATCCCAAATGTCAAGGCTCTCAATCGCGGTCTCCTCGATATTGCTTTCCGGCAGCGACGGACGGCGTTCATGCCGCAGCGCCCGCTCGGCGGCGGCCTCCTCCAACGATCGGGCCGCATCCTTGTACTTCTTGTACTCCAGCAATTGCCGGACGAGCTCCAAACGAGGATCGCAAATATCGTCTTCAAGCTGTTCCTCGGGCGGCCTGGGAAGCAGCGACCGAGACTTGATTTCCATCAACGTGGCGGCCAGCACCAGAAACTCGCTCACCATCTCGGGATCAAGTTGCTTCAGAATGTCCACGTAACCAAGGTACTGCTGCGTGATTCGAGCGATGGGGATGTCGTAGATGTCGATTTCTTCCCGCCGGATGAGGAATAGGAGCAGATCCAGCGGGCCGTTGTAGATGTCGAGCGCGACGCGATAGTCGGTCATCCGTGCGTCCCTTTCGCAGTCACAATTCCGCAGGCGTCGCGAACGTCCTCCATGACCTCGCGGGCCACGGACCGTGCCCGCCGCCCCGCGGTGGTCAACACATCTTCGACGCAACCGGGGTCGGCGGCAAGTTTCGCTCGGCGTTCACGAGCGGGCCCCAGGGTGCGTTCGACCACCTCCCACAGCAGCGTCTTGGCCTCTCCGTAACCCATGCCGCCGCGCGCATACCGTTCACGAAGGGCGGCAACCTCATCGGGTGAGGCCATCAGCTTGTAAAGCGCGAAGACGTTGCAGGTATCAGGATTTTTCGGGTCCGCAACCGGGGTGCTGTCCGTCTTGATGCCCATGATGCGCTTCTTGATTTCCGCCGGGGAATCGAAAAGGTTGATGGCGTTGCCATAGCTCTTGGACATCTTCTGCCCGTCCACGCCGGGGACGACGAGGGCTTCATTGAGCTTCGGCTCGGGGCGCTTCAGCACCTCGCGGCCGTAAGTCGTGTTGAAGTGGACGGCCATGTCCTGGGTCATCTCGATGTGCTGCACCTGGTCCTTGCCGACGGGCACCAGGTCGCTGCGGTAGATGAGGATGTCGGCGGCCATGAGCAGCGGATAGCTGAACAACCCCATCGACGCGGCAATGTCCTTGGCCACTTTGTCCTTGTAGGAAGTCGCCCGTTCGAGGAGGCCTTTGCCCGTGACGGTGGAAAGAATCCACGCCAGTTCCGTCACCTCCGGTACATCGCTTTGGCGAAAAAGTTTTACCTTCTTGGGGTCCAGGCCCAGGGCGAGGTAGTCGAGGGCCACGTCGAGCGTGTATTGCCGCAGCAGCGTCGGGTCCTGAATGGTCGTGAGGGAGTGGTAGTTGGCAATGAAAAAGAAGCAGTCGTGGTTCTCCTGCAACTCGATGTGCTGCTTCATGGCCCCCAGGTAATTGCCCAGGTGCAGTTTGCCGCTGGATTGAATGCCGGAAAGAACACGCACGCGCTACCTCCGAATAGAAGGGTCGTAACGGAGCGTCGGGTTGTCAAGCTGGACCTCGACTTTGATGAGGAGATGATCCGCCCAAATTACATGAGCTCTGTTGAGCTTGCCCTAGCGGAGTCTACGCATAACTGAGCCACCGGCGCACGGCAGACTCTATGCCGCCCCGTCTGGATTCCAGTTTCCAGCTCTCTAGTTTTCCAGGTCATGGCTTGCACCGACCGCACAGGTCGCGGCAGGTGCCGACGGCAGCGCACGCACCACTCGGACAGTGGTTGTTGTTGAGGCACGGCTCGCCGGCGTTTTCGCCGCCGGTACACGTCTTGACGCACATGCCGGGACAACCCGTACACGAGCCGCCGCAGGTCACCGTCGAGGGACACGGGCACGGACCGCTGAAGGCATAGGCAAACCCCTTCACCGCATCCACCACGGCCACGATGTCCAGTGCGTTCACGCTGGCGTTCAACTCCGGCAGGTTCGGTTGAAGCTGTGCGCGTGCGTGCACCGGAGCGCCCGCGATGTACTTGAATGTGTTGACCAACTGGGCTACGTCGATGGCGTTGGGCTGGTTGGTGGCCGACGGGGGGTTGTACTCCTCATCCACGTCCCCGGAACGGCGGGTATACATCCCCACTGGGTTGGACAGGTTGGCGCAGCCCGTTTCCAAACCTTTGCACGATGCCGCGTACGTCCGGACACTATACTCCGAACTGGGAACGATTTCCGCACCCACGACCGAAATCGGATTGATCGAGGTTTCCGTGATCCAGTCCCAATAGAGCGGCGTACACTGCAATCGCGCCGCGCGGTAGGGACCGGCCAGCGGCGGACCCTGGGACTCGTAGAACGTCGCCGGCCTGCCTACCCAGCGGGCGCAGCCATTCAATTCGCCCGCGGCCGTGCAGGCCGGACCGGGCAATGAACATATTCCATCCACGCCGCTCGGCAAAGCCCGCTGGCAGTCCGCGTTGTCGTCGCAGTGGTGACCGGCGAAATCGCCGCCGGCGCACGTGCCGTGCGTGCCGGTATCAAAGGTCGAAAAGTTCGGCGGCGGGTACTGCGGCGCGTTCCGTGGATCGGGATGTTGCAGATCGACCATCGTTACCTTGATGGCGTCCTGCCCGGATGTTGCATTCGCCGTGGCCGGTGCGACTACTTTGAACCTCAGCGAGCGTGTCGCTCGATCGGGACTCATATCGGATGCATCCCATTCGATGATGCCCGGCGACGAGCCACAGGTGCAGTTCGGTGCGCACTGCCCTGGGCAGGCCGCGTCGTTCGGCGGGTCGCATTGTTCGGCGCCGCTGATGACGCCGTCGCCGCAAACCGGTGTGCATTGGATGTCGATTCTTCCGGTTCCGGCCGATCCGCCCCAACCGCCCACGCGCAACAAGTACGGCTGACTCTCAACGGCGGTAATGAACAGCTCGGCCGGCCCCGCACCTATCCCGCAGTCGTCGTCGCCGCAATCCAATCGCGTTCCCAGCGGGGCACAGCTTGTTCCCGCATAAATCTGCAGGGTAGCGTCGTAGTTCGTTCCGCCAGGGCATTCCGTTACCAGAAGATCGCCCGAACACGTGGCGTTGTAGACGTACCAGATATCCTGATTCCCGACGTCCGGGTCGAAGTTGAGGCAATCGGGCGGTCCGTCGGTGCCGGCGAGACGGGTATCGAAAAAAGTGAAGCCGTCGTAGATGGGGATGGCGTTGGCGCAATTATCATTGGGCGGAGCGCTGGCAACGCAGGATGGCACAAGTGTTCCACAGGACCCACCCTCTACGAACCGAGATCCGCCGGACTGCATGCAGGCCGCGGAGGCCTGGTTGTTCATGCAAACACCGCTCAAGTCGTTGCAACAGGCCCCTGTCGCCGGCACATAAGCGTCGAAGTCAAACGTCATTTTCGCACCGGACGCGCTGATGTTGCGGATCCGATGATGGGTCGGCGTCACGACACCGCCCTGGTACGCGTGGGTGTTTGGAATCGTCGCTCCATCAATGCGGGATACCCCGCCGCCGCGATAGACGTCCCCGGCGTCCCCTCGGCCAAACCCGCCGCGTTCCAATTGGTACTGGCCGTCGGCCTGGAGAAGGGCGATGCGGTAATGACGATTGTTGCCGGGCCAGCCGGGTTGTCCGGGCCAGCCTTCTTCCGTATTGCAGCATTTGCCCTCGTCGATGTGCCATATGCAAAGCCCCCCTTGGGGCATGACATTCTCGAAGCCGTAGGGCTGGCGATTCTCGATCAGCAGGTACTCGCCCGATGGATTACCCGCATCGATACGATAAACCTGCGGAAACTGTTCTATCTGCTGGGCGCTATAGGTTCCCGGCGCGGAAAGAAGAGTTGGCGTAAGCCAACCCAGGAAGATCTTGCTCCAGGCCGAAAAGTGCGGCGGATGGTATTGACTGAAATCAAAGCCCCAACTGTTCGCCATCATGCAATAGGAACCGATCCCCTCGCCGACCCCGTCCGTGTCGTACAGGTCGGGCAACCCGAAGAAGTGTCCGGTTTCGTGGCAGATTACGCCGATGCGACCCGGCGCGGAACCGGAGGTCGCCCACAATCCGGGACTGATGTGGTAGGCGCTGACCCTTACGCCTTCAGCCGAGGTCCAGGTCGGAATGGACCAGCGGTGCGACCAAATACGATTCGTGTAATGCGTGCCGTCTGCATCCGTGCCGCCCCATTCGGCGCCATACCCGGAATGGATAAAGGCAATGGCATCGACCCAACCGTTGCTGTCATCGTCGAACTGGCTGAAGTCGATGAGCGGGTCGGCGGCGTCCAGGGCGGCGGTGATCGCTCCCCAAATGCTGAGTCCCAATCCGGAATTGCCGGCTGCATAGAATTGCTCGGATTGAGGCAGGTCCACCCAGCCGTATACCGAGGAATTGAGGGTCATTTGGCCATAGGAGTTTTCCAGATACACGTCGCGAACGCTGCCCGTGGGGGCAAGGGCGTGCGGGCCAACGTTGTTGAAAATGGTGTTGATGTCGCCGTTCGTCGGTAATGTTCTGGAAAGGTGGTTGTTAAAGCGCATCATGATGACGATGTTCTTTACCGTACCCGTGACGAGCGCCTGGGCGGCGGCCACGGCCTCCTCTTGATTCTGCATCTTGGCTTCGAGCTGAGCACGTTTCCGAATGCGCACTTCGAGGGGCGGGAGAATACCAGGATTCAACCCCGCAGTCGTAGGATCGTCGATGCCCGCTTTGATCTTGGTGGGCGCCAAGTTGCCTTGTGCGTCGAGCGCGGCGTAAACAAGAACTCCATCCCGGTCCCTTACCAACGTGTACCCCGCGGCATCCTCCTCCCAATGGAAGAATTCGTCCCCGCGGACGTAAACGCTGACGAGCGTCCCGTCGGGCTGTCTCACCGTATAGGGATGGGGGCTTGCCGGCATGCCCTTCGCCGAGCTAGCGAAAGAGATGAACGTAGCGATGAGGGCAAGGGCAGAAACGTGCGTAATTCTAAGCATGTATATTGTTCCTCGTCGCGTCGCCGGAAACCAGGGAGAGCGACGGTCTTCGATCCGATTCCCGCTCCTTCACGCCGCGTTGAGAGCATATGTTAGCAATTCCTAATTGCGCAAGTCAATAAGGGACAATGGATTATGAATGCTTCGCCACGTGCGACCTGTCGCGATTCACGCCGAATTCGTCGGATGGCCTGTTTGCAGCCCGTTTGAGGTTTTGGGCTTATAGCCCTAGAATCCGTTTGGGGCATTCCTGATTGCCTGGGCTCCGGCGGGCCGGGGTCGTGACCTGGATTCCGCACCAACGTGCGACCCGGTGGGGCCGCCGATTGGAAATAACCACCCGACGAAGCGAATGGCAAAAGTACGCAAGAAACTCGGCGAAACACTGGTCGGTTGGGGCATCCTCGACGCCAAGGCCGTGGACGAGGCCCTGGCGCACTCCAAGGAACATCACAAGCGGATCGGGGAGAGCCTCGTCGAACTGGAGTTGTGCTCCGAGGACGACGTCAGCAAGGCTCTGGCCGCCCAGTTCGGCCTCGAATACATCGACCTCGACAAGCATGCCGTGGACCGCGAGGTCCTGGGCCTCATCCCGTCAAAGATGATCGAAGACTATTCCGTCCTTCCGTTGGGCGAAGACGGGCAACGGCTGAAGGTCATCATCACGGACCCCCTGGATTTGGAGACGCTGGACTTGCTTCGATTCAAGCTGGGTCGGGAGATCGTTCCGACGCTGGCCCCGTTGAGCAAGGTCAAGCGGTTCATCGACAAATTTGTGAACCCCGAGGGCGACGTGCTTTCGCAGACGATGGCGAGCATTGATCAGGACGCCCCGACCGAGGAAGGCGAGACCCACAGCAAGACGTTGCAGGCGGAGGAAGGCGACGCCCCGATCGTCCGCCTGGTCAACATGGTGATCAGCGAAGCGGTTCACAGTCGGGCGAGCGATATCCACGTGGAGCCGATGAGCGGCCGGGTTCGGGTGAGGTATCGGATTGACGGCGTCTGCCACATCCGGGACGACATTCCCAAGCACATGCAAGGCTCGGTGGGCACGCGGTTGAAGATCATGTCGGGGATGGACATCGCGGAGCGTCGGGTCCCGCAGGACGGGCGCATCAAAATGAAGATTGGCGGCGGGGCGATCGACTTTCGGGTGAGTGCGCTGCCTGCGTATCACGGGGAAAGCATGGTTCTTCGTATTCTTCGTCCGGATTCGGTCAAGGTGGGTATTCCCGCGTTGGGGTTCGCCGAGGACGACTATCAGAAGTTCCTGAAAATCATCCACCGTCCCAACGGGATATTCTTGGTGACGGGTCCGACGGGTAGCGGTAAGACAACCACCCTCTACGCCGCATTACAAGAACTGAACCGTCCGGACAAGAAGATCATCACCGCGGAGGACCCGGTGGAATACAACCTCACGGGCATGAATCAATGCCAGGTGAAGGAGGACATCGGCTTGTCGTTTGCGAAAATCCTTCGGTCGATGCTGCGTCAAGCTCCGAACATCATCCTTGTCGGCGAGATCCGCGACCGCGAGGTGGGGGACGTCGCCATCCAGGCGGCGCTTACCGGCCACCTGGTCTTCAGCACCCTGCATACCAACGACGCCCCATCGGCGATCACGCGCTTGATCGACATGGGGATCAAGCCGTTCCTGGTGGCCAGTTCGATTCAGGCGATCATGGGCCAGAGGCTTATTCGCGTCATCTGCTCGGAGTGCAAGGCGGAAGACCCCAACCCCAACCCCCGAACGCTGAGACTGCTCGGCTTTACCGAACAGGAACTGGAGGGCAAGACGATCTGGAAAGGGACGGGCTGCAAGCGGTGCGGCGGTTCAGGATATCGCGGCCGGGTGGGCATTTTTGAAATGATGACCATGAACTCGCAAATCCGGGACCTCGCCTTCAACAGCTCGACGACGACCCAGCTTCGGGCGGCGGCGAGAGCGGGCGGAATGCGAACGTTGCTCGAGGACGGTAAGCTGAAAGTTCTTCGGGGCGTGACCACGCCGGATGACCTTCTTCGGGTGACGCAGGCGGAAGGCGTCGTAGCAGAATCGGCTTAGCCAAAAGGGCGAGGAATAAAGGGAATGGCGACGATCCACATCGACCGACTGTTGGAGACGGTCATCAAGCAGGGGGCTTCCGACCTACACATTACCGTCGGGCGTCCGCCGGTTATCCGCCTGCACGGGCATCTTCGATCGTTGGAGACCAAAGTTCTGACCCCGGACGATTGCACGGCGCTGATGAAGGCGATCACTCCGGAACGAAACCAGCAAGAGTTACAGGAGGAAGGCGGCACGGACTTCGCTTTTGCCTTCGGGGATGCCGGGCGCTTCCGTGTGGCGATTTTCAAGCAGAAGGGCAACGTCGCCATTGTGCTGCGACTCATCCCCGCCCGATTGCTCACCTTTGAGGAAATCGGACTGCCGAACATCTGCCGGGCGCTGTGCAGGCGTCCCCGAGGAATGTTCCTGGTGACCGGTCCAACCGGTTCCGGGAAAACCACCACCCTGGCGACGATGCTCGACTACATCAATAAGAACCTCGACCGGCACATCGTCACCATGGAGGACCCGATTGAGTATTACCACAACCACAAGAAGTCGCTGATTAACCAGCGCGAGATCGGGTTGGACGTGCCGAGTTTCGCGGAAGCTTTGCGACGCGTCTTGCGTATGGACCCGGACGTGATCCTGGTGGGTGAGCTTCGTGACCTGGAAACAATCGGGGCGGCGGTGCGGGCGGCGGAAACCGGCCACCTGGTATTCAGCACGCTGCACACCACGGGGTGCCAGGGAACAATCAACCGAATCATCGACGCCTTCCCGCACGAACAACAGGAACAGATTCGCGTTCAACTATCCACGAACCTGATCGCCAGTTTGTCGCAGGCGCTATTGCCGCGAGTTCCCAAGGGGATGGTGGCGGCGTATGAATTCATGGTTACCACTCCCGCCATCGCCAATCTGATTCGTGAGAACAAGACTTTCCGCATCGACTCCGCCATTCAAACCGGGAAGAAATACGGGATGCAGTTGCTCGACGAACATCTCTGGAGCTTGTACGAGGCCGGCACAATCACCGCCGAAGATTGCGTGGACCGCTCTCGCGGTCCGGGCGCCATGCAGGACAAGATCGACGCCCATCGTCGCGGGTTGGACGTCAGCGGAATGAGCAAGAAACCGGGCGAAGGCAGCGAAGAGCCTGACGCGCCGGTGCTGAGGACATAATGACCGATCGACCCACAGCTCCTGCCAGCGCCAAGGCGTCGCCCGCCGCGGCGGCCAAAATCAAGACCAAGATGCCGCCCATCGAGCAGCTTCGCGGACGGCAGATCGGGCGCGTTCTCATCAAAATGGGAAAGCTCCGCCGATCGCAGGTGGTCGAGGCCCTGGATATCCAAAAGCAAAAACGCGGCCCCCTCGGGCAAATCCTCGTCGAGTTGGGCTACGTCACGGAGGAGGACCTCAACATCGCCCTCGCGGCGCAGACCGGAATGGGAACGGTCGAGCTGGGAAAAATGGACATCCCCGCGGAGGTCATCGCCGTGATGTCGTCCGAAATGGTGAACATCTATCGGGTCATGCCCTTTGAACTGAAAAGGGAGCGGAATGAATTGTCGCTGGCCCTGGACAACCCGGACAATTTCATGGCCACCGACGACCTCAAGACCCTGCTCGGCTTTAACATCAAGGCGTTCCTCTGCACGCCGCCGGAGCTTCAGACCGCCATCGACCGTTTCTACCCCGAAGGCGAGCAGGAATCGATCGCCAATCTGATCGGCGAACTATCCGACGACGAGGACCTAGCCAAGTTCAGCAACCGCGGCGACAGCATCGACCTTGCGGAAATCAAGGAGATGATGGAGAGCAACCCGGTTAAGAAACTCCTTAACCTGGTCTTGCTCCAGGCGATCAAGGACAAGGCCAGCGACATTCACTTTGAGCCGTTCGAGGACGAGTTCAAGATGCGCTACCGCATCGACGGCGTGCTTTACGAGATGGTCCCTCCTCCGCGGTATGTGGCCTTGGCGATTGCCTCGCGAATCAAGGTCATGGCCAATCTGGATATCGCCGAGCGGCGGCTCCCTCAGGACGGTCGAATCGAGCTGGCCCTCCACGGACGCCCCATCGACCTCCGCGTGGCCGTGCTTCCCACCATGTTCGGGGAAAGCGTCGTGCTTCGTGTGCTCGACCGTTCCAACGTGCAACTCAGCGTGGACAAGATTGGGATGCGCGACGACGAACTGGCGACTTTCCGGCAGCTCATGCGCAAGCCCAACGGCATCGTCATCAACACGGGTCCGACGGGATGCGGCAAGACGACTACGCTTTATGCGGCGCTGTCCGAATTGAACGAACCGGACGTGAAGATCCTCACGGCCGAGGACCCGGTGGAATACGACATCGACGGCTTGATCCAGACGCAGGTTCGGCCGGAGGTCGGTCTGACGTTCGCCCGCGCGCTCCGCAGCTTCTTGCGTCAGGACCCGGACGTGATCCTAGTCGGCGAGATCCGCGACCTGGAAACGGCTCAAATCAGCGTCCAAGCGTCGTTGACGGGACACTTGGTCTTTACGACGCTTCATACAAACGATGCCCCATCCGCCATCGCCCGTTTGATCGACCTCGGGATGGAGCCGTTTTTGATTACGGCGACACTTGAGGGCGTCGTGGCCCAACGGCTGGTGCGGCGCATCTGTACCAACTGCAAGGCCGAGTACCGCCCGACCGAGGAGCAACTCATGGAAGTCGCCCTTCGACCCGAAGATGTCGGTGATCGGGTCTTCTACTACGGCAAGGGATGCGACTATTGCAACAATACCGGCTATCGGGGACGGATGGGGATTTACGAGTTGATGGTGATGGATGACGCGCTGCGTGAACTGATCATGAACAAGGCTTCCACATCCGTGCTTCGACGAGAGGCAATCAAGCGCGGAATGCGGACGCTGCGCGAAACCGGACTGATGGCCATTTACGAAGGAATCACGACCCTCGACGAGGTGGTTAAGGAAACCATCATCGAGGAATAAGCGCGGCATCGCGGAAACGCGGCACCGTGGAAACGCAGCAGGATGACGGTGGTGTATGCCGACGTTTGCCTATGAGGCGATGAACCCGGCCGGGCAGGAGGTCAAGGACGAGATCGATGCGATCTCCAACGAAGACGCTCTAGCCAAAATCCGGAACCTCGGCTACTTCCCCACACGCATCCGCGAAAAGGGCGGCGCCAAGGCGAAGGCGGCCGCTCCCGGCAAGAAAAAGAAGGGCCGCAGCTTTGCTTTCGGACGGGTTAAGACCAAGACCCTCACCCAGGTCACCCGCCAGCTTTCCACACTGCAGGATGCGGGATTGCCGATCCTTCGCAGCCTCAACATCCTTGGAGAACAACAAAAGCCCGGAACACTGAAGACGATCCTCCGATCCGTAGCGGATGATATCGAAGGCGGGGCGACGTTGTCCGAAGCCTGCGCCAAGCACCCCAAGGCGTTCAACCGGCTCTACGTGAACATGGTGGCAGCGGGGGAGACGGGCGGCGTTTTGGACGTCATCCTTCAACGTCTGGCCGACTTCATGGAGAAGGCCGAGAAGCTGAAGCGGAAAATCATCGGGGCGATGATCTACCCGGCCGTGGTGGTTACCTTCGCCCTGGGTATCGTCACCGGCATCATGATCGTGGTCATTCCCAAGTTCAAGGAAATCTTCAACGACTTCGACGTGGCCTTGCCGGAGATGACCATGTTGTTGATGAATACTTCAGACTGGGTGGTCCACGGGATGCCACCAGGGTGGGCAGTCATCGTCTTTTCGCCCTTCGCGCTATTTTTCATCTTTAAGCTAATTCGATCCTCCAAGGGCGGGCGGTACGTGGTGGACGTGGTGGGTCTGAGGATCCCTGTCTTTGGATCGCTGTTACAAAAGAGCTCCGTGGCCCGCTTTACGCGCACGCTTGGTACGCTGATCAGCGCCGGCGTTCCCATCCTGGAGGCCATCCTTATCACCCGCGAAACGTCGGGCAACGAGGTCTACTCGCGGGCCATGGAAAAGGTGCACGACTCCATCCGCGAGGGCGAAAGCTTCGCCGCCCCGTTGCGGTCAACCGGCGTGTGCGATGGACTGGTGACCAACATGATCGACGTGGGGGAGGAGACCGGGGAGCTCGACAAGATGCTTCTCAAAATCGCGGACAACTATGAAGAGGAAATGGACGTGGCCGTGGCCAGCCTGGTCTCCCTCCTTGAGCCTCTGATGGTCGTGCTCCTCGGCAGCATCGTCGGGTTCATCGTAATCGCGCTGTTCCTTCCCCTGGTCAAGCTGATTGAATCGGTTGCAAGATAGAATCGAATGGTGATTGGTGAATTCGGAATAAGGGAGTAGAAGGAGTCGATCATGAATCGTTTTTTCATTCAGCATTCAGCATTCCGCACTCCGAATTTGCGACGACGCGGTTTTTCATTGGTGGAGCTTCTGACGGTCATTTTCATCATCGGCCTGCTGATCGCGATCCTGGTTCCCGCGCTGGGCTCCGCTCGAAACTCCGCAAAGAAGGTGTCCACGGGGAAGCAGATCGACTCCATCAATGTCGGGTTGGTGACGTTCAAGGGAGATAACGGGTCTGATTTTCCGCAGACCAACGGCTATCCGCCGTCGTTCTCCCACCCACCCATTCCGGGGGCCCTGACGCCGGCCGAGGCGGCCGCGGGCCGTTTCCCGTTCCTGCAAGACAAACCGATCGTAACCGGCGCGCACTGGCTCACGGCCATGTTGATGGGGGTGGACAAGCTCGGCTATCTCCAGCGCAGCAACGTACCCAACAAAGCCAATCTCCGAGTTGAGCCGTGGAAATGGTACACGGCCGATCCACTCGGCGAAGGCAAGCCTCTGATGCCCCGCGGCGGTCCTTACGTCGATGCGGCCATCTCGACGCGAAAGACGAAGGACCTGCCGGGCCGCCCCAACAAAGATTTGTTTCCGGATTGGACCGACGACACGGCCCCCGAAGGGGTGCATCAGCTTCCCGTGATAGTGGACGCGTTTGATCAGCCCATCCTTTATTACGTCGCCAATCCCCACGGCCGGGCGACCAATATGGTCGAGGACATTCGCAAGGAGGACAACGACTATTCGGGCGGCCCGCAGAAGGATGGACCGCCGTTCTTCTTCCACCAGGACAATTGGGGTTTCACCGGCAGGGGTACGGCCGATGCCGATCGAGGGTGGGATTTCGGCAACAGCGGCGCAAAACATACCATCGCACTCTCCGGCGCGGCCGATACGGCCCTGGACCTGCTTAACGTCGAGGATGTCACTCACCGGGAGAGTTTCGCCCGCTACATCGTCGATCGAAAAATGTACCGCAGCTTTGAACCCCCCGCCTCGCCGCCGGTCGCTGCGACACCGCTTCGACCGGTGAACTCGGGCAGCTATTTGTTGATTAGCGCGGGCGTGGACGGACGTTACGGCACCAATGACGATGTTTCCAATCTTCCGCCGTGGACCGACTAACCCTGAGCCGCGGGCTTCAGCCCGCGGCTCAAACTGAGCAATGAGGATGCATACCATGAATCAAAACGCAGCGACAGATCGGCGACGGGCGTTCAGTCTGGTGGAGATGATGGTCGTGGTGGCCATCATCGCCCTGCTGCTGGCGGCGCTACTGCCCGCTTTTTCAGCAGTCAGAAACCAGGCGAGGTACTCTCAAGCCACGGCTCAGTTCAAGGCCCTGGATGCGGGGATCTACGCCTTTCGCGCCGAAGCGGCCCTGGGCGGTTCGCTGCCGCCGTCCTCGTCGGACGATCGCACCCAGAGGCAGACGATCGCCGATCCCAAGGGCGATGGAAGTGCGAAGATTCGTGTGGCCGGCGCTCATCTTCTGGTCCACGCGATGATCGGCGCGGACGGTTTGGGAACGCCGGGCTTTCGAGACGTGACCAAGCCCCCCAATGGCACCTGGTCCGATGACACCAACTCCAAGGAAGATGTAGGCATCTATGCCCTCGACCCCGCAACGGGCAAGGAGAAGTTTCCCCGCTACGGCGGGGCCGGTTATGTAGACGAAAATATGAAGAAAAGTGCGGAGTCGTTAAGAAAACTATGCGAAGAGGGCAAGCTTCTCCACTGGGCGGATTGCCAGAGTCCCCCGAACCAGATCGCCGGGGAGGAGCTGATGTTCATGGACCCCTGGGACCACCCCATCTTGTACTACAAGGCCAGTCCCACCGCGATCCGCATGACCGGGTCCACGGGCAAACCGGGAGTCTATTGGCAGGAGGACAACGGCATTATCACCGGTACAGATAGCGATGCTGTTCCAAAAGACGGCGGTTTGGACTTTGGACAGGGTAAGGAAGGCGGCTTTCTCCATCATATCGCGGTGGCGAAATCGCCGGAACCCACGGAGACGGTTGACGACATTCGAAACCTAAAGGATGAGTACAAGTATTCGTTCGCCCGGTTCATCATCGACGGGTCGGTGAAAGCCCGCCCCGCACCGGTGCAGAAGGATTCGTATCTGCTCATCAGCGCCGGGCCCGACTCCCACTACGGCACTGACGACGACGTGACCAACTGGACGCGGAAAACGGATTGATACAACGAGCCGCGGACTTCAGTCCGCGCGGAGTTTCGGACTTGACAACCGCGCAAGAAACAATCGCAGGTCCGCGCGGGCTTAAGCCCGCGGCTCGCGGGGCGCTAACGCTTGTCGAGTTGCTCGTCGTCATCGTCGTCATCGGCATCCTGATCGGTTCGATTCTGGTGGCCAGTGCCGGCTTCATTGACAAAGGGCGTGTCAACAACACCCAGGCCTTGCTCCAGGTCGTCGCCGACGCCGTCGAGGAATTCAAGCGCGAGCAAACGACCAAGCCCACCATCACCCGCGCCAAGCAGCAGAAAAGCCCCGGTGCGGGCGACCCCGCCAAGTCTCAAGTGTTCTACGCGGATCGTTACGGGTCATACCCGCCCGATGAGCTGGAGGTCTTTACCTCCACCGGGCTGCGTGGGAGCACAGGCCCCATTCCGCCATCGAGGACGCTGGCGCCCGGCGCGGCGGAGGTTGCGGCCCCGGGCGCTACCCAACCCTGGGATGCCATGCGGTACTTCAACGCCGGCAACCCACAACCGGAGCTTGAGCACCGCGATCAGGCGGCGATGATTCTGGCCATTGAGACGTTGAGCGAATCGGCTTCGGCGGTCCTCGACCGCATCCCGGACCGCAATCGCACGCCGGGTCCGCTCGCCCCGGACGGCAAACCCGCGATCTTTCTCGACCGACCCGGCGGAACCACCGCGGCATGGGATTCAAACGACCATCAGATTCGCCTGATCATCGACGACTGGGGCAACCCCATCAGCTACTTCGCCCAACGGGATTGGAAGGAGACGTCGGCCGAATTCACGCCGATCCCATCCAGCAATCACGAAGGCTGGAACGAGGCCTCGACGGAGTTCATCCGCATGAACGGCAGCCAGCCGATCATCATGTCCTACGGACCCAACGGGGGCGATCAGCTTACCCAGGACGCGATGGGGGCCGACGACGCGAATGCCTCGCTTGTGGGCGATTTTGAACCGAAGACTCCCGGCGCGGAGGACGCGGAGCATGTGATCGACAATCCCATGAACGCCGATAACGTCTACTCAAACCCGTCACTCAAGGAAAAACTCGCCAAGGGGATCGAGCCGTGATTGCCAATTGTCGATTGCCGATTGCCGATTGCGCACGCAGTGAATCCTGTGATTCCACATCTATTGGTAATTGGAAATCGGCATTCGGCAATTCCGTATCCCTCAGTGCCTCGGTGCCTCAGTGCCTTCGTGCCTTCACCTTGGTCGAAATGGTCATCGTCGTGGCCGTCGTACTTTTGATCCTCGGAATTGTGCTTCCCGCGGCGAGTACGCTGTGGAGGGAGCGCCGGGTCTCCGAAGCCCAGAACCTCATCAGCGGCATGCTCATGACCACGCGGGCCGCGGCCATGGAAAACGATTTCGGAGACAGCGGCCTGTTCTTTTACGTAGATGAGGCGGGCGTCCAGCGGATCGCGGCGATCACCCAGGACGCTTCCAAGGCTGCCAACCCGGATATTCGCGATGTCTGGGCCGACGTCTTTAACATCCAGCCGGATCGTACCTATGCCCTGCCCGTCCCCATGCGCGTCGTGCCGAGGTACGTGGTGGAAAACAAGACTACCAATCCCGACGCAAAAGACTACGAATTGTTTGACGAGGATGGTGTGGAGCTGGCCAACAACGACTTCACCACGCTTCCGTCCGGTGGAGATCAGGCCCAGCGTCATCGAAACTTCTTCACCATGATCTATTCCAGCGATGGGCACTTGCGGGTGGGGCGGAACGTGTTGCTCCGCGATGCCGACGCGGACAGCGTGGAAAACCCCGGCGGGGACATTACCGGATTGGCCGTCAAGGACGAGGTGAAGTTTTTTTACGGACCGACCAACGCTCCGGTCGATCTCCCCATTAATCCGGGAGATTTGCTGAAAGACGTGGATCTCGTAACCGATTCGGCGGGCAACGCCCTTAACTTCCCTTCCGTTGACGGACTGTTGGTGTACGACGAATCATTGTTCACGGCCGCGGGCACGGCGGAGCAGAAAAGGCAATATCTACTGGAAGCCTCCCAGCCGTTCTACGTGCATCCATTGACCGGGTCCGTCATCCGCGGTCCCGTGGGCGAGACAGTGGTGCAGGCACCATGAGTAATGCCAATTGCCAATTGCCAATTGCCGATTGCAAGCGGATACCGCTCTGCGATTCTTCGTCAATTGGCAATTGGAAATCGGCTATCGGCAATTCCCGCCCGATCCGTGCCTCCGTGCCTTCGTGCCTTCGTGCCTTTTCTTTGGTCGAAATGATGATCGCTATCGTTATCCTCGGTCTAGGCTTGATCATGGTGGCGACGATGTTTCCCGTGGCATGGGACCGGGCGCGGACGCTGAGCGAATTCACCGTGGAGCAGTCCGCGGCCGCCGGCGCTGAAGCCACGCTCGAATCGCTCCTCCGCCCCGCCGGGCATCGATTGGTTCGGATTGTGAACCCGATACCGACCACGCCGCCGTTTGAGGAATTGCGGCTCGCCTCGGGCAGCCTGGCGGGCGACCTGTTTTTCGATCCGACTCTCCCGTCGCGGGCGATTCCCGCGCATCGGCATTTGTCCATTCTCGCGTATGCGGACACTTCCCTGCACGCACTCAACATGGAGAATGTTCTGGTGACGGGAGAAAAAGTTTCCGAGAACCCCTGGAGACTTGAATTCCTGACCGACCTTGTGCGGAATCGGTTCTTGTTTCCTGATTCCAGAAGCTACCCCAGCGTGGATTACGAGCGCAACCGCGGCGAGCCGTTCCCCGATCGGCTCTTCTACGGCGGTGACAACGCAATGTCACGGCTGGGCGGGACTCCGCAGGTTCGCCTGTGGCAGCGGATGTATCCGCCGATGGATGCGCCGCCGGCGGAGACTGACGCCGACTATGAAGCGAGGCTGGAGCAGTGGAACGAGAAGCTGGCCACTCGGCGGTTCTGCTGGGCGGTGCTGCATCGACTGCGAAGCCAGATCGGTCCGGTCCCCAGAGTGCCGATAAGTCAGGCGGGGGTGGATCAGCTTGTCCGTGAGGCCGCCGCAGCGATGGGAATCACCCGCACCTTCGACATCTACTACGTCACGCTGCGGCGAACGAAGCCGACGAACCGCTACGCCCGGCAGGATCCTGCTCCGGCCGGGATCCCCAATCCATTCGATTACACCTCGAACACTTTTCCTGTAAGCCCCGCGGCCATGGTTGCGGACGAAGATGTCATGTTTCCCGCGGCCTGGAGGGTGCAGGTGGAGTTTCCCCCTTCGCTTGCGCCGGGCGTCAACGCCACGGGCATCCCCACCGAAATCCAGGTGCCGGCGATGGGTCTATCGGGAGAAGCGGCGAAAATGTTGGTCCAGATGTTTCCCGCCGGGACGCAGTTCGTCGATGAGATCACCGGCAACATCTACCGCGTGGCCAAGAGGCGGATTGCGGACAACGTCGGCGAAAAGTCCATTCTCACGCTGGATCGGGAAGTACTCGCGGGGGACCTCGACTTGCCGGCCGGCGACCCGCGCTGCGACGACGTCGACTGTCAACCGGGGATGCTCGTGCCCCAGGAACTTCTTCGGACCGTGTGGGTCTACCCGCCGGCGGTGGATCGAACGCAATCGGCCCCGGGACCAACGCCCCATTTCGACGGCCCGCCGCCGGTCGTTGATATCCAGGTCGGCACGCTCAGCATTTCGCCGTCTTCGTGATCTTCACGGCCTCCTTGCCTCGCGGCGCCCATAATAGCGTGGAGCGGAAGCGACACGATCAATCCGCTCGCTGCCGCTCGCGGCTCAGATCACCGACTGCGGCAGCGAAGACTCGACGATGCCCCGTCGAAACCGGGAGCTTCTGAAAAGCCCGCTCGCTCACCCATCGAGTGGCTGCCGTTGCCTTCCCATTCACCGCTTGGACTACACATCCATAAACATGGAAACGCAGGGATCGATGCGTGAGTTGATGCCGCACCTCGGCGACCAGCCTGGGCTGCTCGGAGATTTTGACGCCCATTTGCGCAGCTAGGCGTTGAACGTATCGTCGTTCAATCTTCGAGGATGCAGATCGGTCCGCTCGCTTCCGCTCGCGGCTCTGTGCGCCACACGCAGACCACGCAACCGCCGGAAGTTCAAGGGCCGGAAACTCCCATAATCCCGACCAGAGGCCGCCCCGCGGGCGTCGCCGGACTAGCAACTTCTCTTTGTGCGCAAACACGGCGACGACGAAGGAAACCGCCTTAGGCTTCCGGCTTCGGGCGGATTCGCGGACGGGATAAGACGCCGCCTCGCCGCTATCAGCGGCCAGGCAATGGGCAACAAGCGGACAGGCGTCGCAGCGCGGGGCTTTCGATGTGCAAACCATGCTGCCCAGGTCCATCCATGCCTGGTTGAAGTCACCGGGACGCCGAGCCGGCAAAAGCCATCGGGCCAGTTCGCGGATTCGAGACTTGCCGACCGGCGAACGTACGTCCTCGCTCACTTTGAACAACCGGGAGAGGACCCGTGCGACGTTGCCATCGACCGCGGCTTCGGGTCGGTGGAAGGCGATGGAAGCGATCGCGCTCGCGGTGTATTCCCCGACGCCGGGCAGAGCGCGAAGCGCATCGGCGTGATCCGGAATGACGCAGCCGTTGTCGCAAACCATCCGGGCCGCGCGGTGCAAATGAAGAATTCGACGATAGTATCCCAGACCCTCCCAGTGTTTGAGCACCTCCTCATGGTCTGCGTCGGCCAGACGCCTAATCGAAGGGAAACGACGCAGAAATGGCTCGTAATAACGGATGACCGTCTCGACGCGGGTCTGTTGGAGCATGACCTCCGCGACCCATTGGGCGTAGGGATCCTCCGCGCGGCGACGCCAGGGAAGGTCGCGCTGGTGATGGTCGAACCAATGCAACAGCTTTCTGCGAATGGCGGATCGGACGGATTTGGGCGCGGTGCGTTTCACCGTTTGGGAAGCCGCGTGCCGCATTGGGCGCAATAGACGGCTTGCTCACGGTTGACTTCCCGACAGCGGTTGCAACGCCGGGAAGGTCGGCGCGAAGCCGTGGCACAAAACACGACCAAGGCCACAATCGCCGCGGCAAGGAGGTTCTCGTGATCCAAACCGAAGAAAGACGCGGTCAGATCAGGGCAGGACATGCTTCACCGCCGGCTTCCCGCTTCACCCGGCGGAGGAGTCGATCCCGCCCCGGACAGCGGACTCAATTGGATTCCACAATCTCCGTCGTAATTATATTACCGCCGCGCCGCACGGACAAGCGTGCGTGTAGCCCAGCCGCCCTCGGCTGGGTAGCCACAGCCGTGGGCGGCTGTGCCACACTGCTGATATAATCGCCCAAGTCGGAGCACCGGGCGCGACAACCGTTGCCCGTCATTCCCGCGAAAGCGGGAATCCAGTCCCCGTCCGCCTCCGGGACTCCCGCATGCACGGGAGTGACGATTGGTCGAGAACAGAAAGACTCTGGAGGTTCGCACGCTTCTCGCTACTATAATCGCCCAAACAAGAACGAACCGGACTGACCCGGCGTGCGGAGCAACAATGTCGCGGCTTCATTCGTCCAAGGAACACTACAAGGCCTTTCGCAGCGACCCGACTCGACGGATGGAGCCCGGCATGCCGCGAAGCGACCGGACGTCGGGCGGGCGCGGATTGCGAAGGCACTATCTTCGCCAATATCGAAAATGGCTCTGGCCCTATCGCGGGACGTTGCTTCTCGTTCTCGTGCTCGCACTGATCAGCGTGGCCGCGGGAATGGTCCTCCCCCTGGCCTCTCGATACGTCGTGGACGAAGTCCTGCCCGCCGCGGAACTGAGTTCGCGGGCGAAGCTCAGCCGCCTCGCCGTCGTCTGCGGCGGAATGTTGGTGTTGTTGTTTGTCGTTCAGGGCATCGACACGATTCGGTGGTACCTGATGGCCGTCCTCAACGCCAAAGTCATCTTCCGACTACGACAGAAACTCTTCGATCGCTTCCTGCGACTGCCCCTGAGCGACCTGGCGGAATTGAAATCGGGAGGAATCGTCTCACGCCTCTCCCAGGACACCGACAAGGTGACCGGGCTGGTGCAGATGGCGGTCATTACGCCCGGCGTGGCGTCGATTCGAGTCGTCCTGACGATAGTGGTGTTGATCTTCTTGAGCTGGCAGATGGCCCTCATCGCGGGGCTGATGATTCCGCCCATCGTGTTCATCAATCTTCTTTACATCCGGCGGGTGCGGCCCATCTATCGCACCATGGCCGAGGAGCGCGAACGCATCGACGCCCGCGTCACCGAGACCTTCGGGGGCATCCGCGTCGTCCGTGCGTTTCGCCGCGAGCGGCGGGAGGAGCGCGATTACGCCGTAGGCCACCACACCGTCATCCGCAAGAATCTCCTCGCCGAACGCCTGCAGCTCGCGGTCAATTCCGGGTGGGGGCTTCTCATCCCCGCGACAACCCTGGCGATCGTGGGCTTTGGCAGCTATCGGGTCATCCAGGGCCTCGGAACGATCGGCGATATCGTCGCCTTCCAGATGTACGCCCTCATGCTGCTGCACCCCGTCTCGTTGATCGTCAACTCATACAGTTCCACGCAGCAGGCGCTCGCGGCGCTGGAGCGGGTGTTCGACATCCTGGAGAGGAAAGAAGAAAAGCCCGATCTGCCGCACGCCATCGACGCCCCCTGTCCAATCCAGGAAATCCGCTTTGATTCCGTGACCTTTGAGTACCGCAAGGACTTGCCCGTCCTAAGCGAGGTTTCGCTCACCGTCCCGGCGGGAAGCACCGTGGCACTGGTGGGGCCGAGCGGCGGAGGCAAGACGACCCTCACGGATCTGGTGGCCCGCTTCCACGATCCCACATCGGGCACCATCCGCGTCAACGGATTGGACTTGCGCGATCTTCATCTGGCGAGCTACCGCCGCCATCTGGCCATCGTGCCGCAGGAGACTTTTCTGTTCGACGGGACGGTGCGGGATAACATTGCCTATGGCAGCCGGCACGCGGACGCGGACTCCATCGTCGACGCCGCCACTCGTGCCAACGCCCACGAGTTCATCGACCGCCTCCCCGAACGCTACGACACCCTCATCGGTGAACGCGGCGTAAAACTCTCCGGCGGTCAGCGGCAGAGAATCAGCATCGCCCGGGCGATCCTGGCCGACCCGGAAATCCTCATCCTCGACGAGGCCACCAGCAACCTGGACACGGAAAGCGAGCAACTCATCCAGGCATCGTTGGTTGACCTGTTGTCCACCCGTACGACGTTCGTCATCGCCCATCGCCTCAGCACCGTTACCCATGCCGACATCATCGTGGTGCTCGACCAAGGCCGGATCGTCGAACTCGGAACGCACACGGAACTAATGGCCAACGACGGCCTCTACCGCGACATGGTGGAAAGGCAGCACCGCTTTGCCGATTCGGGTGCGTGGTCGATCACGAACGAAGACGGATAAGCCAATTGGAAAACTCGAACACCCCAGCGGGCTGAAAACGGCATTTTGCAGACTCTTTGCGTTCAACACGCCTTGGTTTTTCCAGTAAAGATCAGGGGTGCACGCACCGGAGCCCGTTCGCCTAATGAGGACGATTTAATACAGTGTTAACGTATAAAATTGTATAATACGGAGAGCATCGGCTTCCTGGCTTTGAACCGAATGGCGTGTTACCGCACTCAGGGCGATAAAACGGCAGTTTCCGGTGCGGGAGAGCCGATGAGGGGTGTAAGATTTTCTTGGCGAAGTCGTCTCAACGGGTTAGAGTAATCCTGCCATTTAGTGTGTGGTTTGAACCCTTCGCCTGGCTGGCAATGATCGGAGAGACCCAATTATGGAAGACTATCAAAGGCTGAAGGACTTGGTGGAGGCCGCCGCGGATGACGTTGCCAAGGCGTCGGGAGGCAACAAGGCCGCGGGAACGCGCGTCCGGAAGGCCATGCAGGAGATCAAGGACGCCGCCCAGACCATCCGGAAGAAGATTCTGGAGGTTCGCTCGCAGCCCACGAACTGATTCCTCGATTCTCAACCAAGTGACGTTAAGCTCTAACGAGCATTGGGCGTAGCGCCGCGGATACCCCGTATCACAAGGCTTGCGCCCCGTGATCCGAGTGACGCTGCCGTGTTTGTAGAATACGTCACAGGGTTTGGGGTTTCTGATCCGAGGACACGGACCTCCTGCCCCTGATCCCCAAGCCCCAACCGCGGAGTACTGGTTTCATGCCGCCACCTCTTCTGGTTGACTTTCAAAAACTCGATCTCAATCAGATCTGTTTGACCAAGGATGAAATCTACGACCTTCTCCCCCATCGCTTCGAGTTTCGTCTACTCGACGGCGTTTGCATGGTGGACCGTGAAAGCGGGCGGATCGTCGCGTTCGCCGATATTCGGAATGAGGATTGGTGGGTGCGGGGACACGTACCCCAGCGAACGCTGCTGCCCGGGGTGTTGATGCTGGAAATGGCGGCGCAGGCCAGCGCCGTCCTGGCGAAGCTCAAGGGCACTGATTCGTTCATCGGGTTCGGCGGGGTGGACAACTGCAAGTTCCGGGAGACGGTGGTGCCCCCGGCGCGTCTCTACATAATCGGGGTCGGCGTGGATTATCGTCCGCGTCGGATCGTTTCGGACACACAGGGCGTAACGGATGGGAAACTGGTCTTCGAGGCCCGGATCACCGGCCTCACCATCCGCTGAACCCGGCATGAACACTCGTAATCCATGCGCCGCATGGTGCGGGGTGTTCCTGACCGCCCTCGTACTCTACGCCGCGACCGCGAACCGCGGAGCGCAATGGCAGGACTCCGGGTACCACATTCTCCGCATCGTAACCGAACAACCGCTCAATCCGCTGGGGCTGGCTTTGAGTCATCCTCTGCACCATTGGTTGGGGCGGTTCGCGGTATCGCTCAATCTTCTTGAACCATGTCTGGCGATCACCCTGGTAAGTGCCCTGGCCGCCGCCATTGCGGTGGCGAACACTTTCGGGTGCGTCGTTGTTTTGACCCGGCAATGGCACGGGGCGCTGCTGGCGGCATCGTCGCTCGCCGTCGCACACACCTTCTGGCAGATGGCGACGCTTGCGGAGACGTATACCCTTGCCGCGGCGCTGCTTTCTGGGGAATGCTGGCTGTTGGCCCTCTATGGCAAGTCGCGACGACCGGTCTACCTCTGGGGCGCGCTGCTGCTCAATGGACTGGGTGTTTCGAACCACATGTTGGCGTCCTTGACCACCGTGGTGCTGGCGGCGGTTGTACTGCACCAGGCCATTTCAAGGGCAATCCGCCTTCGCGACGTTGCGGCGGGTGCGGCACTGTGGCTGATCGGAGCGACGCCCTACATCATCATGGTGGTGAACGAGTGGTGCGCCACCCAGGACTTCGGCGGCTCGATTCGCTCGGCACTCTTCGGGCATGGGTATGGTCCCGATGTGCTCAACACGAAGATTTCACAGCGGAGCCTGCTCATCGGCGTCGCGTTCGTCGTCCTTTGCTTTCCGAACCTCCTCCTGCCCGCGGCGGCGTATGGGGTTGGGATAGCCGGGCGAAGCGGTGTGCCCGTGCTCGTGAAGTTAGCGCTGCTTGCCGGCCTCATAATTCACGCGGTTTTTGCGTTGCGCTACCCCGTGGTGGATCAACATACGTTCTTTCTGCCGATGTACGTTCTCCTATCGATTTTCGCGGGGATCGGTTTCGCGGGATTCCTGGAACAGGTAAACGGCTCGCGTCGCGTTCTTGTTACGTCGGCAGCATGGGCCATGATCGGTCTGACTCCCTGTTTGTACGCAGTCCTTCCCGATCTGGCCCGAAATTGGGGCGTTCTCGAAGCGGTGGAACGGCACAAGCCGTATCGCGATGATTACGTCTATGTCTTCACGCCCTGGTCGGTGGCGGAGCGGTCGGCGGAACGGATGAGCCGTGAAGCCGTGACGCTAGCCAGTCCCTATGGGACAATTGTCGTTGAAGATCGAATGGCCGAGTTCGCCGTGCGATATCAGGCGCGGAACATTGCGCCAGATCGTCTACAAATTGTGCGCGATCCCAATTGGCACGAAATTGGATTGACGGCGGAACTTGGGCGGTCTGTCGTGCTGGTTCCCGCAAACGTCGATCGGGTTCCAAATCCGCCAGTGGGTTGCTTCTGGAGCCGATCGGGGGATCTGTTCGTGCTCAAACCCATCACTAGGCAGGATTCAATTATCAAACCAACAAGCCGTAAGGGGCAACGAGATCTTTTAGAACCTTCGTGGGACTGTGGCTGTCCATTGTGCAGGCACACGAAGGGAGTCCCTCAATCGGAAGAGTTGGAATTACGCGGCCCGGACAACCGGAATGCCGACCCGACGTACAAACCCACTCCCTAACGGTCGCTGTTTTGCTCACCCGCTCGCTACCGTTCGTGGTTCTGAACTTCGCGGTTCCACGCGGAGCATTTTGAATTTCACGACCAATCCAGCGACGACGGCGATGACGAGCAGGTACAACGGCACGACGTAGCGCAATCGTAGCACGATCGGCGCGCAGCCCATTAACGCAAAAAAAGCGGCAAGCGCGTAACTGACCCGGACCACGCGCTTGATCGACCAACCCCGGTCCACCAATTGGTCATAGAAGTGACTGCGATCGCCCTGCATAAGCGGACGTTGATTGCGCCAGCGGCGGGCGAGAGTCAAGAGCATGTCCGCCAAGGGCAGGCCAAAGATCATAAGCGATCCCAGCATCCAGCGGACGGTGTTGCTGGATTTGGCGAAGAGCAGCAGCAGGACGGCGGCGTTGAGTCCCAGGAGCATGGACCCGGCGTCGCCCATGAAAATCTTCGCGGGGTTGCGGTTGAAGGGGAGAAACCCAAGGGCCGCTCCCATCATGGCCGACGACAAGACCACGCGCTGAACATCCAGCGGATCCCAGCGGCTCCAAAGATGCAGATAGACGGCGAGCACGAGGAAGCCCGCGGCCATGATCCCCAGCACGCCGGAGCACAGACCATCCAAGCCGTCGATCAGGTTGGTCGCGTTGCACGCTCCCAGAACAATGAACACGGTGATCGGAATGGAGCAAGCAAAGACAAGTGGGTGGGGCAGGTCGCCGGGATCGATTCCGATCGATCGCAAGAGGAGCAGCAATGTATCATCGCCCAACCCGAACAACACCAGGATCACCCCGACCACGCCGCCGCCGGCCAGCTTCACCAACGGCGAGGTCAGATGAAGGTCGTCGAACAGGCCCAGAGCGGTGATGCCCAGCCCGGCTATTAGGATTCCAAAGGTGAGGATCGCGTCAAGCGATGGATCGGGTGCTCCCTCCGCGCCTCGCGGATTGACCGCAAACAACGCGAGAGCAAGTACAATGCCCGCGGCCCAGCCAAGAAATATCGCCACCCCGCCCAGATAGGGAATGGGCTTCTGATGGGGCTTAAGGTAATCGTCAGGGCGATCGACGATGTTCTTGTGAAGGGCATATCGCCGGCAAAGCGGCGTGGCGACGAGCGACACGGCCAACGCGCATGTCGGGACGGGCCAATAGGCGCGGACGACTTCGCTAAGCGTAGTGAAACCTGTGTCCAATGTCGATGCCTACTCGGGACGACAACTACTTCGACGCCATGTGCAATGGTGCCTCTGGTTCATACCGAGGTCAACTCCGGTCTCCAGGACAGTCCGGGCAATCGGTCCGACATTCCAAAAGGCACAAGAATCCGATCACCAGAGGGCTCGTGGGGTCATCCAAGAATTGGCTGGGGAGCTGAAATCGTTACCGCCAGTTTGCGGATGGATCAGGGCTCAGAATGAACTGGAACGGGACATGGTCGAAACCCTCATTCGCCGGTGAAGGCAATCTGGAACAAGGCAAAGTCCATCAGATCAACGTCTCCGTCCCCATCCATGTCGAACAAATACCAAAACCTTGCGGTCGGCTCGACTCCCGGTCCGCCTCCGTTTTCGGAGTCAATGACTCGCACATACTCCGCGTAGTCCGTTGTGTCGATCCTGCCGTCGCCATTGTAATCAGCCTTCGACCCGCGGATGGCCTCGCTATTATTTCCGGCCGCAGCGACGCCGATGAAATCGGCATTGGGCGCGGGGATGTTCTTCTGACCATAGTAATTGTCTCCCCACGCCACAATTGAGCCGTCGGACTTGAGGCCCAAGCTGTGGTCCTCACCCGCAGCGACGGCCACGAAGCGACCGTTGGGTGGGGGGACGTTTGTTTGACCGTAGCCGTTGTATCCCCACGCCACGATGGAGCCGTCGGACTGGAGGCCCAAGCTGTGACCCCAGCCCGCAGCGACGGCCACGTAGCCGCTGCTCTCCGCGGGGACTGTCGTCTGACCAAAGCCGTTGTATCCCCATCCTACGACGGAGCCGTCGGACTTCAGTGCCAGGTTGTGATACTCGCCTGCGGCGACGTCGATGAAATCGGCATTGGGCGCGGGGACGTTCGTTCCACCATTGCCGGCGGCTCCCCGCGCCACGATGGTGCCGTCCGACTTGAGGCCCAGACTGTGATACAGACCCCCAGCGACGCCCAAGAAGCCGCTGTTGGGCACGGGAACGATACTCTGACCGTAGTGAGGATAAGCGGTCTGCTCCGCTCCTCCAGCGCCCCAGACCACGATGGAGCCGTCGGACTTTAGGCCCAGACTGTGGAAAGTGCCCGCGGCGATGGCCACGAAGTCACTGTTGGGCAGAGGGACGTTTATCTGACCATAGTCGTTGTCTCCCCACCCTACGATGGACCCGTCGGGCTTGAGCCCAAGGCTGTGACGAGTGCTCCTAGAGACGGTCACGAAGCCATTGTTGGGCGCGGGGACGTTCGTCTGACCATAGAAGTTCCATCCCCACGCCACGATGGAGCCGTCGGACTTCACACCCACGTTGTGATACGCGCCCGCGTCGACGGCCACGAAGCCGCTGGTGTCCGTGGGAGGGTTGATCACACCATAGTAATTGGCTCCGAAGAGCACGATGGAGCCGTCCGACTTCATGGCGATGCTGTGATACCAACCCGCAGCGACGGCGACGAAGCCGTTATTGGGCGGGGGTACGTTCGTCTGACCCCAATAGTTGTCTCCCCAGCCCACGATGGTGCCGTCAGACTTGAGGCCTAGGCTGTGATACTGGCCTGCCGCGATGGCCATTAAGCCGTCGTTCTCCGCGGGGACGTTCGATTGACCGTCGTCGTTGCGGCCCCACGCCAAGATGGAGCCGTCGGACTTCAAGCCCAAGCTGTGATTCGCGCCCGTGGCGACGGCCACGAAGTCGCCGTTGTCTGCCGGAACGTTCGTCTGACCATAGTCGTTGCGTCCCCACGCCACAATGGAGCCATCGGACTTTAGACCCAAACTGTGGAACTCGCCTGCGGCGACGCCGATGAAATCGGCGTTGGACGCGGGCACGTTTGTCTGACCATAATTGTTGCGCCCCCACGCCAAGATGGAGCCGTCGGACTTCAGCCCCAGGCTGTGATACAGGCCGCCGGCGACGGCCACGAAGCCGGTGTTGGGTGCGGGAATGTTGGCCTGCCCGTAGCCGTTGTACCCCCAGGCCACGATGGACCCGTCGGGCGTAAGGCCCATGCTGTGATTTGTGCCCGCGGCGACTTGCGTGAAAGGCCCCGTCAGGTCGACTCCGAAAACTTGGCTACCCCACCCCACGACCGATCCGGCCGGCGCATCAGCGGCGGCGATGCGGGTCGAGCTAAGCGCAGCGAGAATAAAGGTGCAAGCGCCCAGCATTGCGATGACGATCACTCGTCCGGGTATCAGGCTTCTCATTCCCCGGTTCATGAACTACTCCCCTCGCGGGACCAATAGACCGCAACGAGCGCCCGGCAGTTCATGCTCTCTCCGAGTGTGAGGATGACGGATTTGCCTTTCAGTCGCGTTTTCAAGATGTCCCTGAGCGGTACGAGATCGGGAGCGCAGCTCAAATTGAAGCGCAACGAAGACTCCATTGGATTCCAACCTTTCCACAAGACTTGTCCGCCGGAAGTGCCCGCGGACCTGAAGGATATTCTACACGAACCGACCTCGAATTCACAGCATCTTTCCAATCAATATGGCTGGAAACCCATGAATTGCAGGATCAAATCCTGCACGAATCATGCCACCGAGAAGATGCTATCCGAGAAAACTAGGCAAGAACGTGTCGGCGGAAACCGTCCTTTGCAGCTACTCATGTAACACTCTACGATCATCTTCCCAATGCCGACTCTGTACGACACCCGCCGCTACCTGACCAACTTCGACTCCAACCGCACGAGCCACGTTCTCACCGATGTCCTGGTGATCGGAAGCGGCGTCGGGGGCGCTCGGACGGCGATCGAGGCGTCGCGCCACGGCCTCGTCACCCTGCTGTGCAAGGCGGATTTCACCGACTCGGCCACGCGCTACGCCCAGGGCGGCATCGCGGTATCGAATAAAGACGCCGATGCCGTCCAGTCCCATTATGACGACACTTTGCGCGTGGGCTGCGGACTCAACCGCCCCGAGGCGGTCAGGCTCCTGGTGAACGAAGGGCCGCGGCGCATCGAAGAATTGCTCGGCTGGGGCATGGAGCTTGACCGGACCGCCGATGGGCTCGCGCTCACCCGCGAAGGCGGCCACTCCGTCCATCGCATCGTCCATGCCCAGGGGGACCAGACGGGTCGGGAACTGGTCCGAACCCTTCGCCGCCGCGTCGAGCAGATCGACGCCATCCGCATTTTCGACCACTGTTTTCTACTCGATTTTCTCACTCTCGACGGCGCTTGCGTCGGGGCGGTGGCGTTCCATAAGCAACACGGCCACCAACTGATCTGGGCGAAGCAGACCGTGCTGGCCACCGGCGGGTGCGGGCAAATCTGGCGGGAGACAACCAATCCCGCGATTTCCACCGGCGACGGGTTGGCCGCCGCATACCGCGCGGGCGCTCGCCTCTGCGATATGGAGATGATGCAGTTTCATCCCACGACGCTTTACGTCGCCGGCGCGGGGAGGGCGCTAATCTCCGAGGCCGTCCGCGGCGAGGGCGCTTATCTGGTCGACCGAAACGGCGTCCGCTTCATGTCCGACCATCACCCCGACGCCGAGCTTGCCCCCCGCGATGTCGTCAGCCGTGCCATTCAGAGTCACCTTGCGGAAACTCGCGCGAACTGCGTCTACCTCGACGTGCGGCACCTGACGGGGTTCGCCGAGCGCTTTCCGCACATCGCGAGCTTGTGCAAGGATTTCGAAATCGACATCACTCGTGATTTGATCCCCGTCCGCCCCAGCGCCCATTACATGATCGGCGGCGCGGATGTAGGGTTGGATGGATCGACCTCCTTAGGCGGACTGCTTTGTTGCGGCGAGGCCTCCTGCAGCGGCGTTCACGGGGCCAACCGCATGGCCAGCAACTCGCTCCTGGAGGGATTGGTGTTCGGCAAGGTCGCCGGCGAAACCGCCGGCCGCCGCGCCGCGGCCATGTCCCACCCCACGCCGCTGGCGCGGATCGCCAATCAAGTTCCATCCTCCTCACGCACCAGCCTCGACCTGCCCGACATCCGCAATTCACTGAGCAGCGTCATGTGGCGAAACGTCGGCATCGTCCGCCGCGGCGACCGCCTGCGCGAAACCTGCGAAATCCTCGACTTCTGGGGCCACTACACGCTGGACAAGACCTTCGACGACGTGCCGGGCTGGGAGACGCAAAACAAGCTTACCGTCGCCCGCCTGATCGCCCTGTCGGCCCTGGAACGAACGGAGTCTATCGGCGTTCACTACCGCAGTGATTCGACGAGCGACAAACCGACCGCCGACTACCGCGTGACCGTCACCCGTAATACGGACGAAGCCAAACCGATTCGCGTTCCCCGTGAGGTGTGAACATTCTCACTACGCTTCATTCCGGCGGCGGTAGTTCGAACTCGATCTGGATCACCGAAAAATCGGCGAGGTCAACGTCGCCGTCCCCGTTGCTGTCGGCTACGACGAAGAAGGAGTCTCCGGCGATAGGAGAACCCCGGCACGAAAAAACGACTGGTATTTCCTCCATGTGCCAAGAATCGCAATAGGAAGTCGATGGATCGGGAAGGTCTGCGGGTCCGCTGGCGCAGAGTTTGTACTGGTAGTCGCCGACCTCAACGACTGATGAGAAACCTACGACGCATGTCGCAGCTGCATCGCAAGTGCTGGGGATTGGATTCCCACTGCAAATGACTTGACGAGGATTACCCGTGCAATGATAGGAAGGACCGGGACCGGTAAGACACTTGCCAGTAGCGCGGATGACGGATACCGGCACGCAGCATTCCACATACACGAGTATTGCGTCGCTTTGCTCCAACTTCGGCGTGGTATCGTAGACTTGACCGAACACAGCCACGTCTCTTAGGTCTAGATCACCGTCCCCCTCGTCGTCGAATACGGTGAACAAGCTGATGCTCGGGTTCGGCTTGGCCACACACTCCTGCACGACGCTTACGGATTCGTCCGTCCACGAACTGCAATATCCGCGATGCGGATCGGGAGGTACGATTTGTTCGGGGTCGCAGAGGATCACCATCATTGCCTGGTTATCACCAAATCCCAAGACGCAGGTGGAAGCCGGTGGGCACGGTGACGGTTGCGATTTGACATCGGGTCCCGAAACGCACTCCCCGATCCTCTGCAAGTCAGCCTGCTCCGTGCAACATCGTACACTTACCAACTGTGCTTTGGCCGGTGGGAAGTACACGGTCAGCGTAATCGTGGCGACCAGTGTGCGTGTCGGCATGTTCATGGACACCGGCGCTTTCGCTACGGATAAATCAATGAGTCAGTGGACGAATATAGGGTTGGTCCGCTTCCGAGAGCGTCCTGACCCGGGTATGGGGGGCCCGACGCCTCGTGCACCGTCAGGCCGTGAATCCGGCCTTTCATGCCATCCTGCCACCGATCACCATCCATCAGTGTATAGATGTTGTCGTTGTCGATCCCACTAGCGGGAATTCGGATGAAACTCACGTGACTGTCGGCAAAGAGCGCGTTCTCGCCCTCGCCGTTACCCGCACCGCCGTGGTTGCTAGAGTTGAACCTCCGCCAATTCTTCGGTGAATCGTTGACGTCGAGATCGCCGTCTTCCGCGGCCAGATCCCATTCAATCGCGTATGTTTGCTGATAGAACGGACCCTTGTCCGCAGCGACGACATGACCGCTGTCCATGCCCTCGCGAGGTCGCGTATCCGGCGGCCCGAAAGGGACGAGGTACCCGTAGCTGATGTTACGGTAATGGGTGAAGTCGTAGTACAGGTCGATGTCCTCGGTGGGGTCCGGAAAATCATCTAAACTACTTGGGCAGATGAATTGCTTCGCGGCCACCTCGCCGGAGCGGACCAGCATCCAATAGGCCCTCGTTACCGACATGGACGTGCTGCCATTTGGATTGTTTGGTGTTTCCGAGGTGGTCTGGTATCTCCGCTCGGCTATTTCGCCAACGGAGCCGGAATCAACTCCGTGCGTGTTGGCGTCGTTGATGTAGTCGATGCCGGGGTCGTAGATGGCCGTTGACTTAAACGGCGGAACCATCCATCGTTCCTTATTGGAAGCCGCATACACCTTGGCCGCGGCGCCGATCCCCGCCAGGTTCACACTGCAAACCGAGCGCTTGCTCAATTCTCGCACGCGAGAAAGAGTTGGAACCGCAAGGCTGAGCAGTATGATCGTTACGGCGACGCTCATCAGCAAATCGACAAGAGCGAATCCCTTGAGTTTGCTTTTCATAGCACTTGCCCTTGAACCGGTTCATTTAACCGCTGCAACGACGGCGCGCATGAATAGTCCAGACGGGAAATGCCGCCAGTTTTCTCTTTAGTCATCGTATCCGAAAAGGGGCTCCCAAATCAAGACGATTCGGGTCGAAATGAGTATTCGGCGGCCTGATATCGGGGCATGGGCGTAGGGTAGGGCGAGCGGTTGGTTTCGGGAAGGGATTCGTGGTGGGTGCGAGAAAGGATTCTCGCACCAGCGACGGCGGATGGTTCCGGGAAGGGATTCCCGGGGGCGGTGGGTGCGAGAAGGGATTCTCGCACCAGCAGCGCTTTTGGCAACGTGAAACATGGTACGACGCGTCACGGTGTCCAGTTCTGCCTAATCTCGACGTTTCGGCTTCTTGGTAAGATTTGTTTTCGCCGCAAGTGCCCGCAACCAGTCACCGGTTTCAAAGGTTGCTCCCCCTTCGACCTTAACGAGATATGGCTTCCCTGATTCCGTGGAACGGCTCGCGAATGTTTCGATGAACGATTCGATGTCGGTCATCTGTGGAGCAAAGTGATCGCGCTTTCGACGCAGGAGTTCCGCGAACTCCTTGGGTGTCAACTCCTGTCCGTTGCGAATGAAGATTGCATCCGCCGCTTCAACGTGATCTAACAGCCGCTCAATGCTGTTCTCCTCCCATGCGCGCCCGGATGTCAAAGAGAAGACGCCGTAATCGTCGCCGATGATGAGGTTGACGAGTTTTTCAACGACAAGGACGTAGTCTTGCTGCCCAATGCTAAATGGAACGGCATCGCCGGTTGTTACGGAAAGGGTGTCAACAAGCGGTTGGCTTTCCCCGTCGAGGATCGACAAGAGCACCTGTCCGTTAGTGATATCTCCCAGACTCAACCTCCAATATCCCTTGGATCCTGGGAGGGCTTTTGATGCACGCTGTCGGAGAGTGATCGTCGCGCGATCCCAGGGAAAATCCAGTCCCTGGGGCGCGATCCGCAGCAGGTAGCGCACCGCGATGCTGCTTACGATGCTCCCGTCGGTCATTTCCGCAAAAATATGAAAGCGGTGCTCTGGAGCACCTACCGAAAGTATTTCAGTGACCTCGGAACTGCCGAGGTTGATCTGGAACTCGTTTTCGTCCACGCGGGTCAACTCGGCCCGTCGCGGCGACTCCCTGTCGCAGGCCAGCCAAGCGGATCGCGCTTGTCCGCCCTTGACGCTGGCCGTAAGAACAGGGTTGCCGCCCTCCGCTGGAGGAAGCTGAAGTTGATCCGGAACGCCGGAAAGTCGGATGGAATACTGACCCAACGCCGTGGAGGAAATCAGAAGCCAGCCCACAAGGCCTGCACCAGTCCCCACGGATTGGCGTCTTTGATTCATGAAATGAACCTCACGAATCGCATATCGATCTCCATGCTGGCTTCGTTGGGAAATCCTACCGCCAGCCCGGTCTCCAGTCAAAATGGCTCTTGAGCTGAGTATTTTTGTTCGTCTTGCGCCGTTCGGCATCCAAGTGGGGTGGCGTTAGGGTCTTGAATTCCCACTCCCTAACGGGAGCGGTTCAGATTTGTAGTCGAGCAACAAGGATTCGGGGTCGTCGGGCTTCGGTCTATATTCGGCGATGAGCTTGCGGATTCGCGGCTGGTTGGGGTCAATTTCGAGCGAGCGGTGCCAGTGCTCCAGGGCACGGTCGCGATACTCCTTCTGAGTCTCATCCTCCAGAAAGCGGATCATATAGATGGAGCCGAGTCCGGCGTGGGCGCGCGGCAAGCGGTCATTACAGGTCAGGGCCTGGTTGTAGGCCCGCTCGGCGGCCCCGAAATCACGCGAGCGAAAGAGGCAATATCCAAGGGCCTCATGGGAGGCGGCAAGATTGGGGTCCATCTCGATCGCCTCCAATAGAGATTGGCGAGCCATTTTCAAACGGTCCTGATTCATGTAGGTGTGTGCGATGTTCACCAGAACCAGCGGCTGGCGGCTGTCGCGCTCCAGCGCTTCCCGATAGGCGCGGATGGCCTCGTAATATTTCCCCTGCGCATCCAGGGCCACGCCGAGATTCACATAGGCATGGGGACGATCGCCGTCGATTTCGATCGATTTCTGGAAACGTTCGACGGCCTGCGTGAAATCGCCGGTCTGCTGATAACACACCCCGAGGTTGAGCTGAGCGTCGAAGTCGTTGGGTTTGAGCTCGACGGCGCGGAGATAGGCCTGGATGGCCTCCTTGACCCGTTGCATGAAATGGTAAAGCTGGGCAAGGTTGAAGGTGTCATCAAACGAAAACGGATCTCGGCGAATGGCCTCCACGAAAGAATCAATGGCCTGCTCATACTCACCCATCCGGCGGTAGATGGAACCTATCCTGGAATGGGGAACGGACATCTGCGGAGAAAGCTTGGCCGCCTCCTGAAAGGCGGTCAACGCGGCCTCGAGATCGTCTTTCTTAAGTAACTCTTCGCCGAGGCGGACATGGCGCTGGGCCCGGGCGTCGCGAATCGCGGCACAACCACCGGCGCATAGGACAATCGCAACCAGGGCGACAATCCCCCACCGGGAACGATTCGGCGTGGAAATCAGGAGAATGAGTGGGTTTTGATTCGGAGTTCGTTCCATCCTGTGTACTCTATCGGAACCCGGAAGGCGTACCTGGCTCCCGCATCCCCATGAGAATCTATCGACTCCCGGAGAGTCTGTCGTCCAGCCCCACCGCGACCGGGCCTCACCCGGTTGTTACGTCATTTCGGCGGACCGTGAGCGGGGCGGAGAGTTCCCTCCGGTACGTTGAGGTCAACAATTCGCATGTGCTGACTACTCCCTGGCCATTCGACGGTGACGATGACCCGGTAGGTGCCCGGTCTGGCGAAGGCGTGGACCGGCTCGGCCACCGGGGACTCATCACCATCGCCGAACTGCCAGCGAAACCGCGAGGGCAAGGCCGGACTAAGGAGTCGGAAGCGCATTTCCAGGGGGTTCTTGTGGCCGGTGGGGGTTACGACCACGTGCAGCCACGGATCCTGGCGGATGACCTGCTGGAAGAACGCGACGTGGCGCTGGCAATCGTCGCCCTTGGGCGATCCGGCGGGGTCGATGCGCAGGTTGGCGCCGCTGGCGCGGAGCCAATCGGCGCAAAGGCGGCCTTCCTTGCCGGCGAATATGTCGGCGGCGGAGTAACTCAGGTAGACGGGCTGATAAGGATCGATCCATAAAGCGACGTCGGACATTTCCGCGGGCTCAAAGTGCGGTTGTGTCACGCTGATGGCACGAAAAGTCTGGGTGTTCTTCAGCCCGGTGCGCAGGGCCGCCGACGCTCCCGCGCCGAATCCGTGGATCAGGATTCGGTCGTCGGAAACGTTGTGGGCGGCGCGGACGTGCTGGATCACGGACAGGATGCGCGCTTCATCATCATAGAGCCGCTTGCTTTCGTTGTTCGCGTCGAGTGACCAGGATTTCTTCACGCCGTCCAATTGAGGGGCGGCGAGGAGGAAGCCGTGAGACTCGGCGAGCTTGGTCCAGGCGCGGAGGCGGCGATTGGGCGAGTCGGGGAAGGACGAGTGGCAAACGACGATCAGCGGCCAGGCCTGTTCGCGTTTGTAGCCGGACGGGCGGTAGAGCAGGTACTCGCTCCCATATTGCGGCTCCTTAAACGGACGGATCGGTTCGGGAACGTCGGGGTCGATGTATTGAGAACAACCCGCAGAAACGGCGCAAACCAATAGTAAGAGGAATTGGATCCTTGCCCGGAATGGATTGCCGATTGCTAATCGCGACCCCCCCGCGCCCCCCCTTACCAAGGGGGGGACTAGGGGAGGTAGCTCCTTTTTGCTTTCCGGCTTCACCGCTTCGTGGCTTTGTGGTGTCGTGGCTACCATCTTTTAACTCGCGCGAAGGTCATAGCCGCAGGATTTCGAATGCCGCTCAAACCCGGTGCGAAAGGCGTCGGCGTCGGCGTCGGTAAGAGTACGCTCGTCGGAACCGAGGATGGTGCGGAAGGTGAGGCTGCGGCGGTCCTTGGGAATCGAATCGCCTTCGTAGCTCGTCACGAAACGAATCATCCTGAGCAACGGATGGTCAAAGCGCCGCAGATCGGCGACGACGTCGGCATAACGGGCCGCTTTCGGAATGAGCAGGGAAAAATCCAGTTCCACCAGGGGAAACGACGGAATAGCGCCCAGGGACTCGGTGAGCGGTTGGAGGCCTTCGAGTCCGGTCAGCCGCAACTCCGCCCAGGCGATCGACCAGGCGGCCAGGTGCTCGTCCATCGCCCTGCGAAGTGCCACGTCGATGACACTCATGCGACCGGCGGAGACGCCCTCAATGGCCACGCTCGCGGTGCGGCGGGGATGCTCCCAAGGCCGGTCCTTAGCGGCGGCCTCCGTGGAAAAGGTCGCAGATCGGGCAAACCGTTGCCAGGCCCAGGCGCTGACGGCGGCCTTGAGGCGGGCGTACAACTCGTCCTCGTCGCGTTTGCCTCGTTGACCGAGCACCAGACCCAGGTGCCGAAACTCCCGGTCCTCGCCCGTGCCCTTTTCGAAAACGCTACCCAGTTCGATGAGGGATAACGCCGGAAAATGAAAGCGGTTCTTGGCCGCCGCATCGAGCAGGCCGGGCAATAGTGTACGACGGAGCTGATGGGCGCCCTCCGCCGCGGGGTTGGCGAGTTCCACGCATGGACCGGGGTCGGCCCCGAGGCGACGCAGCCAAGCGCTGTCATACCAGATGTAGCCCTGGACCTCATTGAACCCGTGAACGGTGGTGAAGTGGCGCAAAGCAGATTGCTCAAGTTCGTGCAGTCCGTTGGGAGGATAAGCGCGTACTGAAACGCGAGGCATTGCCGGAGCGATGGCGTCGTAACCGATGAGCCGGGCGAGTTCCTCCACGATGTCGGCCTCGATGGAGCAATCGCCGCTGGCCCGAAACGAGGGTACAGCGACCGTCCAATCGGTGTCATGGGCTGCCACTTCAAAGCCGATCGGTTGCAACAGTCGGCGGGCCTCATCGACCGGCACGTCTCGACCAATTGTGCGGGCCACATGCCGCGGTTGGACGCGGACCGCGACCGATGGGCGCTGGTTGGGAAAACCGTCGGACAGCCGCGAGGTCAGCTTAAGACGCGGATACATCGTTCGCGCCAGATGAATGAATCGCTGAATCCCCAAGACGGTGTTGGCCGGGTCCAGCGACTTCTCAAACCTGGCGCTGGCCTCGGAGCGAAGTCCGAGCTTCTTAGCGGTCTTGCGAACGATGGATGGGTCAAAGTTGGCCGATTCGAGCAGCAACGAAGTCGTCGATTCAACGACTTCTGTCTGAAGGCCGCCCATCACGCCCGCCAGGGCCACGGACTTGCCGCTGGACTGGATCATCAGGGTTTCGCCGGCAAGCGTCCGCTCCATCCCGTCCAGTGTCTTGAAGCGCTCGCCATCTCTTGCCCAGTCAACTTCGATGCGATCAACCTTGGCGGCGTCGAAGGCGTGCATCGGCTGGCCGAGGTCGAGCATGACGTAATTCGTGAGATCGACCAGCCCGCTGATCGGTCTTTGACCGACGTGTCCGAGACGCAGTTGCATCCACAGCGGCGCGGGCTGCGTGGGAACGCCTTCGACCATCAGAGCGGAGTAGCGGCGGCAGGCGCCAGGATCGGCGATCGCGATGGGTACTTCCGGCAGCTTGGCGCTGGAGAGTTCGCCGAGCGGGACGATTGGATAGGGTTTAAGCGATGAGCCGCAAGTCTTGGATTGCGCGGACGTCCGCGCGAGCTGAAGCCCGCGGCTCACAATGGCGGCGATTTCGCGGGCGACGCCGTAGTGGCCCCAGAGGTCGGGTCGATTGGTGATGGACTTGTTGTCAACCTCGATGACCCAATCGTCAAAAAGCCCGGCGGGAAGAAGATCGCCGGGTTTGTGCCCGCTATCGAGAAAGATGGCTTCCTGGAAGGCCTTTTCGATGCCGACGGCCTCACCAGGCAGAATCAGCCCTTCGCTCGCCTTGCCGGCGACGGTGGTGGCCACGATGTCTCCGAGTGCGGCGACCGATGATCCGACCGGGGCGAAGACAACCATCCGTCCAACGCATAGATCGGGTGCGATCGAGGCGGTCTCGACGGTTTTCCCTCCGCCGATATCGAGGGTTACCTGTTGAAGTCGCGGGCCGCCGGCGCTCACGCCGGGCGCGATCTTTACGACACCCGCGGCAATGAGGCCGCGAGCGTGAACTTCGATGCGCCGAACGTCGTCCACCTCCGCCGTCGTACGGGTGAAACGCTCCGCGAGGGCGCGCGGATTAAGGTCGCCGGGCAAATCGACATAGTCGCGAATCCAATTCAGCGAGATCAGCATCGTTGGTACACAATGGGACCACCCAGTCGCATCGGGGAAACGATCGGCCGCAGATCGCCGCAGTTGAGCACGCGGATGTCGCGAATTCCGAATTTCATCATCGCCAGTCTGGTCAATCCGAGGCCGAAAGCGAAGCCGCTCCATTCGTCGGGATCGATGCCGCCGGCGCGAAGCACGTTGGGATGCACCATGCCCGCTGGAAGAATCTCCACCCAGCCGGATTGCTTGCAGGTCGGGCAGCCGGCGCCGCCGCAGATGCGGCAATTCATGTCGATCTCGATGCCCGGCTCGACGAACGGGAAGTACCCGGGCCGCACGCGAAGCTCTACTTCCCGTCTCATCACTTCGGCAAGGAGCGTCCTGGCCATGGCGATCAGATGCGGCAGGCCGATGTCCCGGTCGATCACCAGCCCCTCGATCTGATGAAAGGTGTTCTCGTGCGAGGCGTCGATGGTCTCATAGCGAAAGCAGCGACCCGGAGCGATCACCCGAAGCGGCGCGCCGAACTTTTTCATCGCCCGATGCTGCACCGGCGACGTGTGCGTACGAAGGACCATGCCGTTGGTCAGCCAGAACGTATCCTGCATGTCGCGGGCGGGGTGGCTCGCGGGGATATTGAGGGCCTCGAAGTTATGGTATTCGCTTTCCATCTCCGGGCCGGCTTCGACGGTAAAGCCCAGTCTCTCGAACAGCCGCTCGACCTCCCATTGAACGGCCGTCACCGGATGGACGCTGCCCATCGGTTGGGCGACGCCGGGGAGCGTCGGATCAAACGCCGCCGCGCCATCCGATGCGCCGGCTTGCGCGGCGGCTTGTAGCTCGGAAACTCGTGCGTCAAGAACGGACTTGATTCGAGTCTTCGCCTCGTTGAGCAGTTTGCCGACCTGGCCGCGTTGATCGGACGGGAACTCCTTTACGGAGGCGATCAGTGACCCCAATGAGCCTTGTTTGCCAAGGAGCCTGGATTCGAGTCCGCGCAAGGCGTCAACGGTCGTGAGATCGCGCAGCGCGGTTGCAACCTCGCCCTCGATCCGCGCCGTCGTTTGATTTAGTTGTTCCAGATTCACGTCGCGTCTCGGGGTCCGGGCCTAGTCAACCGACAACTATGGCGGGCAGCATAAAGACGACATGGTTGATTCGCAAGAGTCCTTAGCGGCGCCAAGGAATGAATGGACGCTTCTTGCCGCGCTTCGGCGGTCGCGGCTCTGCATCACGACTGCGCTGGAGGATTCATCTCAAGTTGATCGGCGATGGACTGCAGGGCGGCGATGCAGTTGGCGACGTGGTCGGAAAGCGGGAGGTCAAGCAACGCGGCCCCTTGCTGTATGTCATCGCGTGACACCGCTCGGGCAAAGGCCCTGTCCTTCATTTTCTTGGTGATGCTCGACGGCTGCATGCCGTTCAACCGATCCGGTCGAACCAGGGCCGCGGCGTAAACAAAACCGCACAACTCGTCGCAGGCGAAGAGCGTCTTGCGGATCGGCCGGTCTCGCGGATAGTCATCCAGGTTCCACGGCACATGCGAGAGCATCGCCCCCACGATCTCCTCGTCGCAGCCCGCGGCGCGGAGGACCTTGGCTCCTTCTCGGGTATGCTCAGGAGGGTTCTGGAATCGCTCGTAGTCGAAATCGTGAAGCAGGCCGGCGATTCCCCATTGCGTCTCGTCGGCGTTTCCCGCCCTTGCGTAATGGCGCATGGCCGCTTCCACGCAAAGCGCATGGCGAATCAAGGCCGGATTCTTCGTGTATTCGTTGAGCAGTTCCCAAGCCTGTTCGCGGTTCATGCACTTCTCCCGCACCGTTGACGATGGCGATCCCGGAGATAGGATCGTAGCCGATTATTGCACCTTGTCGAACATGCCTCAATCGAGGGAATCACCTTGCACCACCATGAGCGAGCCACCTTCGACACGGCCGAACTGGCCGTCGCGTTGAGCCACTATGACCTGGGAGTCATCGAATCCATCACCGACTTTCCACGCGGATCTCGGCGCAGCCCCAAGGCGGGGATTGTTTGCGAGCGCGGAAAGTTCCTGCTCAAACGCCGCACGATGTCGACGGCCCGGCTGGATCGCGTTCGCTTCGTTCACCGGGTCCAGAACCACTTGATTGCGGCCGGCTTTCCGGTCGCCAAGCTGGTCCCCTCGCGCGGCGGCGGGCAGACATTGGTCCAGGTCCGCGACCACATTTACGAATTGTTCGAATTCGTGGCCGGACAATCCTACCAGCACACTATGGCCGAGTCCCACGACGCGGGAGTCATGCTGGCGCGATTTCACCAGGCGACGAGCAACTTCGCCGTGCCACGAGCGCTGGCGGCTCCGCGTGGAGATTATCACGATGCCGCAGGCGTGCGTACGGGACTTGGCGCAATCGGTTCGACCCTTAGTTCGCACGACAGCTTCAGTGGGGATGAAGCCGAACTGGCGACTCTAATCCAATACCTTTTGAGTCAGTACGATCGGGCCGCGGACGCCGTGAACGCCGCAGGACTATCGACCTGGCCGGAGCGGATCATCCATTCCGACTGGCATCCCGGAAACCTGCTCTTTCGCAATCAGAAAGTCGTCGCGGTCGTCGATTATGATTCGTTATGCTGCTCCCGCCTCGCGGTTGATGTGGCCAACGGGGCGTTGCAGTTTTCCATCATCGGCGGGGGCGATCCCGACACCTGGCCCGATCATCTTGATGAGGAGCGTTTGGCGGCGTTTCTCGGCGGATACGAATCACTGATTTCAATCTCGACCAATGAGCGTCGTTGCATCCCCTGGCTGATGAGCGAGGCGTTGATCGCCGAGTGCGTGCCGCCCATCACGGATACGGGATCGGTGGGCCGGTGGGCCGGCTTTCGGGTGTTGCAGATGGCCCGAAGGAAGCTCACCTGGTTGGAATCGAATGCGGCACGATTGATGCAGCCGCCCGCCCGTTGAGTCCGCTGCCCAATTCAGGTATGCTTGGGCCGTGGCGGATGGGAATGCACTCCAGTTTGCAATCGAGCTTGCGCGGATCGCTCACGACCATAAAACGGAGGGCCTCATCGCCTTGGACCTTCGTGGAATCAGCACCATCACCGATTTCACCGTGATCGGGACAGGGACCTCGGAGCGTCAGATTCGTGCCGTCGCGGAGCAGGTGATCGAATACGGCAAGAAGCTGGGGCAGAGGCCGTTCGGGTACTGCGGATTCGAGAACGCGGCCTGGGTCATCGTTGACTTTGTCGACGTCGTCTTCCACATCTTTGCCAAACCCTATCGAGACTATTACGATCTCGAACTGCTCTGGGGCGACGCCCCGCGCATCGAATGGGCACGATCGGAAACAGCGTAGTCTCCGAGCCGCAACCCTCAGCCTGTGCGGAAACTTCGCGCGGACTAAAGTCCGTGACTCGCTACCTCAAAGACACTTGAGCGGACCTTGAAATCAATCCTTGAACTCTTATCGTATCGCGTCCGCGCGGCGATCACATGCATTGGCGCTGACGGTGAACCGCAGATTCAGCCGTCCCAGGATGACAAATTCGGCGACTACCAATCCAACGCCGCCATGGGGTTGGCCAAGAAGCTCGGACGCAAACCGCGCGAGGTGGCCGAGGCCATCGTCGAAAAGCTTGATATCGATGATCTGTGCGAAAAACCGGAGATCGCGGGACCGGGGTTCATCAATTTCCGATTGAAGCCGTCGTTCCTTGCCCGATCGCTCCAGTCGATCTCCCCGGCGGACGACCTTGATACGGACCGCGTGGGAATGCGGCCCGCCGAGAGGCCCGAAGTTGTCGCGGTAGACCTTTCGAGTCCCAACCTGGCCAAGGAAATGCACGTCGGGCACCTCCGCAGCACGGTCATCGGCGACTGTGTTTCACGGGTGCTCGAATTCCAGGGGCACACCGTCCACCGCGAAAACCACGTCGGCGACTGGGGCACGCAATTCGGAATGCTGCTCGCGCATTTAAGAAAAATGTTCATAGTGATCGGTCCCCATCAAACAGGTTGGTTTGAGGACAGCAACATTAAGGCTGGTGTCCACGTCGACATACAAAATGTGACAGAGGAGCAGAAAACTATTCGGTTCGAATCAGCGATCGACAATCTTCACATTGAAGATCTTGAGTCTTTTTACGTCTCAGCCAAGGCCCGCTTCGACGCCGACGAACAGTTCAAGCAGGAGTCGCGCGAAACCGTGGTCGCCTTGCAGCGCGGAGACGCGACGACGCGCCGGATATGGCAGGCCTTCTGCGACGAATCGCTGCGCCATTGTCATGCGATTTATGACCGACTGGGCGTGCAACTGATCGACCGTGGAGAGAGCTTTTACAACGACTTGATGAATGAAGTCATCCGCCGTCTGGAGCGGATGCGTGACAGCGGCGAAACGAATACCGTTCGCGATAGCGAGGGAGCGTTGTGCGTCTTTCTGGATGGGTTTACCACCCGCGAGGGCGAGCCGCTTCCGCTGATCGTCCGCAAGTCCGACGGAGGCTTCAACTATGCCACGTCCGACCTGGCCACCATTCTGCACCGCGTGGAGACGCTCAAGGCGACGCGGATTGTCTACGTCGTCGGCCTGTCGCAAAAGCAGCATTTCGAGATGGTCTTTGCGGCCGCGCGAAACCTCGGCTGGGCCGGACCCGACGTCCGCCTTGAACACCTCGGCTTTGGAAACATGCTTTCCAAGGCGGGCACGCCTTTCAGGAGCCGTGAGGGGGGGACGGTAAAGCTGAAGGATTTGCTCGATGAGGCCGTAGCCCGTGCCCGGCGCGTGGTTGAGGAGCAGGTGTCAGGGGTCGGGGGTCAGGGGTCAGAGACAGGGCAGGCATCCGGCCCCTGGTCCGCCGCCTCTGGCCATCGCTCGTTTACTTCGCAACAGATGGATACGATTGCGGAAACGGTGGGGCTGGCCGCGGTGAAGTATTTCGACCTCTCGCACTCCATGACCAGTGATTATCGTTTCGACCTGGACACCATGCTGGCCATGGAGGGCAACACCGCTCCGTACATGCTCTACGCCTACGCCCGCATTCGCTCCATCGGCCGCAAGGCCGGGGTCGATTTCCGCGAACTGCCCGCCAGTGCCCCGATGATCCTCGAACATCCGTCGGAGATCGCCTTGTCCAAGAAGATCCTGCAGTTCGCGGATGCCCTAGAGATCGTCGGACGCGAACTGAAACCCAACGTCTTGACGGATTACCTCTACGACCTCGCCAAATCGTTCAGCCGTTTCTACGACAAGAAGCTCGGCGTCCGCGTCATCGATGCCTCCCCGGAGGCAGTGCGGGTTTCGCGATTACGGCTTTGTGATTGCACGGCGCGGGTGCTTAGACTCGGATTGCGTTTGCTCGGCATCAGCACGATCGAACAAATGTAATGCAGCGGCGTCCCCGTCAGAACTACAAGCGCCAGCGCGGGGGCACTCCGCGGCTTGGCTGTCAATGCCCAATCCGACCTGGGAACAGCACCCGTGAATACGTGTCCCGACTATTCACCCCCTTTCCGTCAACCAGCGGCACACTAACCATGGCGGTGTCGCAGCAGCTCCCTGAATGCCGTCTCTGGATCAACTCCGCAGGCCAAACACCAATCCAGAAACTCCGTTAATTCGCCCCGACGCTCTCCTATCTCGGTTTTGTGCACTAAAGGCTGGCTGAATTTCAACCTCTTGCCCAGCTCGTGTTGAATCAGACCGGCTTGCTCCCGCATCTTTCGCAGCATGGACGGGATTCGACGGTAGCGGAAAGCTAGAAGGGCCTTGGCCATAAAGACCAATATCCGGCCAAAGCCCCTTGAATCCATTTTGTTATCGCCTTATCTTTGACCCCGTTTCGAAATCATAACGCCACGTGGAGGGAAATGATCACCGTAACAATCTAAGCGTCACGGGCTTATCCGAGTCTGGAAGCGTATTAGTTTGGAAGGGCATGAGTTATGAAGACTGAAGTGGGTATTTCATCATCGTTCGCTTTTTTATTGTTAATCGCTGGGTGCGACCCAACGGGTTCAGGAAGTTGCCCCTCTGGTCATGTGGCGGTGTTCAACGATTTGTGTAGCGAAGAAACTATGTGTTGCCCAGTGGAAAACCCGGTCTTCGAGGACGACTGCTTGTGCCACAGTACCGCTACGCAGCAGTGCTCCTCCAACTGTTATGACGATTGGATCGGAGATGATTATTGTGACAGCGCGTGTAACAACTCGGCCTGCGGCTATGACTCAGGTGATTGCGATTCACCCCCGTCGGCAGAGGAATGCGGGACAACTGCCGATTGCAACGATAATGATGCTTGTAGTACCGACGCCTGCGTTAATGGATCCTGTGTTTACACTGCTATCGACTGCGACGACGGTTTGTTCTGCAACGGCGCCGAGACCTGTGACGCCGGGATTGGCGGTTGCGTCGCGGGCAGTCGTCCGTGTAGCGACGACCCAGACAACGGAACGGAATCGTGCGCCGAAGGGGACGTAGAAGCGGTGTGTACACCAACTGGGCAGGCGCTCATGGCCGAGGTCCCGGCGACGCGTTCCGTAGCTGGGCGGATCATAGTTCCTGCCGAATCGCCACTCCGATTAGAAGAGCTTACCATAATAAGCGCTGGCGCCGAGGCGCAGGTGGGGATGGACGGATCGTTTGGCGCTCTCGCGGTTTGGGATCAAGGTGATGGTCAGTTTCTGTTTGTTGAAAGATCAGACGGAACCAGCGTGATGCTGGCCTATGTTGAGCCTGCCAATGCCAACACAGGGTTTGTGGATGTCGGGGCGCCTCAGATGGCAAATGCCCTCATCGCGTTGCATCCTGCGATCGCGGAGCTTCCCGATGCCCATCGACGCGAGCTTCTCGCAATTGCTCGGCAGCATCCGCAATATTCGCAACTAGTAAACCTGATAACGGACGCTCTTCGAACATCGCCGTTTACCATTTCGGACTACGACAGCTTCCCCGGGATTTATGAAACCTCGGCAGAGATTGGGAACGATGCTGCAGAATCATGGTCTGCGGACCCTCGACGCAACCTCTCCACCAAATCTCTGACCGTTCTATATCGAGTCGTCGGGCCTACCAACGATCCCCATTTGGATGATGCGCCAGGACAGGGTATGATGCTGATCAATCCTCACCTTCTTTTCTATGGCGTTTCGTGGAGCGGCAGCACGTCGGACTGGACGCTGCTTAAAGGTCAGGATGGGATTGTGCAGATCATCCCTCCCCAGTGGTCTCAAGACGACATCACAAAGACGATTACGCTCCCCGACGGTCAATACACGGTAGTCTTCTACAAGGGGAAGGGAGCGTTCTTCTCATCCAACCCGCCAGAGCGGACGGCCGCGCGAGCAAATTCCCTAAAAATCGTTTTACTCGGCTTGAACGCCGTCGCGCCACCGGGTGCACTATCAGTTATAAGTAGTTTGGCGAACAATAACGACATAATCGAAGCTTGGTTGGATAATCCTACGCAGGAGCACGAGTCGTTGTTTGAGAGTATTGCTGCCTCAGGTCTCGAGTTGTCGTCGAATCCGCTTAGATGGTTAGACGATCTGAACCATATACTCACAAGCACCAGGGAGTACGAAGGGAGTCTCATCCAGAAGGTAGCGCATCTCTTCTATCGTGAGGGCTTTGATGGCCGGTCGTACTGGCGACAATTCAAGAGCGCTGGTAAGTGGCTGGACAAAATCTCTCGGGCGATAAAGCTGTACGACATAGCGAATAAGTTCGTTCCATTCGCGGGACAGACGTTCTTTTATCGTAATGAGTACCGTTACACTATTACCGTCACAGGTGGAATAATCAATACCGGGTCGTCGCTAGTCCCGCCGATGGCACGCGTGACCGCATCAGGGTACCGTCCCGCGATTGGCGAGCCAGTCTTACTAGACGCGACGGCGAGTACGGACGAGAGCACGCCATTCGACCAACTGGAGATTAGGTGGGATTTTCAAGCGGACAACGCATTTGATACAGATTGGTCGACTACAAAGACTGCCGAATATACCTTTACGCAGCTTAAGGACCAAGCAGTGACTGTCGAAGTACGAGATGCGGATGGCCTGACATCTGGAGCGCAAGCCTATTTCTACGTCGGGTCAACGGTTGACGCCTACAAGGTCGTGCTCCGATGGGGCGAATCGCCACACGACCTGGATCTGCACCTTTGGACGCCGCAGATCTCAGGATCAGAATACCACGTCTCCTATCGTGATCTGTTCAGCGACGTTAGTCAGCCACCATATGTCCGTCTTGACGTAGACGATACTAGTTCATACGGGCCTGAGAAGATGCTCTTCGAGTCCATGTTTTCGGGCAATTATGTTGTAGCAATCTACAACTACAGCGGGTCGCCCAGCATCATGACGTCCCAGGCGATGGTCGAGATTCAGGACTCGGCTGGGCTTCCAGTGCAGGCTTTCTCGGTTCCGACCGAGGGAGCCGGACGCTGGTGGTACGTCTGTGACATCGAGGGTTCTACAAAAGCGATTACGCCTGTCAACGTAATCCAAGCTGAATCCCCGCGGTAATCCTGCTCGTGCGGGAAGCCGTTATCGCACTGATTCTGGCTGGACTCCGTTCGCGCCCTGTTGCAGCTATAGATTTTCCAGAAAGAGCGCGTGTGAGAAAGGACTCTCGGACCAGAATGGCATCGCCCGCTACGTCTGCCGCCGCGTCGTCCGCTGCGCCCGGCGCCCTTATCGTCGGTAATTCGTAACTTGTGATGCTCCTCCGTGATCGATCACGCGACCCCCGCCGCGCGCCCGTCACGTTAGTCGGGCGTTGAAGAAACCCGCGCCCGCTCCGCGCGCACGAGGCGCAAAAACATGTTTCACGTGAAACATCGCCATAATGACCACCAATGCTTCCGGAAGCCCACGGCTTGATCTTGCTTAGCGTTGGCGTAGCGTTCCCATACCGTTCGTATAGCGCCCGTACGCTGCTGCGACACATTTCGGCCCCGTGCCGGCGCTCGGTGTTCGGACCGGCTGGCGACGATCCTCAGAGCAGAGGCCCAAGCTGTCCCTCAACGGCGCGAAGGACGCGTTGCGAACGGAGCAGCGCGAGTGACATTTGAATGTCATCACCGAACATTCGATCGGACGCGGCGTGGGTGATATCCTTGCGGACTTCGGCGTGGGCGATGCGCGGGCCTGCGCCGGGGAGCAATGGGGCGCGAAAGTCAAGCGCCTGGGCGGCGCAAAGTTGTTCAATCGCCAGCACCGTTTCGGTATTCTCCAAAACTTGTAGGCATTTCACCGCGGCGCGGGCCCCCATGCTCACGTGATCCTCCTGACCCAGCGAAGTGGGGATGGAGTCCACCGACGCCGGCGTGCAGAGTCCCTTGTTCTCGCTGACCAGGGCCGCGGCCGTGTATTGAGGCACCATCAGACCGTTGTTGACGCCGGAGTCTTTGATGAGAAAGACCGGCAAACCGGCCACGCCGCTCAATAACAAATAGGTCCGCCGTTCACTGATTGAAGCCAGTTCCGCAAGGGCGATGACGAGGTAATCAAGAACCAAGGCCAGAGGTTCACCGTGGAACGATCCCCCGCTGATCACTTCGCCGCCGTCGAAGATCAACGGATTGTCGGTCACGGAGTTGATTTCCGTTTCTATGACCGCTGCCGCGTGACGAAGTGCGTCGCGGGCGGCCCCGTGTACCTGCGGAATGCAGCGCAGCGAGTAAGGGTCCTGCACGCGGTCGCAGTTCGCGTGAGAGGCGACGATCTGACTGTCGGCCATCAGACGGCGGACGTTGTCGGCGGCTTCGATGGCCCCGGCGTGCGGTCTGAGTTGGTGAAGGCGCTCGTCAAACGGTTTCACGCTGGCCGCACAGCCCTCCAGGGACATGGCGGCAACCACGTCGGCCTGTTTGACGAGCCGCCGAGCGCGGACCGCAATGACGGCGGCAAAGGCGGACATGAACTGCGTGCCGTTGACCAGAGCCAGGCCTTCCTTGGGACCAAGTGTGACCGGCTCGATGCCCGCGCGATTGAAAGCCTCCCTCGAGTCCGTCCGAACGCCGTCCACCGTCACCACGCCATGTCCGATCATGGGCAACGCCATGTGCGCCAGCGGAGCGAGGTCGCCGCTTGCGCCGAGCGATCCCTGGACGGGAATCACGGGCAAAACGTCGGCCCGTAACATCCGCAACAGGCATTCGACGATGGGCCGCGACACGCCGCTGACCCCGTGGGTCAAGGCGTGGACCTTGAACAGTATCATCATGCGCACGATTTCGGGCGGCGCCGGGTCGCCCACGCCGACGGCATGGGAGAGTATCAAGTTGGTTTGCAGGGTTTCGAGCTGATCGAGCGGGATTCGCTTGGTGCAGAGGTGTCCAAAGCCGGTGTTGATTCCGTAGGCCGCAACGTCCGCCGAGGCGATCCGACGGACGGCATTCGCGCCCTCTTCGATGCGCCGCCAAACCGCTTCGCCCACTGTGACGTGGACCCGCTTACCGAGACCGGCGTCGAGAGCGTCGAGCGTTAATCGCCCGCCGTCAAGCGAGTACTCGACCGTTTCTGGGGGCGTCCTGACCATCGCGGGCGGATTATATCGGGTATCGGGGAATGCGTCTGCGGAGGTCGCAGGGAAGTTGATTCGTCAGGCCGTTATCCCGGCGACACCTGGAGCATAGTGGATTAGCAGGCGAAGGAGCACGCAGGTGTAGGCGCCGGCGACAAGATCGTCGCCGACGACACCCCATCCACCCGGCCAATGCTTTTCGATCCACCGGGCGGGCGGTACTTTCGCAATGTCGAGACCTCGCTCAACGACAAATGCAATGATCGCCAGGCGCCACGAAAAGGGAATGAATGCAACGGCGAAGAGGAAGCCGGCGATTTCGTCCCAGACCAGGAGACGAGAGTCCTTTGTCCCCAGAACTCGATCGCCCCAATCGTGAATGGCGATTGCCGCCGCGGTGAACGAGAGCGTGAACGCCACATACGCCGCTGTCGGCCACGTATGTAGAAAGTAAAACAGCGGCACGCCCACGACCGCAACCGTCACCGTTCCAGACGCGGGCAGATGTCCCAAGGGGCCAAGTGACGCAAGCCCCAGCAGCAGGCGATCGTGCGTGGTTATCGGTTGCGCCACGGGTACATTCCTAATTGATGCTGAAGCTGGATGTCATGCCGTCGCAGACACCGCCGCTAATATCCGATTCCGAACCCCGATCGCAAGCGACGGGCCAATGCCCCCCGACCGCGCCTGAAGTTCGGATGCAAAAATCCCGATCGACCGTCATCCGTACGCACGATCCATCCGATACGCAGGTTGGCATCCGACAACGTAAGGGTAACGCAATAGTAACATAACCTTAAAGTCATTGCTTTCGGCGCATGGGGCACGGTATAAACTATGATCCGGCAACGCTAGTCTTGCCGCTCAATTCCCGGAAGGGGATGCGCGTTTCGGCGCGGTGGTTTGCAAGTAATGGGTCGGTCGTCCAATTGGGACGGTCATCGTTTGTTTTTTTGGATAGGGAACTCAACTCATGAATGAACAACTTCACCAAAAAGGACTCGGCGGAGATTACCTTCGATGGACGCCGGCAATTCCCGCAAGTAGTCGAAGACCTCTCGGGCTGACGCTCGCGATGCTTGCGGCGCTCTTTGCGGCAACGTCGTGGACAGTGGCGGCGCCAAGACCGAGACAAAGCGACGGCAACGAAAAGACGCAAGGCAAGGTTGTAGCGCCCAAAGGGGACGCCGCGGACCATTTCGGGGCCGAAAAGGCGGTCGTGCCGATTCCTGCTGATCAGGTCAAGGGACCCCATCCCATCATCAAGCCCGACGAGACCACTCATGACTTCGGTTCGGTTTGGGTCGGTCCGCCGCTGAAGCACGCGTTCAAGATCAAGAACGAGGGCGACGCCCCGTTGGCGATAAACAAAGTCAAGCCGTCTTGCGGGTGCACCGTCGCCGGTGACTATCCCAAGAAGCTCGAACCCGGAGAGGAGGGCGAGTTTCCATTCTCCATGATGAGCACGAAGCTGCGCGGGCCCTTCGACAAGGGAATCACCATCAGTACCAACGACCCCACGACTCCCGAACTTCGGCTGAAGCTTAAGGGCACCGTCAAGCGCTACGTGGAGATCGTTCCGACCTCGGCGAATTTCGGCAAGATTACGACGCAGGAGCCGCAGGAGCGGGTGGTCAACATCACCAACAATACCGACGAACCATTGAAGTTGACCATGGTTCCTACATCGAACAGCAAGTTCAAGTATGACCTGGTGGAGAAAACACCGGGCAAGCAATATGACCTTCACGTCACTGCGGCGCCGCCGTTCGAAGAGGGTACGCTCAAAGACTCAATAACGCTCCACACCAATGTCGATGCCCAGAAGGAACTGCAGGTCGAAGTCATGGCCGCCGTCCCGGCGCGGCTCGAAGTGCAGCCCGCGGCGGTCATGTTGACCAGACCCCGTACGGAGGGCGCCCCTCCCGCGGAAGGATTGTCGCGAGTGATCAAATTCACCAACTATGGCAAGACGCCGACGAAAGTCCTTGAAGCGACGGTCGACGATCCAACGGTCACCGTGAACATTTCGGAGCGGAAAGAGGGCGAGGCCTACACCATCCTGGTTCAAATGCCTCCGGGGTATGAACCTCCGACGGAGGGCCGCACGATCACGCTCAAGACGGATGACTCCCAGCAGCCCGTCATCAAGATTCCCATCCAAGCGCCTGCACCGCAGCCTTCCGTCGCGGCGCGCAGTCAGGCCAAGCCCGCGGAGTCGCTCATCGGACAGCCGGCGCCGGTGTTCAGCCTGCAGACCCTGGAGAGCAAATCGCTCAACAACGAAACCCTGACCAACAGCGTCGCCGTGCTGAACTTTTTTGCTCCCAACTGCGGGTTCTGCAAGAAGCAGATTCCAAGGTTGGAGCCGATCCGCGAGAAATACGCCGACAAGGGTGTGCGCTTCGTGAACGTCAGCGAAAAAATGGGCTCCAAGGAATACTCCCAGGACGAAATTGTGGAGATCATCAAGGCAACCGGCTTCAAGGGCGAACTCGCCCTCGACCCCACCAATGCCGTCGGACCGTTGTTCAAGGCCAATAGTTTCCCCACCATGATCGTCCTCGGAAAGACTGGAAAGGTGGAGGCCGTCAACAGCGGCAACATCGCCGACTTGGAGACTCGCCTCACCGGACAGATCGACGCCCTGCTGGCGAACAAGCCGATCCCCGTGGAGGCCGTAGCCGCAAACACTCGCCCGACGCTGGATCCCGAGGCCAATAAGCCCGCCGAAGCTCCCAAGCGAGCCCGCCCGGAAGACCTCGTCGGTCAGACGGCGCCGTCATTCACGCTGGCCACCCTTGAAAGCAAGCCCCTATCCAACTCGGAGTTGGTCAAGAATGCGGCGACGGTGCTGAACTTCTTCGCACCCAACTGCGGGTTCTGCAAGAAGCAGATTCCGCGTCTGGAGACATTGCGGAAATCCTATGTGGAAAAGGGCGTACGCTTCGTGAATGTCGCCGAGAGCATGGGCAAGCCGTACCCGGTAGAGGACATTCAGAAAATCCTCAAGGACCTCGGTTCGGAATTGGAAGTCGCTCTTGATCCCGAGAACAGGGTCGGCCCGCTGTTCAATGCGACCGGTTTCCCGACGATGGTCGTGGTGGGCAAGAGCGGCAAGGTCGAGGCCGTCAACGTCGGCAACATCGCCGATCTGGAATCCAAGCTGCAGAGTCAATTGGACGCCTTGGTCGCCGGAAAGCCGATCCCCGCGGCGCCCGCAATTGCGCAGGCCGCTCCGAAAGAAGCGCCTCCGACGCCCACTCCGCTGAGAGACGCTCCCAAGCCGACTCCCCCTACCGCACCAGCGGCCGCGAAGCCGGCCCCGACGTTCACCCTTACCACCGTGGACGGCAAGACATTGAATAACGAAGAGTTTGCCAAGTCTTCGGCGACGGTGCTTAACTTCTTCGCCCCCAACTGCGGATATTGCAAGAAGCAAATCCCGCGGGTGGAGACCATTCGCAAGACGTACGCCGAAAAGGGCGTCCGTTTCGTGAACGTCGTTGAGACGATGGGCAAGGAGTTCACCCCAGAAGAAACGCAAGCCATCCTTAAGGAATTGGGTTCCGGTCTTGAAGTCGCCCACGATCCCGGCAACAAGGTGGGTCCGGGTTTCGGTACCGCCGGATTTCCGACGATGGTAGTGGTGGGCAAGAGCGGGAAGATCGAAGCGACCAACATTGGAAACATCGCCGACCTGGAAACGAAACTGTCGGGTCAATTGGACGCCTTGATTGCGGGCAAACCGATTCCCGCGCAATTCGCGGACGCGCCCCCGCCCCCGGCGCGGCCCAAGCCCGACGATCTGCTGGGCAAGCCGACTTCCGCTTTCTCTTTGACCACCACCGCCGGTAAGACGGTGTCGAACACGGAACTGGCCAACGCCCCGGCGACGGTATTGAACTTCTTCGCCCCCAACTGCGGGTATTGCAAGAAGCAGATTCCGCGATTGGAGACGATTCGCAAGACCTATGCCGAAAAGGGCGTCCGCTTCGTCAACGTAGTCGAAGCCATGGGCAAAGCGTACACACCGGAAGAGACGCAAGTCATTCTCAAGGAACTCGGGGCGGAGCTTGAAGTCGCCCATGACCCGGACAACAAGGTCGGCAAGCAGTTCAACGTTTCCGGCTTCCCGACGATGGTTGTGGTAGGCAAGAGCGGAAAGGTCGAAGCGGTCAATATTGGCAACATCGGCGACCTGGAAACGAAGCTGTCCGGCCAGTTGGATTCCTTGATCGCCGGCAAGTCCATTGCTCAAGCCGCCCCGCCCTCGGGGCAGCCGACCCCTCCGCCAAGGCCGCAAAGACCGGCCATGGAATTGGTCGGAAAACCGGCCCCTGCGTTCACCATTGACACCTTGGAAGGCAAGAAAGTCTCCAGTGACGACTTCAAGAATCACCCGGCCATGGTATTGAACTTTGTGGCCCCCAATTGCGGATATTGCAAAAAGCAATTGCCCAGCGTAGAGGCGGTTCGCGCCGAATATGAGGCCAAGGGTGTTCGATTCGTCAACGTGGCCCAGAAGATGGGCGCCAAGGAGTTCACCACCGAGGAAATCGTAGACGTGTTTAAGGGCGCGGGTTCACGGCTGGAGCTGGCCAAGGACAGCGAGAATCAGGTCGGCCAGTTGTTTAAAGCCGTCAGTTACCCCACGATGATCGTGGTGAGCAAAGAAGGAAAGATCGAGCACGTCAACATTGGCGCCCAGGCGGACCTGGATAAGTCCCTCAAGGCCCAACTGGACGGCCTGATCGCGGGCAAGCCGACGGCAGGCTCGCCCGGCGGAAACTAAGGAGCCTTGATGCCGCGTTGGGATGACCAGCGAAATCATGAGATTGTCCGAGGCGGCGCGGTGGATCGTTCAGTACAGTAGCCTTTTCGCCGCGGTTAGGTTATCGCGGGAAAGAAACCCTTTGTAGTCCCCGATGGGGCAGAAGAAAATGGAGAGTGGTTCATGTTAACAGCAAGAGCAAAGTGCCTGCGAGGATTGTTGGCGGCGGGGTTTGTGGCTGCTTTTGCGGGCCAGCTAATGGCCGGCGATGAGTGCTGCGCTAAGAAGAAGGCGGCGTTGACGGCCGCCGAACAATCGACGATGCCCAAGCCGATTACCCATACCTTGACGCTGAAGGGTTTGACCGGCGCCAATGCCGGGTCGATCAAGACGGCGCTGGCCGAGTTCGCCGGCTCGGTGGATCTGAAACCCGCGGCGGGAACCGCCGACGTGACGTGGAAGGCGGGGACTGCTCTTCAGGTCTCCAAGATTCAAAAAGCGCTCGAGGGTACCGGGGCGAGCATCGACGAAGATCAATGGAAACTGGCCGGCGCGGTGCGCCTGCAAGTTTCGGGGATGAGTTGTGGCGGATGCGCCTCGGCGATCAAGACCGCGCTGGGCAAGGCCGAGGGCGTTGGCGAAGTTACCGTTGACTTCAAATCCAGCGAAGAGGGGTACGCCAGCTTTGCCAGTTCCGGTGCGGCGTACGGTGCGGTCCGGAAAGCCCTGGGCGACACGCGCTATCAGCTGGTAGACGCTTCGTTTTGCGGCAATTGCAACGGCGGAGCCGGCCCTTGCTGCGGACTGTGCGTACATAGCGCCGGAGCAACGGCCACCACAACCTCGGCCGCTGCCGCGTCAACGGGCGCTTGCGGCAGCGCCGGTGCAACGGCCTCAACAACCCCCGCCGCTAACGCGTCAAGCGGGACTTGCGGCGGTTGCAAGGGGGGCACCGGCTGTACTTGCGCCGGATGCGCGGCCAAGACCAAGGCGGCCACTAAATCCGAATAACGATGCACTCGATTCTCCCAGCCAGGAAGACAAGTTGGCGTGGAGACGGGGCTTACAACGTTTGACAGTTTGTGAATCATCAAAGCCCCGTCCGGCTGAATTGGCCGGACGGGGCTTTTTGTTGAATGTCTTCATTCAAGGCAGCGGCAAAACCGCCCGCCGCGCTCTTGACCTTCTCGAACGCCGCTTTAGGATGCCGTCCTATTGGGGTGCGGCATAGATAGTTTCTCAGCAGGATAAGTCGCCATGCCGGTTTCACTTGCCTCAAGTAAACTGACCAAACTTTTGCACTATCTCGATCATCTCACCGAACGCGCACCCATCGAGACGCTGGAAGATCGCCTGCATTCCCTTAATCTCGCCGTCGAAGACGTGGCCGAATACGCTCAGTTCAACGATGCGCATTACCGGCGCAATCTGGTGCGCGGGACGCATTGGTACCACCTTCTGGTGATTTGCTGGAGAAGCGGACAGCGCAGCCCGATCCACAACCACGCAGAATCCACCTGCGGACTGAAGGTGCTTCGCGGAGTCGCCACAGAAACGAAGTTCGTAACCACTCCGTCCACTTTATTGAAAGCCGTCTCTTCGGTTGATCTTACGGAAGGCCACACCACGGCGTCGCAGGACGGCGACATTCATCAGATCTCGAACTTGCAAGCGGACGGAACGGACCTGATTACGCTCCATATTTACTCGCCGCCGCTCCTTCGCATGAAGACATTCTCGCTGACCGACCGCGTTGTCGGAGAGTACGTACCGGAAATTTTCGAACACGGTTTCGGCAGCGGCATTTAGAGCGCCGGGTCAACGGATGACCGACATCGCCTCCAAGTTCGCCTTGCACGACGACCTCGGTCGTCCCGCCGTCTACGCCCGCAACCTCACTCCCGACGCGTTTCTCTCCCTTGGTTCAATGGAAGGGCTGTTTGAGGCCGTCGTCGCCCCGAAGGCCGCCGCGCCACCGACCCATTGGGCGAAACTCGCCCCGGGGTACGCCCTTTCCGTCGGCGTCGCGGGTTTGGCGTATGCCTTGCATGCGTTGCCATTTGCACCCTTTACGGTTGTGGGCGAAACAGGCACACGCCACCCCATCGGACCGGCCATCATCGCCGTGGTTTTCGGCCTGTTGATCCGCAATACCCTAGCTCTTCCCGACGTGTTCAAGGCGGGTTGCAAAAGCGCCATCCGCACCTACATCCCCGTGGCGATTGTGTTGACCGGAGGCGGCCTGAACCTCGCGGTCATTTCGGCGGTAGGTATGAAGGCGCTGGCCGTGATCGTCCTCTGCATCGGCGTCGCCCTGGTCGGCGGGTACTACATCGGCCGACTTTGTCGTTTGAGCTTTAAGACGTCGCTACTCCTTGGCGCAGGAACCGCCATTTGCGGTAACAGCGCCATCGTGGCGACCGCTCCCCTCATAGACGCCGAGGACGACGACATCGTCCTTTCCATCGGAACGGTCAATCTTTTTGGATTGCTGGCGATGCTGGCCTGGCCGTTTGTGGGCGGCTGGTTGTCCATGAGCTCGGAGAGTTTCGGCATGTGGGCGGGCACGACGATCCACGCCGTGCCGCAGGTCGTCGCCGCGGGCTTCGCCTTCAGTTCCGACGCCGGAACATTGGCCACGCTGGTGAAACTGGTTCGCGTGGCCTGTTTAGCCCCGATGGTTTTCCTGCTCGCCATCCTGCATTCGAGGCGTCACGCCGCCGACAACGGCGACGGTCTGACGATCCGTTACGCCCGCCTGGTTCCGTGGTTCGTCTGGGGCTTCCTCATCCTCAGCCTGGCCAACACCGCGGGATTGCTGCCGACCCTGTCGTTCAATCCGGCGATGGGGCGCCGCGATTTGCCATTCACCGTCACTGTAGCCGCGGCCTGTACGTTCTTCGCCAATCTGCTGCTTACCATGGACATGGCCGCCATCGGGCTGGAGGTCAACCTCCGCCAGCTCGTCGCCGTCGGCGGACAGGCCCTGCTCGCCGGCTTGCTCTCCACCGCGGCCCTCGGAATCTTCGGCCTGATTTTGCTTAGCATACTTTTCTAAGCCGTCGAAGTTCCCATGTGTCTACAAAATCCCCGCTCCAAACGGGGCGTCGTCATCCGTGCAGGGCTGCGATTGCGCTGAAGGGGGAGGAAGCGAAGCGCTGGGTGCGGGCTTGGCCGGTGGACGCTCGACGACCGGCTTGACCGGCGCGGATACGACATCGGGTGGCCTCATTTTCACCGACGGTTCGACGGAAGCCGCAACCTTAGGGTCGTCATCGACCGGTGATCGCCGGCTGCTCTGGGCCACGGAAGTGAATTCGGAGCGGCGGCCTGGCTCACCGGGCGGCGCCGATGGCGAACGATCTCCCCGACCTGCACCGGCGGGTTGCGATGGGCGTCGATTTCCATGGGCATCAGGATCAACCGAACTCCTGGGTGCAGGATCGGGCTTGGGAGCGCGGGGTGCGGGCGGCTGAACACGCGGCGCCGGGGATTGGCCCGATCCCGACCTTAGGCTGGCAATCAAAGCGTCATATTCCGATATCGCCGATGCCGCCGCGGGAACTTCCTGCCCGTCCGCGGAAGCGGATGCGTCGGCGATCTCGTCGAATTCGGCGTCCAGGTCCGCGGGCTGGTAGCCGGGCTGGCCGGCAAGCTCTCGCTCGGCCGTGTATCGCTCGATGACTCTCGCCTGGACCAGTTCGCGAAACGCGGGGTTGATGGGGTGAGCGATGTCGCGATGGAGCCGCACCCGGCCATTGGCGTCGGCGGAGATCCGGTTGGGAGGAAGTTTCGCCCCGCAATCGTTGCAGAATCGGGCGCGAAGATGGTTCTTGTGACGGCACTGCGGACAGTGGACTGCGAGCTTGCGCGAGGGCATGGCCACGAAAAGCCCATTGGTGCCGTCGACGACTTTCAGGTCGCGAACCACGAATGCCTCGTCGAAGGTGACGCTGCAAACCGCCTTGAGACGGTCGGTCGCGTTGTCCATGAGCTTGACACGTACGTCGGAAATCTCCATTCAACACTCCTCAAACAAAATCGGGCCTTGCCCCACCGGCGCCGCCGCCACGACGGTCGTCACTCGCGACACATGCTCTTGAATCTTCCTGGCGGCGCGGTGAGCAGGCTCTGAATCATCGAACAAACTGAAAAACGTGGACCCCGATCCGGTTACGCGAATTGAGGTCAAGCCGAGGCCGATCAACTCGTCGCGCAGCCCGGAAAGAGTCGGGCAGACGCGAAAAACGGCAGGTTCAAGGTGATTGGTAAGCAACATCGACAGGTCGGCCGCGGACGCGGCATGAAGTATTTCGCGGTACGCGCCGGAGGGAAACCCGTTGCAATCGTCCGGCCGGAAGGCACGATAAACCTCCGCCGTGGAAACCGGGATGGGGGGACACACCAGAAGGACAAACCCCGACCAGCGCAACCGAACCGGCGATACCCGTTCGCCACGCCCCTCGACGATCGCGCTGGGCAACGTAAAGAACAACGGCACGTCGGAGCCGAGTTCAGCGCCGACGGCGGCGAGCGCATTCTCGTCGAGTCCCGTCTGCCAGAGCGAATTGCAAAGGCGCAGGGTTGTCGCTGCATCGCTGCTTCCGCCGCCCAGTCCACCGCCGACGGGGATGCGCTTTTGCAGCTCGATTCGCAGGGCCCCATCGAGGCCGCACCGATGGGCAAGCGCCCGCGCCGCACGCACGGCCAGGTTTTCATCGTGGTCAATGGTTGGGTCGTTGCACTGCAGGCCGATTCCCGGTTCGGGCGAGGTCTGGCAAAGAATGTGGTCGGCCAGTTCGACGCCGATCACCAGGGACCGCAGTTCGTGATAACCGTCTTCGCGCCGTCCAAGAACCTCCAGCGTAAGGTTGATCTTGGACGGGGCGTCTGCGCGAACCCCGGCTCGCCGGGACGCGACCTTGGCTCGGTGGTTTTGCAACGCTGTCAGACTCATGCCAGGCGCGGCTATTCAGCCTACTGTTTTAGCAGCGTAACAAGAGTCGGGGCCGCTGTCAACGGTCGCATCGGGCCCCTTGGATTGGGCAAAAGCAAAAAAAAGGGAGCCCATGTGACCGATGATCCGATCACGTGGGCTCCCGAGGTTGCAGCTCTAATATTCTTGTAGGATCGGCCAAAAAAGCCTGATCAGTTGCCCACCCATTCCACCGCGTTCACGTTCTCGCCCGTAGCAATCCCCAGGGCACTCAGGTCGAGGAGCATCGAGAACGTCCCCGACGTCGTGCTGCCCAGTGACGTGGGGAAGAACTCGAACACGTCTTCATCCGCGCCGGAAAGACCGGTGACGCTGAAGGCGCCCAGCGTGGAAAGAAGAACGGTGCCGGCAGGCGTGATTCCGGCGGCATCCACATCTTCGTTCGAGTTCGTGGACAGTCCAACGTCGCTGCCGTCGAAGTACCACGACCAGGTTCCCGCGGTATTGGTACCCAGACTGGTGGCATTGAACTGGATCAGGTCTTCGTCCGCTCCGCTGATTCCCGTGACCGAGAATGCGCCCAGCGTGGAGATCACCAATTGACCGCTGCTGGTGAGGGTGATGGCGTCAATGTCTTCGTTGTCGGTGGTGAGTCCGACGTCACTGCCATCAAAATACATGCTGAACGTTCCCGCGGTCGTCGCCCCCAGCGAGGTCGGCGTGAATTGGAGGATGTCCGAATCATCGGTGCTGATGCCCGAAATCGTGGCCGCAGCCGTGAAGCTCAACAGAATATCGCCGCTCGGCAGAACGCCCACGGCATCGACGATCAGCCCGCCCAGCCCCACGTCGCTGCCGTCAAAAACGAGGGACCATGTTCCGGAGCTCACGTTGTAGGCCACGATGTCCTCGTCTTCGACGGTGCCCACGCCGGGAACCGAAGTCGAAGTGGTGAAGCTCACCCAGACTTCCGCACCGCCGCCGCATGTATCCGTCGATTCATCACATGGCTCGGGAGCGCACGGATCGGTCCCCGCCTGGCACGAGCCGGAAACGCACGTCTCGACGCCGTTGCAGAACTGTCCGTCGGAACAATCTCCGTTGGTGATGCAATTCACGCAGGTGTCGGTGCCTTCATCGCACGCCTGACCCGGACATGGATTCGATCCGGCCTGACAACCGAGCGAGACATTGCACGTTTCCGCGCCGTTGCAGAACAAAGCGTCGTCGCAGGCCCCGTTGTCGGGCGTGTGATCGCACGAATCGGTGGCCTCATTGCATGAATCCACCGTGCAGGCCACGCTGTCCGCGCAATTCGGGGGTGTTCCCGCCTGGCAACCGAGGGTTACGTTGCAGGTCTCGCTGCCATTGCAGAACAAGCCGTCGTTGCAGGCCCCGTTGTCGGGCGTGTGATCACAGGAATCGGTGGCTTCATTGCACGAATCCAACGTGCAGGCCACGCTGTCCGCACAATTCGGTGGAGTTCCCGCCTGGTAACCGAGGGTCACGTGGCACGTCTCGCTGCCGTTGCAGAACAAGCCGTCGTTGCACGCGCCGTTGTTGGGCGTGTGGCTGCACGTGCCGCTGGGCTCGTTGCAGGCGTCGGTTGTGCAAGCCACGCCGTCGTTGCAGTTGACGGGAGTACCCGGCTGACACGAGCCGGAAACGCAGGTCTCAGCCCCGTTGCAGGCCAACCCGTCGTCGCACTGTGGGTTGCTCGTGCAGCCCGGACCGACCAGATTCAACGTGTCGATCACGTCAATCCGGCCCCAGCCGAAGTTGATGTCAAACCCGGCCGCACCCTTATCAATCGCTCCGTCACGAATGATTTGTCGCACTTCAGCCGGCGTCAGCGAGGGATCCATGCCGATGATCAGGGACGCCAAGCCGGCCACGTGCGGCGAGGCCTGACTGGTCCCGGAATATCCGGCCACGCTCGATGCCCCCGCTCTGGACGCCGACCAGATCACGGATCCGGGAGCGGTCACGTCCAGATTCACGCTGCGGTTGCTGAAGCACACGCGGTTGTCCTGGAGGATCGAATTGTCGGTGCAAGTGCTGGTGCACTGGGCGTTTAGACACCATGTAAAGCTCGAATTGGTGTCATGACAATTAGGAAAATTGGAGTCATAGGTGGCGCCGACGGCAATGACCTGCGAACCGCAGGCCGGCGAACCCAGGGCATTGGCGAACCCGTTGTTCCCTGCCGCGGCAATCACCGTAACACCCGCGGCCACGGCGTTGTTCGCGGCGGCGGCGGATGCATCCGCATCGCACGTTCCGCTGAATTGGCCCCCGCCCAAACTAAGATTGATCACGTCCGCCTGCCCGCCGGGAGTCCCCGTAGAGGCACAGCGGTTGATACCCGCGACGATGGCCGAGGTTGGACAGCTTCCTCCCGCACTGCATACTTTCACGGCAATGATCGTTGCGCCCGGTGCGACGCCCTGAAATGGCAAAGAGCCGCATGTACCGAAGCTGACCGAAAAACCATCACCGCCCGCGGCGATCCCCGCGACGTTAGTCCCGTGTCCATTGTCGTCGTTTGTATTGGAATTGTTACTGTAGTAGTTCCAACCCGCGGCCGCGTCGATTCGACCCGTAAACATGACGTGGTCAGCGCGGATTCCCGTGTCGATCACGCAAACGCGCGTGCCGGCGCCCCTGGCCGACAGCCCAGCGCCCGTTTTCTGGCTTTCCAATCCGCGAATGAGCGGCATGCTCTGGTGAGCTGAAATATGGAAAATCTCATCATCCTCGACGCGAACCACGCCGGGCATGCGCTTCAAGTCTTCAATATCCCGTTTCGTTACCCCGCGGACGTTGATCACGTTGGGGAGGATCTCGTACTCGTACTTCACCTCCGCGCCGCGCTGGGCCGCGAACTGGCGAACGCCCACTCGCGAAACGCTGGGGGCACCCGCAACGGCCACGTTTTGATCCGCTACCGGATCAAACCACACGAGCACGCTTCGCCCGCCCGGTCTTCCGTTCGACAGAAGGGCGGCCACTTCGTTATCTGACGCCTCCAACTCGATCGCCGCGTTCTCGTCGAATTCCTCAAAGTCCATCGGCATCCTGGCGACGAGCGCCTCCTCGTCCACGACTTGCAAAGCCTGCTCCGCCCCCACTTCTTTGACGGGAGCCGACATCGCGGATTCATCGCTTTCCGGCAATGGATCCGAGTCGCGCCCGGGGGCGCCCTTGTTGCGGTCCGCCGACTGACCGAACATGGGGATGGCCAGCAGCCCCACGAACAGTGCAACGATCCCGCACACCGCGACCACTCTCTTCCTCATACATGCACTCCTTCAGAACGATGGGTCCTGACAACGATGAACCGACCGCACTATTCGCGGCTGTGGGCGGAAACATCCGCGCACAGTCCGACGCGCTACAAATAGGTTCAATGCGTTGCTTGTGACAACGTCGTGTGGATGCCCAGACGACCGGGAAATGAAATCTGTTTCTGACACGTGGTTTGCGACGACTCAAACAATCCGCGCGCAATTGCTGTTACGCAAGCGCACCAGCGAATAGCGGCCTAAAGACCCTGACCCGTTTACTCCGCTAAGACCCGACCGAGTCCGCTAACATAGTGAAAACCAGGCCTGGTGTCAACGAAATAATTGAAAAATCGAGCGCTGCCTGGCCGGCGCGGGCTCGGAGCCGGCCGCGCAGCATGGGACCCACGTCTTCCCACGCGGATTAAGGGACCCGCCTAATGTCACTGACGCTCAAGGCCCGGGTGGGAGGTCACGCCCCCGGCGTTGCACCGGTAGCCTTTGTTGATGTTCACGCCGAACACGCCCAACTCGGAATCTCCCGAAATAAGGACCGCGTCCAAATTCGATCTCGGCGCGATAGTTAAAACCGCAGAATTCGGCCGCTGTGCCCAACAAGAAATGTACAGCCCGAAACAAGAGCCTTTTGCATTTGCACCTAATGAATCAAGGATCAATTCCGGAAGTTCATTGCGAACGCCTTCCATCGCATCTTCGGCGTTCGCATGCAACCCGGATGTTCGGGCAGGTCAACAGCCCTTGCGTTGCAAGTCCGCGAGTCTACAATGCTTTTGGTTATCGTGACTCACATCGCGATCGATCAACTCGGACGTTACGAATGGCTCGCCTGATGGTCCTCATAACTTCAGCGACACGGAATTATGGGACGTTTTTTGCAAAAAAACCGGTGGATGATACACTTCTCTCTTGACCGGCTTGCGTGATTTTGATACAAAAACCAAGTGCATGAATGTTGGGTTCCCGTCGTCGTGATGGGACGCTAATCAGGATAGGTCATTTCGGGTGCAACGGGGCATTCCGGAGTGGGAAAAGTTTCTTTTCGGAAAAGGTCTGTGTTATGAATGACAACCCAAGATTGACGAGGACCAGTTGCGGAGTGCGAGCGCCCGCGGTGCATGGAACATGTTGGACAACGCGCGTAAGCGCCGGCAGGGCTGTCATCATGGCCACGGCGTTCGGAATGACCTTCCTCGGTGTCGCCAGACAAGCATCGGCGCACACGGACCCGCCGGGTTGTCTATTCAATGGTCCGAGTTCTGCCATCAGCACGGGTGGACAGGAAACCGCCGCCCATGGCGATGAGATCTGTTACGTCGTGAATATCGCCAACAATTGCGCGAGTTGCTGCAACGCCACGGCCCTTAATTCAAACCTGATTCTGCCCAATGGAGTATCGGTTCCGATCACAACCAATGCCACTGTCAATCAGGGTGACAGTTTCCTTTGTCCCAGTGCCGATTCCCGATGCGTGACGCCGTCGAACTGCACCATTCCGGGCAGGTTTGGCTATAGGTACATTCTAAATCACGCCGATGAAGACGGACAAACCGGCACGGGATGTCCCATCAATCCCGTGGTTGGCACCGGTACCGTCTGGGCTTCCATCGTAGGAACGGGCATCTCCCACGTTTCACCGAACAATGGTACGGCATCCATTTGCCAGTCCATTCCCGTTCAGGTGCGCCATGCCTGTTGCGATCCGTGTACCGGCACCTGTACCGACAGGTCGCCGCTCGAATGCCCGCCCGGCCTTTTCGATCCAATCTTGACCTGCAACCAGGTGACTTCGTGCAACCGACTCACCTGCCCCGGACCGGTTCCGCCTTGCGAGGCTGGTCAGTTCTGTAACCCGGAAGTCGGCCTGTGTCAGAACCTGCCCGACCCTCCACTAAGCACGCCGTGTAATACGGACAATACCTTGTGTACCCCGGAACACTGCAACGGATTGGGGCTTTGCGTTCCCAACGGTCCGCCGGTCACCTGCCCCGGCCCGGTTCCACCTTGTGAGGCCGGACAGAACTGCAACCCGGCGACCGGTCTGTGTGTGCACAAGACCGACCCCCCGTTTAGTACGCCATGCACGGGAGATACGAACATATGCACCGTTGAACACTGCAACGGGGAGGGTTCCTGCGTCCATCTTCGGACCGTTTGCGAGGAAACCGCTTTCACCTGTAATGACAACAATGTCTGCACGCAGGACATCTGCGACCCAGCGCTGCCTCTCGCGCCGAGGCCATGTTGCAGGTATCAGACGATCCCCTGTCCTCCGCGTCCGTGTCAACGGATTACCGGCTGCGATCCGATCCTTGGTTGCCAGTACACTCCGGACTGTCGCGAGCCGGGCGAGAATTGTTGCCCCGACGACGGCAATCCCTGCACGGATGAGTTCTGTGATCAACTGACCGGACTCTGCGGAAGGACGCCTGACTGCACCACGGATAAGGATTGCGCCGACGATCTCAACTGCACGGTGGATATTTGCGAGAATTCCTGCTGCAGACATGAGCCGTTGTGCGAATGCGAATGCGGGGATAGGTGCATTTCCGATAGCGGCGTTCCCGGCATTTGCGCCGATCCCGACGGCGACAGAGTGTGCACCTGCACCACCAACCCCGATCCGGAATGCGAGGGGCAGACCTGTGCGACCTTCGAGACCTGCACTCCCGGATCACCCAATTGCGATGACAACGGTGTCTGCGGATCGACGGCGGAAGGCGGCGGTCTTTGCATTGATGGTTCGACTCCATGCGCGGGCCTGGCCGACTGCACCACCAGCGCGGACTGCCCCGACGGGCTTTGTTTCGTAGACTCCTGTTGTGTGCGCTCGGTGTGCGTGCCGAACACGCAACGCTGCCAGACGCCCTCGGAAGCCACGGCCGGCAAGGAAAAACCGCCGATTTGCTGTGCGGACGGCGCCTCCTGCGATGACTTCGACGCTTGCACGATCGACGAATGCCTGGAGGGCTGTTGCTCGAACGTGCCTCGCGTTTGTCCTCCCTGCCATCGTTGCGATAGGGAGTTGGGATGCGTTCCGGACTGCCGGGCCGGCGAGAATTGCTGCCCGGATGACGGAAACCCCTGCACGCACGAATTCTGCAATGATGAAACCGGGGTTTGTGGGTTCAGGCCGGATTGCTTTGAGCCCAGCGACTGCGAAGAGGGCAAGCCGGACCTTTGCACCGTGGAGACTTGCATCAATTACTGCTGCGGCAGGGAACTGTTGTGTCCAAAATCCCAGGGCGAGTGCTTCAAGGAGTCGCCCTGCTCAGATCCCGAAGTCTGCACAGGGGACAAGTGCGAAGGCGCTTGCTTCTTCACGGCCGCGGGAACGACAAGGTGCTTTGCCGGTGAGTTCTTCTGCGACCAACCGGAATGCACCGCCGACGCCGATTGTGCTCCAGGCTCCGCGTGCAGCGATACCTGTTGCGGCTTGCAGTGCCTCCCGCTGTGCGGTAACCCGCTCCCCGCGTCGGCCAGCGCCGAGAGCCTCACCAATACAAAATCGAGCGGCGACAACACGTCCGGCGGCAACGGCAACGGCGTCGCCCCGAATTGCTGTGCGAACGGCGAATCGTGCGATGACCACAACGCATGCACCGTGGATGAATGCCTGGATGGCTGCTGCGAGCACCGGCCGTTCATCTGTCCTCCGCGGCCGTGCCACCGCATTGTGGGCTGCGATCCCAGTGACGGCTGTCTGTACGAATTCGACTGTCGGGAGCCTGGGAAGAATTGTTGTCCGGGCGATAACAACCCGTGCACCCATGAGTTCTGCGATCAAGCCACGGGGCAGTGCGGGAAGGATCACGATTGCCTGACGCCTTCCGATTGCAACGACGGGCTTCATTGCACGGTGGATATCTGCAGGGCCGATTCCTGCTGCGATTATCGACCGCTGTGCATCCCCACGGCCGGTATTCCGAGCTTGCTAACTCAGCTGCCGGTCTGCTGTGCGGACGGCGCTTCGTGTGATGACGGGAATGCCTGTACGGATGACGCCTGCGTGCAGGGCTGCTGCGTGCACACGCCGCATGTTTGTCCGGAAAGGGATTGCTATACCAATGAAGGGTGCGATCCGACGAGCGGATGCTTGTATGAACCGGTCGTCTGCGAAGGGTTCAACTGCGTCTTCAACCCGGAATCGCCCGAGTGCTGCGATTGCGGTTGCGGAGAAGAGCCCTGCGAAGACAGCCCGGTCTGCCGCCCGGCGGCCGACAAGTGCGATATCGCCGAATGCTGCGATCTTAAGGGCGACGGCGAAACATCGATTTGTCCGTTGGATGCGACCTACGACCTCGACGACGATGGCGACGTCGACAAGTGGGACTTCTCCCTGTTCTCTGAGTGCTGGTTGCTGTGTCCGATCCACAAGGATTATGAGGAAAGGTGCTGCGACCGTGCGAACTTCGTTCATTGCGGTGGTGTTCCTCTGCCCTACCCGTCAGGCACCTGGTGCGTCGGACCGGAGGATTTCGCCTACCTCATGACGGCGATGGATAAGTCCTGCGTAAACGATCAGACCATCAAGAGACCGGAGCCCTGTTGTCCCGGATTCGTCCCGGCCGCCGCCGAGGAGTGGCCGCCGATGCCGACAGATGCCCAGTTGATCGGGGCCGGACTCAGGGTCCCGCCCTCGGATTGGGAAGGCTTCCAGACCGGCGCGGTTCCCGTTGAACCCGTGCAACCGGAAAAGGAGCGTGCGGTGAAGGAGCCGCGCACCATTCGTCAGCAAAAGCCTCGTTGAGATAGGGTCTCAACCAGGTTAAGGTTTACGGAGGCGGGAGGGTCAATGGCGACTCTCCCGCCTCCCTTTTTACGGATTTGCCTTGAACGCGACTCAGACCGGCCTCAAGCTGGAAAACATCCGAAGTCCCCGTCCTCGGCGTTTCCTTGACCGCCTCTTGCAAGGGTAGTACCCTACTTGGGCCAATGTCGCGGGGCGACAGGTTTCACATGCAATCAGATTCCGTCGGCCGCGTCGAAGGAGAGGTGGGTGAGTGGCTGAAACCAACGGTTTGCTAAACCGTCATACGGGTGAACACCTGTATCGAGGGTTCGAATCCCTCCCTCTCCGATCGTAGACGCAATTTCCACTGTTCAATGAACATCTCGCGGCTTGATCCATTCGGCATAAAGCTGCGGGCGGCGATCGTGAAGAAAAAGCCGTCGGGCGTGGCTCTGATGAACCGTGGAAAGATCGACGTCCGCATGGAGGATGTGGTCTTCGCCTCGCGGAGCGCGGGCGATTACCCTCCCATCGGGCGCACATACAAATGATTCACCGGCAAAGGTAAGGGCGTCCTCCTCGCCGACACGGTTGCATAGGCCGATGTAGTACCCGTTCTGAAAGGCAGCTACGCGCATTTCCGCTTCGTAGAGACCCGCAGGCCATTCATCGACGGCCCCGGCTTGTGGGACCAGAACCAGCTCCGCTCCGTTCACGGCCAATGCCCGCATGTATTCGGGATAGTGGCGGTCATAGCAAATGGCCACGCCGATCCTCCCCACGGCCGTGTCATAGACCGGTACGCCCGTGTCGCCGGGAGCGTAATACCCCTTCTCGTGAAAACAGGGATAGTCGGTGATATGGATCATCCTCGTACGGCCCAGCAACGCGCCGTTGGCGTCGATGACCGGCGAGCAGTCATAACAACGATCGCCATCGCGCTCGAAAAGGTTGAACACCACGACGATGCCGCACTGGCGGGCGACATCCTGGATCGCTTCCGTGGTCGGCCCGGGAACGGGTTCGGCGAGCACCTTGACGTCACCGGTAGGAGGCGACTGCGGATGAAACCATTCAAAGGACAATTCGGCGAAACAGGCGCATTTCGCGCCGCCCTCCGCGGCCCGTCGCAGGGCGTCCAACCCGCGACGGAGGTTTTCCCCCTTGTCACGGCCCGCGTGCTGCTGAATCAGGGCGATTTGCACTTCGGTTTTACCCCAGGCACTATTCCCGTTCGACTTCGAACTCATTGGAAACAGAGAATGGAATCACAACCACGGGCTCAACTGTCGAGCAATCAAAATCCAGCGGGCGTCTGGTGAGGTCGCCAAGATAGATGGTGATCTTGCCCGTAGCGGTAAGACTATGCGCCCCTTCAGGCAGATCGCGCGTGTCGGCCACATCGCCGCCAAATCCTCCGTCGTGGCCCAAGTTTATGATATGGGGTTCGCGGCTTGGCATATGCCTTGTCGCGAGCCTGCGTTTGACCCCGTCGATCGTGATTTCCTCAAGAGCGACAAGTGCAGATAATCTGGCTTTGGGAATCCCTTTTCTTGCCAATGCCAAGGATCCGCCCAGGCGCCCCTCGATTCTTCCACGCGCAGACACGTAAGCATTTTCTTCACCGAGGACCAAGTCTGAACAAGAAACGTCGATCTCCTGCACAACGACCGACCCCCGCACGTAGCGCATGATGTCGGTCTCTGACAACGTGCCCTTGTCCCATGCATCCTCGATGAATACACCATACTGGGATCGCCAACGACTTGTCGTGTCCGCCTGTCGGTCCAGTCCGTCCTTCACCAATCGGTTGAGTCCGGTGGCGGAAACAGCTCCGCGCGAATGTCGTACGACCAGTTCTTCGAGAGCCGCAAATGAGGTCGCGGGATCATCCGCTGAGGCATTCGCGATTAACTGTTCTTCGCCCATCGCCGCCACTTCCTCGGGCGAGGGTGGTTTGCCTTTCTTCTTCGGTTGAGGCTTATAGGTGGGCGGTATTTCCACTTTTCGGTCAGGAAATTGACTTTGCAATTCTCCATAGGCAGAGTCGAGAATCTCCTTTGAATACCCGCCCTGGAGATAGCCCACGTCGATCAAGATTTTCGCTTGGTCAACCTCTCGCTTGGCCTCTTCAAACTTCCCTTGATTTGCATAGACCTTCGCCAGAACCAAGCGTGCGTTGAAATCACCCGCCTCGATCACTGCGAGATCAAATCGATCCTTGTCAAATCGATCATTCAAGTACTCCATCCAGGCGTGGTCCACCGATAAAGCCATCGTGGCAAACTGAAAAGCCTTATCACCATTGTCGGCGCGGATCGAGTACATCGCCAGAATAGGTAGCCCCCGTCCAAGCTCCTGCACAGCCGAAAAGTACTTCTCGGACCGCTTCGCGCGCGGCTCGTCGAACACAAATTGCTGCCCGTCGAACTTCAACTCGTTATGAGCGATGAAGGCCCAGATACCTTTTTCCGTAACCTTGACGGCTTCTGCTACGTGCCCGCTCGCACTGTGCGCAACCGCCAGGTCCATGCAGGGCTCAAGAGACTTGGAGCAATCCGGTTTCTCAATGCCAAACGCCTGTGCCGCTTTCGCGGATCCTTCGAGCTTCCCGACGCACACGGCCTTGCTAATTAAAGTCCAACGGCGGATGGAATCACTGTCGGCCAAGCGAAGGGATTCATCGTACGCTTTGATCGCTGAGGCGTATTGTCCCAAGGATTCGTAGCAGCGCGCAATTCGATGCCAAGCGGAATCCGCATCAAATCCAGCGACGATGGCGGCTTGGAATTCTGCGATAGCTTCTGCGTACTTGCCTTGCTCCTCGAGCCTCTCCGCCGTCGTCCAGTGGGCGCCGCGGTCCGCGCCGGGCTTGCCCCAGATGCCGACTTTCTCGCGGATCGCGATGGCCTCGGCATCTTTCACCGAATCAAGGAATCTTTGGTAATCCTCCGCTTTGACCAACAGATCCCTAGGGTCGTCGACTACCATCTGCCGGGCTGTTGCGCAGCCCTTGCGGACCAACCACACATTCAGGTTCTCCTGATCCTGGGCAACCCAAACAAACACAAAGGAATGATCGTCACCCAGGGGGATTTGATGGACGGGCGTCGCGGTAGCAGCTGGATGCTGGGCAAGCCAAACAGCCACGACTTTCTCAAGATCTTGGCATTCATTCGGCTCGCCCGACAGGAAAGGTAAACTCATGAACTCTGTGGCCATTAGAACAAAGGCCGTTCGTTCATCATTCTCGCGGCCTCCGAAGATGCCCTTCCATTCAATTTCTGACGATGCGATGACTATTGGAAGGGTTGATTCCTCTGGGGGGTCCCCCCGAACAGCCGAAGTGACCAACGAGAAGCCTAGGACTGCAAGTTTAAGCGCGTTCGACATGAGTCACCTGCCCGTCGGCATAGATACGTGCAAAGAGCGGACCTCGTGTGCCGCGCGGCTTAGGAGGCGCGCTCCCTTATGGTTGCGGTATTGATCGTCCCACAACTCCGTCTACACCCACCCACGGAGTTTGCACGCCTCGGCCACCCGGGCCACGGCGACCATATAGGCATTCAGGCGGTTGTGAACCTTGGTCTTCTTGGACATCTCGTAGACGGCCTTGTAGGCCTCGGTCATCTTGCGGTCGAGTTGCTGTTGCACGTCCGCAAGGGACCAGTAGTAATTGTAGGTGTTCTGCACCTGCTCAAAGTAGGATACGGTGACGCCGCCGGCGTTGGCCAGGAAGTCGGGCAGGACGTATACGCCCTTCTCAAACAGAATCTTGTCCGCCTCGGGCGTGGTCGGACCGTTGGCCAGCTCGCACATGATCTTGGCCTTGATGTTGCCGGCGTTCTTGGCGGTGATGACGCCTTCCAGGGCTGCTGGGTATAAAACGTCGCATTCCAGTTCGAGTACTTCTTCGTTGGAGATCGGTTTGCCTCCGGGGAAGTCGTTGAGAGCGCCGCTTTCCAGCTTGTGCTTGACCAGGGCCTTGGGATCGATGCCGTCCTTGTTGTAGACGCCGCCGCGGGAATCGGTCGCCGCGAGGAGCCTCCCGCCGCCGAGGATTTCGGGATGGAGGGTGGCCGCGAATTGGCCGGCGTTGCCGAAGCCCTGGATGGCGTAACTGGCGTTCTTGACGTTGATGTTGAGCGCCTTGGCCGCTTCACGGACGATGTACACCCCGCCGCGGGCGGTGGCGTCGCCTCGCCCTTCCGATCCTCCGACGGGCAACGGTTTGCCCGTAATGACCCCGGGATGGGAATAGCCCATGATCGCTTCATATTCATCCATCATCCACGCCATGATCTGCGGGGTGGTATAAACGTCGGGCGCTGGCACGTCGCGATGGACGCCCAGTTCCCGGCCCACGGCGCGGATGTAGGCGCGGGCGAGACGTTCCTTTTCACCGTTGGACATTTCCTTGGGATTGCAGATGATCCCGCCCTTTCCGCCGCCGAGGGGTATGTCCACCACGGCCGTCTTCCAGGTCATCCACGCCGCGAGCGCCCGGACGGTATCGATCGTCTCCTCCGGGTGCCAGCGGAGGCCGCCCTTGGTCGGACCGCGGGCGTTGTTGTATTGCACGCGAAAACCCTTGAAGACCCGCGTGGTTCCGTTGTCCATTTTCACAGGCAGCGTGAAGTGGTATTCGCGCATGGGCCAGCGGAGCAGTTCGTGCGTGGCGGCATCCAAACCGAGCCTCTGAGCGGCCTCGTCAAGCTGCTGTTGTGCGATCGCAAACGGGTTCAAATTCGACATCTCCCAAGACTCCTCAATTAAGATTCATTCGAGCGGGACATTCCCACCCCATCCTCCACATCCGCCGTCTTGAATCTAAACAGCAAGCGGTGTGCCACTCCGAGCGGTGCTTTTCGCCAAGCCGCCACCGAAGACCCGAAATTGTAACAATTGAAGCTGTGAAGTGCGAATCTTCACGGTCACGAAAACAACACCTCTCGCCGTGGTTGGCTTCAGTGTCTTGCACCATAACATCCGCAATAACAATAACTTATGGATGTGGGCGGTTATTGGTTGACGCGCAGAATGGCGTTCCATGGCGGTGATTTCGTGTCCTTTCATTTCTGCCATCACCAATAACAGGACAGGCTGATCCCCAACATCGCCGCCCACGTTTTCAGTAGTGCCACGGCCATGTCCCTGACCGGGCACAGGCCGTCGTCGTTTCGCGTCAAGGGAAAACAGTTGCGTAACCGATAGGGCGTGAACCGCGCGGAGGTTCGGGTTCCGCCGGTTGGGATGCTTCACACATGAGAGTGCTGGTCACCGGACATCGCGGATACATCGGCTCGGTGCTGGTGAGCGTGTTGCAGCATGCACGGCATGAAGTCGTGGGACTGGACTGCGACTGGTACGGCGACTGCGATTTCGGGCGGATGCGCGACTCCATTCCCAGCTTCGAGATGGACCTCCGGGACGTGGAATTCACAGACCTGCTCTCCTTCGACGCGGTGATCCATCTCGCGGCCCTGCCGGAGGATTCCGCGTCGCAACTCGATGTGACGCTAGTTGAAGAGATCAACTTCGAGGCCGCGATTCGCCTGGCCGAGTGCTGTAAACAGGCCAATGTTTCACGGTTTTTGTTTGCGTCAACGTGCGCCGTCTATGGCAACAGCGGCACCCAACCACGGGACGAGTCGAGTGTAGCCGCGCCGATCACGCCCCATGCCGTCGCCAAGCTGCGCTGCGAACAGGAATTGTCGCGGCTGGCGGATCAAAGCTTCGCACCCGCGCTGTTGCGAAACGCAACCGTCTACGGCGTTTCGCCGCGTCTACGCCTGGACACCGTAGTCAATGAGTTCGTCGGGGCGGCCGTCGCCCGCGGGCAAGTGGATGTGCCCGCCGAGGGTCGTGCGTGGCGACCGCTGATGCACGTCGAGGACCTTGCGCGGACCTATGCGGCCATGTTATTGACGGCGGACGAACTTGTCGCCGGTCAGGTCTTCAACGTGGCGATCACCGAGGAAAACTATCGCATCAACGACATTGCCGATTGCGTCGCGGAGCTGGTGCCTGATTGTACTCGGGGCGTTCACAGAGGCGTGCCGGACCAACTGAGTTACTGTGCGGACGGCTCCAAATTGCGACAAGCGTTGCCAGATTTGAAATGGCGATGGACGCTTCCGCATGGCATTCGCCAACTGCGGGCCGCGATGCTCGGCTCGGGTTTGACGGCGGGCGATTGGCGCTGCGACCGTTATCGCCGAGTGCCGCGCTTATGCACCATGTTGGAGCGCGGCGAACTAGACGCCTCACATCGACGGCACGAATCTGCCAACTTCGTCATTCAATAAACTAAACACACCAGACAGCGCTGTTCCTACATAAGTAGTTGTTCAACCATTCCCCAAGATTCCGCTTGACATGGGGGGGGGGGGGGGGGGAGAGATTGGTGCACAGGTACAGGGGCTTTACTGAGAGAGTGAGTGGTTGCTTATTGTGAGGTGTGGC
>Ga0187892_10000552_pt1 | contig 97194 bp, 95 predicted proteins | sample MA1701073metaG_FD_139345 | JGI IMG/M metagenome (GOLD analysis project Ga0187892, IMG submission 139345) | Bio-ooze microbial communities from a basaltic lava cave in the Kipuka Kanohina Cave System on the Island of Hawaii, USA - MA170107-3 metaG ... | reverse complement strand
GTCTTCACTACAGCCACTTTTCGCCAATTCGTTGCACCACCGGGTTTACAAATCAAATCGTTACCAATGCTAGTGACGCGAAAAATCCGGAAAAGGAGAACGAATCGGCTAAGTCGGGCTAGTGTCGCCTTCGGGGACCTCCAGACCTAGCGATCGTGCGATCCAGAATAGGACCTGGTAAAGTCGATCCAGGATACGTAAGCCGTCGTAACCGGCGGTGGGAGGAGCTCAGTGCGCAATATAACGATAGTATCCACCGTGCTCACGACGATGTTTGCGACCTGCGGCGCTTCTATGGCAGCGACGCAGTTCGCGAATCCCCCGGAGATCGCGAGTGCCAACGGGGTGCTCAATGGCCTGCTCACTGTAGCGCCGGCTCGGGTGCGGGTCGGCAGCAAACAGGTCGTGACCACCGTCTACAACAGGCTCTTGATGCCGCCGCTCCTGCGCGTGCAGCCCGGTGACCAGGTCCAACTCCAGCTCCGCAACGACGCCGCGCAGTCGGCGAACATCCACTACCATGGTTTCCAAGTCACCCCCCTCGGTAGCGGCGACAACGTCTTCCTCGACATCACCCCGGCTACGACTTTCTCTTACGACTTCGAGATCCCTGCGGATCATCCGCCCGGGCTCTACTGGTACCATCCGCATGTCCACCCCGAGGTGAATCCCCAGATCGCCGGAGGCCTGTCGGGGGGCATCATCATCGGAAACATCTTAGCGCCCTTTCCCGAGCTCGCCGGCATCCCCGAGCGCGTCTTGCTGCTCAAGGACACGAAGATCCGCAGGGGCAAGGTGGTGCGGAATCCCGATCCGACCGGACCCACGACGCGCACGATCAACGGCCTGTTCAAGCCACGCATCCACATCCAGGCGGGCGAGCTGCAGTTCTGGCGCATCGGCAACATCGGCGCCAACATATACTACAAGCTCACGCTGCCGCAGCACGTATTCCACGTGATCGCGCAGGACGGCAACCTGAAGAACCGGCTGGTGCGGAAGGAGACCCTGTTGATCCCGCCCGCGGCGCGCTATGAGGTCCTCGTCCGTGGTGCGAAGCCTGGCAGGTATCCTCTCCAGGCGCAAAGGTTCAGCACCGGTGGCGACGACTACCCCGCTCAGCGCCTCGCGACCATCGTGTCCAGGGGGCCGAGGGTTGCGAACCCCATCCCACTGCCGACGAGCTTCCCATCGGTTCCCGATCTCAGGCGCGCGCCGATCGCCAGGAACCGCGTGATCACGTTCGCCAACGCAAACAACAGCACCAACCCGGCGAAGCAGTTCACCATCAACGGCAAGTTCTATAATCACAACCGCATCGACACGACCGTGCGGCTCGGCAGCGTCGAGCGATGGACGATCCGGAACACGGCGGACGAACTGCACGTCTTCCACATCCATCAGACCGACTTCCAGGTCGTCGCGGTCGACGGCAAGCGGCGGCGTTTCACCGGCTACCAGGATACGGTGAACCTACCGTTCGCAAGGCGCAAGAACGGGCGGCTCGTCCCGGGCGAGGTGACCGTGATCATCCCGTTCACGAACCCGGTGATGGTCGGTCAGTTCGTCTACCACTGCCACATCGTGCAGCACGCCGATCAAGGCATGATGGCCAACATCCAGGTGGTCTCGCCCACTGCGATATCCGCGGCCGCAGGCGCCCACGGGCCCACTGATGCCCCTCGTATCATCCGCCACGAGCACACGGCGAAACTGAAGCCCATCGAGTAGACAGAGAGGCAGCACCATGACCGATCCCCGGACAGACCTGGGCGCGGTGTGGGACCGGGAGGGATGATGCCCCTCTGCAACGAGAGTCGGTCAATCCTCTTTTGCAAAATCGGGTAAATCCACGCCGGTTTCACCCTCGACTCGGGCCAGGAAGGTCTCGAGGTATTCTGTCGCCGATCGTTGCGAGAGCCTGGTGCAGGCTCGCGTAGATGCGTTGCGGCCCGATCACCTCGGTCAGGAGGTGACGGTCGAGATCGGCGCGCAGGAAGGGCTCCACGTGCACGAGCACCAGCGCGACGCCTTCCCGGGTCAGGTCCTGCTGGAGATCCCGCAGCGCCCGCGCGGCGGTGTAGTCGACGCCGGTGATCGCTCCGGCGTCCACCACCAGCCAGCGAACCCGGGAGGGAGCGCCGGCTACCAGCTTCCGGGCCTCGTCGGCGAAGTGGGCCGCGTTGGCGTAAAAGAGGGCGGCTCCGAACCGGTAGATCAGCAGGCCGGCTCCGCTGAGGGCTCCCGGCTCGGCGGGGACCGGCCGCCACTGGCCGTTCTCGTCCTTCACGAGGACGGCGGTGTGCGGCCGGTAGCTGTGGCTCACGTGTCGCAGCAACGAGAGCGCCATCGCGAGCAGGATCCCCTCCTCCACGCCGAGCATCACCACCACCGCGGCGGTGATCAGCGCCAGGCGGAACTCGCCGGGGCTTTCGCGCCGGATCTCGCGCAAGCCTCGCAGGTCGACGAGCCCGATCGCGATCGTGAACACGATCGCTCCCAGCACGCATTGGGGGAGGAATCGAAGCGGGCCGGTCAGGAACAGCAGCACCAGCGCCACCACGGAGGCGGTGGCGAGCTGCGCGAGCTGGCTCCGCCCGCCGGAGGTCTCCACCATCGCCGTCTGCGTCGGACTGCCGTTCACGACGAAGGTTCCGGACAGGGCCGCGGCCGCATTCGCCGCCGATAGTCCGACGAGGTCCGAGTCTTCGTCGAGCGCCTGCCGGTGGCGGGTTGCGTAGGCACGCGCCGTCGCCGCGCTCTGGGCGACGATCATGAAGAAGCAGGAGGCCGCCACCGGGAGCAGCGCCCGCGCCTCCTGCCAGTGGACGTCCGGCAGCCGGAGCTGCGGGAGACCTCCGGCCACCGGCCCGATCACGGCAAGGCCGCGGGCGGATAAGTCGAAGGCCGCGCTCGCCGCCACCGCGCCGACCACCGCAACGAGCGGTCCGGGGATCCGGGGCGCCAGTCGGTGACAAGTGAGCACCACCGACACCACCGCCGCCGAGACGCCCAGCGCGAGCGGCTGCACGCGGTCGAGGCCGCGCAGGATCTCGGCGAGCTGCTCGAGGCTGCGACTGCCGTGGACCCGGACCCCCAGCATCTCGCCCAGGACCGCAATGCCGACCTGGAAGCCGACGCCGGTCAGGAAGCCGACCAGGACCGTCTGCGAGAGGAAGTCCGCGAGGAAGCCGAGCTTGAAGGCCCGCGCGAGCAGCAGGAAGCCGGCGGTCAGCAGCGCCACCAGCCCGGCCAGCGCCACGTACCGCTCGCTCCCCGCCGCCGCCATCGGGGAGAGCCCGCTGGCGAGGATCGCCGCGGTTGCCGAATCCGCCGCCACCACCAGGTAGCGCGAGGAGCCGAGCGTGGCGAAGGCTGCGATCGGGAACAGCAGCGTGTAGAGCCCGGTCACCACTGGCATGCCGGCGATCCGGGTGTAGCCGAGCGCCTGCGGGACGTTCATCGCGGCCAGCGTGAAGCCGGCCAGCGTGTCGCGTAGCGCCCCGTCGCGGCGGATTGGCCGGATTCCCTGAAGCAGCCAGCGGCGGCTCGGCGAAGGAGTGCTTCCGGATCGGTCCGCGGATGCCCGGGATCCGTCCGGGCTCATCGATTGGCGCCCACCTTGGCGTCGAGCCGGGCGATCAGCGCGCCGGCGACTAGGTCGTCGGCGATCACCACGTCCGACGCGCCCGCGCGGTGCAGCAGGCTCCCGCGGTGACTGTTCGCGCCCGTCACGGCGATCTTGAGGCCGGGATTCCGGGCGTGCGCCATCAGCGTGATCGCGAGCTTCCGGTCCGGGTCTTCCGTCGTCACCACCATCGCTCGCGCCCGGTCGATGCCCGACCGCTCGAGCACCTGGTCGTCGGCTCCGGCGTCGCCGTGGATTACCAGATAGCCGAGCTCGGATGCCCGAGCTGCTAAGTCCTCGGCGCGCTCGACGACCAGCACGGGGTCTCCCGCCGTGCGCAACCGATCGGCGACGAGCTGTCCGAGCGGGCCGAAGCCGATCACCACCACGTGTCGGGTGAGATCATCGAGGGTGCATCGCATCGATCGGTTCTCCCGAAAGGCCATCACGGCTTCGCTCGACAGCAGGCCGGTGAGCCTGGAAACGGCGTAGCCGCCGATGATCAGGACGACGAACATGGTCGCGATCATGAACACCTTCTGGCGATCGTTGAAGCCGGTGAAGTCCCCGAGCGTGGAGAGCAGATTCGCCGCGTTCCAGAGCGCGTTGAAGGCCCTTTCGTCGAACGGGTCCGGGGACGAGTCGAGCAGCAGCAGCCCGGCCATGCACCCGACCAGGGCCAGGGCCAGCAGGGCAAAGGTCCGCAGCGCCCGGCGCCGCCATTCCTGGAGGTGCAGGAGTCCGAATCGGGACTCGAAGGTGCGGTAGATGGGCATCGGCTTGGGGTCCGCCCTCGGGAAGGTCCGTTCCGGCGGGCCGTCTGCCCCTAGCTTCCTTGTTTCGAGGCATACCCGGCCCGCTGGCTCTGCTCCTCTTCCGCGGCGTGGTACTTGCCGGCGATCTCCGCGATGTCCACGTGCGTCGGCGGCAGCTTTAGGTCCATCTCTTCCATTGTGTCGGCGATGATCTGCGAGATCGCGAGATCGCGGAACCACTTGTGGTTCGCCGGAATCACGTACCACGGCGCGTGCCGGGTGCTGGTCTTCGCCAGCGCATCCTCGTAGGCTTCCAGGTACTTGGGCCAGAGCTCCCGCTCGGAGTAGTCGGTCTCGCTGATCTTCCAGTGTCGCGACGGGTCGTCCAGGCGCTGCTTGAAGCGCGCGAGCTGCTCTTCCGGGCTGATGTGGAGGTAGAACTTCAGGACCCGCGTGCCGTTTTGGATCAGCATCGCCTCGAAATCGTTGATCAGCGCATAGCGCTTCGACCAGACCGACTTCGGCTCCAGTTTGTGCACGCGCACCACCAGAACGTCCTCGTAGTAGGACCGGTTGAAGATCACCACCTCGCCCTTGCCCGGTGTGCGCTGGTGGGCCCGCCACAGGAAATCGTGCGCCGCCTCGGCCTTGCTCGGCTGCTTGAAGCCGAAGACCGAGGTCCCCTGTGGGTTCATTCCGCTGAACAGGTGCCGCACCACGCCGTCCTTGCCGGCGGCGTCGAGCGCTTGCAACACCACCAGCAGCGACTGGCTGGCGTCCGCGTAGAGCAGATACTGGAGCTTGTCCATCCGCTCGGCGTGCTTCCGGATCTTTGGGATCGCCTTCTCGTGCGACTCGTGCTTCGCCGTGTACGAGGGATCGATCTTCGCCAGCCGGACCTTTTCGCCGGGCTCGACGCCGAACTCCTTCCGGTAGTCCATGGCAACGCGTTCCCTTCTAGACCCGGCTCGCCCCGGAGCCGCCGATCCCGGGGACGTGCGGCTGAAGCGTCTGGCTCACCAATCCCACGCTCTTCGAGTGACGCGCGGTACGGTACTCGGCGAAGCGCTCGGTGATCAGCCGGACGCCTCCCAGCACGAACAGCCACGCCAGGTCGTAGGCCCATACCCAAGCGATCAGCTTCCAGCCGATCGGCTCGACCAGCCAGCCTAGGCCGCACATCGCGATCGCCACCATCTGGGTGAGGGCGATCGCCTGCGTTTGATCACCCGATCGAAGGGCACGAACTTGATCTGCTTCCAGCGCTCGAGCGCCTTCGGGTCCTTCAGCGCCGCGATCACGGCGGTGTCAATGGCATCGCGGTCCTCGATCTTCGAGGCCAGCGCGGCGGCCAGTACGCAGTCCTGGGGATCCCTGCCCGCGAACAGGATCGGGTCGCTCAGGCTGAGCTGATTCTTGGTCAGCGTCCCGGTCTTGTCGGAGCAGAGCACGTCGACGCCCGCCATCTCCTCGATCGCGGCGAGCTTCGAGACGATCGCCTTCTCCTTGGAGAGCGCGAGCGCGCCGAGCGCCATCGTAATCGAGAACACCGCCGGCATGGCCACCGGAATCGACGCTATCAGCAGGATCAGGACGAACTGCAGGATGTTCAGCGCGTCCGCGACTCCCCAGGTGTCGGCGACGACGATGTCGTGATGGACCTTGAAGGCAACCAGGATCAGCGCCAGCCCCTTCTTCAGTGCCGCCAGCGCGTTCGACGACTTCAGATCCTGCCAGAACTCGAGGGCGGCGTTGAACAGCAGCAGCGTGGTGATGATCGCGAAGTCCTCCCAGCGGCCGAGAACCGCCGACACGATCGCCGCCGCCTCGATCATGTACGCGATCGGACCGGTAAAGTGGCCGAGGATCCTGGCCGCCAGGCCCTTCTCTGTTTCGATCAGGGCGTTGGGGCCGTACCGGGCGAGCCGCTGCTGGGCTTCCGTAGCGAGGAGCCCTCGATCGGGTCGGACGCCGAGGTTCGCGAGCACCTGTTCGATGGGAAGCTTCTCGAGATCGGTGGCGGCGGCAGAGCCGCCCATGGCGGCGGATCCGGGAAGCGGCGGGGCAGGTGTGGACATGTGCCCACTCTATACCTGCCGGCCTCCGAGCATCAATAGCGGCGAGTTCACGCGCCCGAACGTTGCGCGGCGATCATCGTGATGTCATCGTATTGCGAGGCCGAACCTTGGTAGTCGGTCACGGCCTTCAGCAACCCATCGCACATCGCTTGAGCGGGCATACCCGTGTGCGCACGCAGCGCCGCTTGCAAGCGGTCAACGCCGAAAGCGTGCTCGTGCGCGTCCACGGTATCGGTGATGCCGTCGGTGTAAAGAAACAGGGTAGCGCTTCGGGGAATGATCATCGTTGCCTCATCAAATCGGGGATCCTCGATGATCCCCAAGGGTTGCCCCGGGCCTTGGGGCATGAGTTCGGTCTGACCCGCCGCATCGACGAGGATCGGCAGTTCGTGCCCGGCGCGGGCGTAGTCGAAGCGCCCGCTATGGATATCCAGCACTCCGTAGAGGACCGTGACGAAGAGCCCCGTGTCGCTCATCTCCAGCAGATGACGGTTGACCCGGCGCAGAGTCTCGCCGGGCGCCTCGAATCGGCTCGCCTCGGCGCGCCACAGCGCGCGCGTCTGGGCCATGAATATCGCCGCGGGCACTCCCTTGCCGGTCACGTCGCCCACGACGGCGCCCATCGCCTGGTCGCTCAAAGCGATGAAGTCGAGGAAATCCCCGCCCACCGCGCGCGCCGGCGCCATGCGCATTCCGAAATTGAACGCCGGCGAGCGCGGCACCACCTTGGGAAGAATGCCTATCTGGATCTCGTACGCGAGCTGGAGCTCGCGCTCCAATTTCTCCTTCTCGATGATTTGGCTCTGCGCGGCTTTCAGACTTTCGTAAGCCTCGGCGAGTCGGCAGTTCTTTTCCTGCAGGTCGTGGATCGCAGCGGCGTGCGAGGCGGTCAGGCGCTCGCTCAGCACCCGCACCATTTCGTAGGCCAGCAACGGCTGTCGGTGGAGCAACGCGTCAAAATCGCCGCGACTCATGCGCAACATGCGCACCTGCTCCACCGCGCGCACCGTGGCCATGTGGCGTCCATCACGGTTAAAGAGACTCAGTTCGCCCAGAAACTCGCCCGCTCCGCGCACGCCAATCACCTGCTCCTCCTCCGTGCCCATGGCCTTGATCACTTCCGTCCGGCCCGAAATCACGATATAAAAATGATCACCCACGCCGCCTTCGCGAAAGAGAACCGTGCCGGGCGGTGCTTCAACGCACTGAAGCGTGGACTCCAGGTGCTCTATTTCCTTCCTGGGCAGAGAACCAAAAAGCGGCACCCGTGCTAGGACCGATGTTTTCACAGAATACCCATCTCCGTTTGGGGAAGCTCTGAAAAAGTTACTGCGCAGCCCATCTGCTTTGTCGCGTGCTCGCTCGTCGCTCGCCCATCTACGTGATATGTCTCGCGACTCGCTCCGCGGCTTCGGGCATCTGGGCTTGCTCGCGACACTTTGCAGAGCTTCCTCAGCGCTTACTGGATTTTACGCCCGCTCTTGGATATCGATACAACGGCTCGCTGTTATTGCTGAAATCTATGCAATATGGTAGGCCCCAGATGTGGCTGGAATCACCGGCGTCTGTGAGCGCACATCGAGGTTTTGCGCGCGGTGCCGCAGCATGTGGTCCATCAACACCAGCGCCAGCATGGCCTCGGCGATGGGCGTCGCGCGGATCCCAACACAGGGATCATGGCGGCCAAGAGTGACGACTTCGACGGGATTGCCGAGGATGTCGATCGAACGGCACGGCAAGCGCAGGCTCGAAGTCGGTTTAAGCGCGATGCCTACCACGATATCCTGGCCGGAGGAGATCCCGCCGAGGATCCCGCCCGCGTGATTGCTGAGAAATCCTTCCGGCGTCATCTCGTCGCGGTGTTCGGTCCCCTTCTGGGTCACGCTCACAAACCCGGCGCCGATGTCCACGCCCTTGACGGCATTGATGCTCATCATGGCTTTGGCGATGTCGGCATCGAGCCGATCGAAGACGGGTTCTCCGAGACCCGGCGGTACGCCGGTGGCGACCACGTTGACGCGCGCGCCAATGGAGTTACCTTCCTTGCGCAAGGCGTCCATGTAGGCTTCGAGCTCGGGGACCCGCTCCGGATCGGGGCAGAAAAAGGGATTCTGGTCTACGGCCTCCCAGTCGCGGAGCTCGATGCGGTGGGGCCCGAGCTGAGCGAGATAACCGCGGATCGCGATGCCGTAGCGCTCGCGCAGGTATTTCTTCGCGATTCCGGCCGCGGCTACCCGCATGCAGGTCTCGCGCGCCGAGGCCCGGCCGCCGCCGCGGTGGTCACGGATCCCGTATTTCTGCTGGTAGGTGTAGTCGGCATGGCCGGGCCGAAACTGCGCGAGGATTTTGTCATAGTCCTTGGAACGCTGATCGGAATTTTCGATGAGAAGCCCGATCGGCGTGCCGGTGGTCTTGCCCTCGAAGACACCGGAGAGGATCTTTACGAGGTCGGCTTCACGGCGCTGGGTCGTGTGTCGGGAGGTTCCCGGCTTGCGCCGATCGAGATCGCGCTGCAGTTCCTCTTCGGACAACGCGAGCCCGGGCGGACAGCCGTCGACGATGCAACCGTAGACCGGGCCGTGGCTCTCCCCGAAAGTGGTGACGGTAAACAAGACGCCGAAACTATTGCCGGACATGGGCAGTATTGTAACGTTTAAACGCAGGGGCGTCGTGAGCGCTGTCCCCGCTCTGTCAGAGCTTGTTAAGAAATCGTCGCGAGCAAGTCCGCCCGCGAGGCGCACGGCGCGCAGGAACCGCAGTGTATGTGCAAATACATGAGGATTCCGAGCACCGCGCAACGATGCGGGCGGGCTGCGCAGTAGATTTATTCACAAGCTCTCAGCCGGCGCAGCACGAAAGCTGCTTCATGTCCTTGGTGAAGGTCTGGGCGCAAAGCTTGAGCCCCTCGACCATGGTAAGGTAGGGGAAGAGTTGGTCGGCCAGGTTGTTGACCGTGAGGCGCTCACGGACGGCGAGCGCCGCCGTCTGGATCACCTCCCCGCCCTCTCCGGCCAGGACCTGGGCGCCGAGTAGCCGCCCGCCCTCGCGCTCGGAGACCAGCTTGATGAAGCCCCGGGTCTCGAAGTTGGCGAGCGCGCGCGGCACGTTATCCAGGCTCAGGGTGCGGCTCTCTACCTTAAAGCCCTGCTCACTCGCTTGCGCCACCGTCAGGCCCACGGTCGCGACCTGCGGATCGGTGAACACAACCTCGGGCACGGCGGAGAGATCCAGGGCCGCCTCCCCGCCCATCATGTTGATCGCCGCACGGGTGCCGGCCGCGGCCGCGACATACACGAACTGCGGCTGGGTCGTGCAATCCCCGGCGGCATAGACATGCCCGGCGCTCGTCCGCATATGATCGTCGACGACGATGGCGCCGCGCTGGTCCGTCTTGACCCCCACATTCTCCAGCCCCAAGCCTCCCGTGTTCGGGGTCCGCCCTGTGGCCACCAGCAGGCGGTCGCCGATGAGGGTTTCGCTGCCTATATCGACACTAAACCGCTTGCGGAACCACTGGCGGCGAAAGCTAACCTGCTTCAGGCTGGTATGGGTCAAGATACGCATGCCTTCGGCCGCGAGCGCCCCTTTGAGCCCCTCCCCGATGGCCGGATCGGTCTTGGATAGTAACGTTGAGCGCGCTATGAGCGTGACTCTCGATCCCAGCCGCAGAAACGCCTGCCCGAGCTCGACCGCGACCACGGAGCCCCCGTAGACGATGAGGTGCTCCGGTAATCGTTCGGCCACGAGCGCCTCGGTCGAGGTCCAATAGGGCGTGCCTTTGAGGCCCGGCATTGCGGGGATGGCAGGAGAGGCGCCGGTCGCGATCAGGATACGGTCGGCGCGCAGCCGCTTCTCCGTGCCCCCCGGTTCTCTCACCATCAGGGTTCTCCCCTTGGTGAAGTGCGCGGATCCGTCCAGGAGCGTGATCCTGGAATTCGATTCTAGGATGCTTTCGTACTTGACCTGCCTAAGCTCCTCTACTCTAGCCTGCTGCTGGGCCAGGAGCGCTCGGCGGTCGAGGACAGCCATGCGCTTCTTGATGCCGTCGAAGGGGTGCTCGGCTTGCAGATGCGCGAGATGCGCGGCGCGGATCATGATCTTCGAGGGCACGCAGCCGACGTTGACGCAGGTCCCCCCGAGGGTGCCCCGCTCGATGAGCGTGACCTTGGCGCCTTCCTCGGCCGCCCGGATGGCGCAAGCAAACGCCGCCCCCCCGCTCCCGATGATCGCGACCTCAAGCGCGCCTCGCAATCTCCGTCGCGGTTTGACGGAAGGTGTGGGTGTGTCGACAACCGAGATGCGCGGCCGGTCCGAGACCCCCTTCGCTACAGTCGAACCCTTGCGGTCCCGCACCTCCGCACCAAACCCTTTGCCCTGGACGGCATCGATGAGCTTAGCGCTATCGACCCCCGCCTCGGTCTTGATGCGGGCGGTGCCTTCATCGTAGGAGACCTGGGCTTCGACCACCCCGGCCATACCGGCTAGGGCCTCCTCGATCGACTTCGCGCAGTGATCGCAGGTCATGCCCGTGATGTGAAGCGTGCAGGTGCGCATAGGCTCTCCGTAAGGGTTAGGTCTTGGCTTTTGTAGGGTCGCTAGCAGGTCCCATTCGTGGCACTCCGCGTCCTGCGACCTCATGGGCAATGCCGCAGCAACCCTTTCGCAGGGTGTTGCAATGGCGTGATCTGTGGCTTCCTATTGATGACGCTTGCCTTCGGGAGTCGAAGCGTAGGAATTGTCCCCACAGCCGTTCGGTTCCCCACCACAGTCCCGCTGTACCGATCACCAATCCTATAGCGAGCCAGGTCCAAGCCCGCGGTCCTAAGGCAAGCAGCCCAAGGCCGTCGAGTAGCGCGACAAAAGCCATGACAAAAAACAACGGTGCGGTGAAGTAACAGTGGGTCCGGCGACAGCGCCGTGCATTCGCCGTACAAGCTGCCCCCATCCAGAGCAGGCTCGGTACCCAGATCCAGGCACGCCACGGCCGTTCCAGGGATAGGGAGCTGGCGAGCGCCAAGCCAGGAAGCCCCCAAGCGAGCGCGAGGCTGCAGCCCCTGGCAACCCAATCCCTTGATCCATAACCAGAGCCTTCTCGCATGTCACAGCCTGGTCTCAGGTGTCTCGATAGGCATGCTCACTGAGCCAAACGTGAGGGATAGCCCGCGCTGGTCGTGGCATCGATTAGGGCCGCGACACCGGTCTTGGCGTCATCGAAGGTCACGGTGGCGGTATTCGCCTCCGTCGAGACGTCCGATATGATCACTCCTTCTATCCGCATGAGGCTCTTTTTCACTACTGGGGCGCAGGCCGGACAGGTCATGTTATCGACGTTGAGTATTACTGTTCGCTCCGCGGCCAAGGTGGGGTCCGCCACCAGTGCCGTCAGGAGTATGATGTGCGTTAGCTTTCGCATGTTGGTGTCTCACATTACGTTTCGATAAATAGAGGTGCCACATAGGGGAATGCAAGGGCCGCGGCGATGATCACGGTCGCCGTCCACAGGCTCAATTTGGCGAAGCGATCCGAGGTCGGCCTCGCGCAGGACGAACCCGGCAGGCATGCCGCTTTCGGCTTGCGGTAGACCATCGCGAATCCCGCTACGAGGCACGCGAGTGTTACCACCACGAAGTAAGGTTGATAAGGGGCTAACGCGGTCAGGTTACTGATCCACGCGCCACTGATCCCGAGCGTAAATAAGACTAGCGGCAGGACACAACAAGAAGAGGCCGCGATCGCGGCGAGGATGCCGCCGAGCGACACGAGCGTTTTCCCCGCCACCTGACGCGTCCGATGAGTTTCAGCCGTTGCTATCAAAGAGTTCTCCGACGGATTACCGGAAGCCATGATGATTGCTCCTAATCCAACTGTTGGGTAATATAAACCCTGTAGTAACTACAGAGTCAAGAGGCGTTGGGACGCGATGGACATTAATGCCGAGTTCAGCGGGGCCGGCTTGAAAATCGGCCAGCTCGCACAGGCCACGACGTGCAACATCGAAACCATTCGCTACTACGAACGGGCAGGGCTCCTTCCCTTACCTCCCCGTACGCAAGGTGGTTACCGAGTCTATGAATTAGAGCACGTCAAGCGCCTGAACTTTATTCGGCGAGCCAGGGATCTCGGATTTAGTCTCGAAGAGGTTCGGGCTTTGTTACGGCTCGTGGACGCGCGCGGACGATCGTGCAACGAAGCGCGTGCTCTTGCCGCGCAACACCTCACCGATGTGCAAGCCAAGATCACGGATCTGAAATCTATGGAGCGGGTGCTGAAAACCATGATCGCTCGCTGCGAAGACGGGAACCTGCCGGATTGTCCTCTCATCGAGGCCCTCTTTCGGGAGTCTTGCCTACGGTAAGGTCCGAGATCCGGGGTTTCGGGTTGGGCCGCGCGTCAATCGCCCGATATTCGTCCGTCGCATCCTTCACGACATCATACCAGCGCCGCTACCGATGCCCCCCATAATGTTCTCCTGATTTTTCGGAAAGCATCAGGCAACTTAGGCCATTCGGTCCTCAGTATTGCCAATATTCGTGGGCTAATGGTGCTCTACTCAGGTCATCCCGATACAGCCGCCACTGTGGGATGAACTGATCCATCAGTCCTCGGAAACGGTCATTGTGGTGCCGCTCCAGCAGATGCATAAGTTCATGAACCACGATGTACTCCAGACAGTGAACTGGCTTTTTGGCCAGCTCCAGGTTTAGCCACACACGCCGTGCGTCGACGTTGCAACTACCCCACTTGGTCTTCATCTTCTTGATGCCCCAGTCGGCGACCTGGACTCCGAGCACCGACTGCCACTTCTCGAGCAGCGGCGGGATCATAGCCCTCAGTTGCTCGCGATGCCAACGTAGCAATACCTGCTCGCGCTGCTCTCCGGTCGTATTGGATCGCACGCGTAGAATCATCCATGCCTTACCGCGCAGGGCTACACTCGCCGGCCCGTCGTGTTCAAAGACTCGCAGGCGGTAGCGCCGCCCGAAAACATAGTGGCTCTCGCCGTTCACCATTTCGCGCCGTGATTGGCGCGGCTGAGCGTCGAATTTAGCCCGCTGTTTATTAATCCATCGCAGCTTGCCGATAACGGCCAAGCGCACCGCGCCATCGCTCACCACAATCGGTGCCGCTACCCGCACCCGTCCATGTGGCGGATAAACGCCCAGGTGTAGGTGCTTAATGTCCTTGCGCACCACCTCCACCGATAGATGGCCAACGGTGATGCGGCGCGTCTTAGTATGCATTCTGGTTCTTCACCAGTTCCAGGATCCGGTCCACGAGATCGGCAAGCGGTTCGTCGGTCGGACCGCCGTAACTGCCCCTATCTTCCCGCACACCGGGCTGCTCCGCCCGACTCTTGTGCTGCAAGGCGAGCTTAATGGCCAGCTTTACCTTTCTGACCTTGATCGGATTGCCGCGCCAGCCGTCCTGCCGGCTGCCCTGTACGGCCTGATCCACCGCCAGAGCCAGTGCCTCGTCCTTGCCCAGGTTGTTGTAGAGCGCCCGCTTGGCTGGCGTATCTACAGTTCCGGGGTAAGCTGCACCGCCGCCCGGATTGGTCGCCTGCTTTGTCAGCTCGGCGATCTGGGCCAAGTATTTCTTGTAATCAAGCGCGCCCTTCCGCCGCAGCGCGATCAGGGCATCCAGAAGCTTGGACATCTTCTCGTAGTAGGCCGGATCGACCGGAGACTCGTTGATGATGAGCCGGCGGACGTTGTTCTCGATGGTCTCGGCCACCGCTTCCTTGTTCTCCCGAATCCCCTTGGGCAGTGCCTCCACGGCGTCGGGACCGCGTTCGACGATGAGTTGGATCAGCGACAGATCGTCGAAGGCGGAAATCTTCTCGCTCTCCTCGGCGCGGATATAGGTGTCGATCAGGTGGCGTATGGCCGGCTCGTACATCGTGAGGTCGATGTAATCGCCGCTCGCCAGCCTCACCTCATCCCGCGCCTTGGTGTAATGATCCACCTCGGCCTTCAAGGTGTCGATCTCCGCCGCGCTGTAACCGGCCTGGTCGAGCTCATTGGCCAGGTTGGCATACGCCCGTTGGAAGGCAGCCGTGTGCTTGTAGAGCGCCAGCCGCTTCGGCTCGTTGTCTTTGAGTTGTTCGGCATCGCCGGAGTTCATGGCGCAGAAGTAGCGCAGGTAAGCCGCCGAATCCCTGGGTTGCTCCACCGGCTCGCACAGCGCCTTGATCGCTTCTCGGGCGCCTTCCAGGTCTTCCCGCGCCTTGGTTAGCCGGTCTTCCAACAGCCCAGCCACGTCCTCCTTGTCATAGCCGTCCAGCGCGCCGGAGGTGTAGTCCTGCACCGCGCCTTCAAGGCTCTTGAACAAGTCCTTGTAGTCGATGATGTAGCCGTATTCTTTGTCGTCGCCGTCCAGCCGGTTCACCCGGCAGATCGCCTGGAACAGGCCGTGGTCGCGCATCTGCTTGTCGATGTAGAGATAGGTCGCCGCGGGCGCATCGAAGCCAGTGAGGAGCTTGTCCACCACGATCAGGAGCTTCATCTGCCCCGGTTCATCGACGAATTTTTTCTTGACCTCCTGCTCGAACTTCTCGGCCTTGTCGACCGCCGTCTCCGGGGGCTCGATGAACCAGTCGGCCAGCATGTTCCGGTAAATCTCGTACTTGCGCAGGTTATCGGTATCCCCCTCGCCGCTGGTCTCGCCTTTGGCGTCCGCAACGCATGGCTTGTAGCTGGTGACGATGGCGCACTTGCCTTTCAATTCCGTCTTGGCGAAGAGCTCATAGAACTTGCACGCCTCGTAGATGCTGCCCGACACCAGCATGGCGTTACCGTGCCCGTCCATCAGGCGCGGTTTGGTACTCATGTCGAAGAGAATGTCGGCGACGATCTTTTCCAGCCGCGACTGGCTGGAGAGCACCCGCTGCATCGTGCCCCATTTCTGCTTCAACTGCGCCTTGGCCAGATCGTTCAGCCCCTGGGTCTTGGCCTCGAACCACTCGTCGATTTTCCTTTGGGAGGTAATGGCCTGGTCGATATCCCGCGCCTCGTAGCGTAGGTCGAGCACCACGCCTTCCCGCACCGCCTGGTCGAACTTGTAGGTGTGCATGTAGCGGCCGAACACCTCGATGCTCTTCTGCTTGTCGGCCTTGAGCAGCGGCGTGCCGGTAAAGCCTATAAAGAGCGCATTGGGCAGGATGGACTTCATCGCCCTATGGAGATCGCCCGACTGGGTGCGGTGGCACTCGTCCACGAACACATAGAGATCGCCCTTGGGCTTGAAGTCCGGCGGCAGCTTCTTGATCGCTTCGATAAAGCTTGCGACGTTCACAGGCTCGTCGCCGTCTTCCTTGCCGCCGAACTTGTGAACCAGCGAACCCACCAGCCAGGGTGTGGTGGCGTTTAGGGTAGCGATCAGGTCCGCGCCGCTCCGAGTGCGGTAGATGTGCTCGTCGACGCCCTTGAACACCTTCTCGATCTGCTCGTCCAGCTCGGTGCGGTCGGTGATGATGAGCACCCGGGCGTTTGTCACATGCTCGCGGATCCACTTGGCCAGCCACACCATGATGAGCGATTTGCCGCTGCCCTGAGTGTGCCAGATGATGCCGCCTTCGCGGCGGCGGATGAAGTCCTGCGCGGCACGCACGCCGAAATACTGGTTCTGCCGGCAGAGCTTCTTGGTACCCGCATCGAACACCACGAAGTCGTGGATCAACTCAAGCAAGCGTGCCTTGCCGCAGAGCTGGATCAATGGCCGATCGAGCATATTCTCGATAGGGCTGTCTTCGGTCCATTTCAGGTAATACTTCTCCGGCGTTTCGATGGTGCCGTAGCGCAGGCCCTCGGTGTCGTTGCCCGCCATGACGAATTGCAAGGTCGTGAAGAAGGGTTGGATGAACGCCTTCTTCTGGTTGTCCAGATTCTGGCGGATCCCCTCGGCGACCGAGACGGTGGACCGTTTCAGCTCCAGCACGCCGAGCGCAATGCCGTTCACATAGAGCACGACATCCGGCCGCTTGGTGTTGGCTTTGGCGTCCGCGCCTTTGACCGTCACCTCCTCAGCAATGGCGAAGTCGTTGTTGTCCGGGTGTTTCCAGTCGATCAGCCAGACGGTCCGCGTGTTCTCGCCGACCTCGGCCTTCACCTTTGCGCCATAGCGCAGCAGTGTATAGACGGCGAGGTTGCGGTCATACAGGCTCTTGCTCGCATCAAAGGCGGCCTTGTTCAGCTCGTGCAGCGCTTTTTCGATCAGCGCCGCCTCGTGCCCTTGGCTTTTCAGCCAGGCGCGCAACCTATCCGGCTCGATGTTGCGGTTGTCTTCCCGGTCGATCCAGTCGCCGAGATAGGCATAACCCAAGGTCTCGCGGAAAAGCGCGACGACTCGCTGCTGGGTCCTCTTCTCGATCTGTCCTACGCTGATCAATCCCATGACAAAGACTTCCCACTATTATTTGAACAGATCCAAGTAGGTCGAAAACAGATACCAAAAATTAAAACAACCCTGGCCGTTGTTTTAGATTATGCGCAATATCGAAAATAGCGCAATGTGTTATTTCAGTTTCGCCCTCTTCGCAGTCATACCAATCGCGTCTTGCCGGTCAGCAACTCCTGCATCATCCCCTGCTTGAGGGCGCGGGTCTTGGCCAGCCGGGCTTCGAGGGCGGCAAGCTCGGCGTCCATGTCGGAGAGGACGGTGGCGATGGCGGTTTGTTCATCATACCCGGGGAGGGGAATCTGCAGTGCTCTTACGTCACCGCCGTTGATTGCAGGATAGTTTGAGCCTGTCAGAAGCGCATCGATCTGCCGCGAGATGCCATACCCAAACAGGTGGAAGAAAACATATCCCGGATTCGTGACCCCATCTCGGCATCGCACTACCGAAAAACCCGTCGAACAAACCCAGCGCGGTACTTCGATCTTGAAGAGTAGGTGCGACTTCAGGTTTGGGCGAACTGTAGAAACGAGAATATCGCCCACTCTCAGTTTCCGGCGAGCACGCGATGGGGCGGCGTAGAACACTTGCTCCGAGTAGCTTCGAAGCACGCCTGAATCGACATCTTCGAGTGAGATATAATTGAACACATAGTCGGCGGCGGTATTGCTCCCTAGATTTTCTGGGTCAACGTCCACGACGTCCCCCAACCGCTTCACCTCCCACTCCCCGCTGAACTTCGGCAGGCGGTTCTGGCCGGTGAGGAGCTGCTGCATGGTGGCCTGTTTGAGGTCGCGCTTCTTGGCAATGAGCTGGGTCAGCGCGCCCAGCAGCGCATCCACATCCCTCATCGCTGCGGCGATGCTGCGTTGCTCCCCTGGCAGAGGAACTGGAATTTTCATATCAGCAATCATTTCCCGACGAACCGAGTCGACAGACGACTTGGCTGTCATTTGCATGATTCGAGAATAGAAGTTGTTGCTGAAGTACAGGTAGAAAAAATAACCATCTAATCGCTCATGAAAGCCGCTGATCTTGTAGACGCGCTGATGCAAATCAAACTTGCCTTTTATGTAGTGAAATATCTTGCCGGTGCCAACTCCATCGCCAGCGGTTAAGACAGCCTCACCGTCGAAAGAAAAGCTGTTAATGCGCTCGACAGTTTGTGAGCGGACGAAGAATGGATGCGCACCATCTTCGACTCTGTCTTGAGTGTTTTTGTCGCCCGTTGTAATTGAGGCAAGGTTTACTAGGGCATCAATATACCAATCTTCCGGAATCACCCCCACCTCGGTCTGCTTGTAGCCCGGTTTCAGTTCCATACCGCCCCCATCTTCTTGAGGTGTTCGTCCACGCGGGCGGCGAGGGTTTCGACTTCTGTGGTGAGCTGCGGCAGCGGCGTGGCATAGCGTTCGGCCAGTTCCCGGATCCGGCCGGTGAGTGCCTGGGAGACGCGGTCCAGTTCGCTCTGCACATCGGCGGTCAGTTGTGCCAGCCATTTGTCGTCCACGATGAGGGTCTTGATCTCGGCCTCGGTAAGCTTGCCGTACTGAGCGACAAGACGATCGAATAATGCTTGTTCCTTCTCTTTGACGCATCCCTTCAACTCTGCTTCGGCTTCGAAGAGCAGGAGATAGGCGTGCAGAACGTCTAGCTCGGGGAACAGTTCAACCTCATCTTGAACACCTTTTTTCCATGCAACTTTGGCAAAGTCCTTCTTGATGGACTTTGCAGCTGTTTTTTGTTCTGACGTGCAATCGGTGCTCTCAAGAATCTCCTTCTTGATTTGTTGCACCCGCTCTTGAACACCTCCCTTCGTAATGCCCTTCGACCCCCGTGCGGCTTGAAGAGGGCTCTCTTCTCCACCGGTCTCCTCAATCAGTTCTTCCATCTTTTGGGCGAGCTTTTCCTGGTCAGCTTGCAATTGCTCAATTTCAGTTTGCTCAGCTTTGAAATAGCGTGCGATAACCAAGACAGCAGGAAGTAGATCACTTTTTACCTCCGGCACTTTCCCTTTCTTTCGTATGATCTCAACGTCGCGTGCGGCTTTCCAACCATCTGAAACGATCAAATACACATCGTCCTGCATCGTCGCCGCCCAGTAGTCCATGAGGTGCTGATACGCGTCGTAGGCGTCAAGCAGCGACGCGGAACGGAAGGTCTCCAGCAGGCTCTCGGACAGGGTTTCGATCAGCGCCTTGGGGTGGTCGCCCTGGCCGATGGCATGGAGGCGCGGGGCGTTTGCGGCCTTCCACTGGCCGAAGATTGCGGTGACGGCCGCGTTGAACGCGGTAAATTCGGGATGGCCGAAGATGGCAGCCTTGATCTCAGAGGTCGGCAGTTTCAACCGAGTGTAACCGGAGCGGCCTGCCGACTCGAACAACAGCGCGCGCACGGCGGGGAAGACCTGCCAGTAGCGGGCTAGGGCATCGATGTCGCGATCAGGGATACTGCCGCGCAGGTGGCCATCAATATCCTGCAAGTCCTCCGGTGAGGTCGAGTCGATGTAGCGCGGTAGATTAAGATTGAAGTCGTTCTTGGGATCGCTGATCTCGGCCAAGGGCACCATGCGCGAATACCTGGGAATTTCCACTTGCCGGGTGAAGGCATCCACGATCTTGTGGATGTCCTGGGCGCGCAGGCGGTTCTTGTTGCCGTCCTTGATGTAGGCCTTGGAGGCGTCGATCATGAAAATGCCTTTGCGGGCCCCAGCGTTTTCCTTGTCCAGCACCAGGATGCAGGCCGGGATGCCGGTACCATAGAACAGATTGGGAGGCAGGCCGATGATGCCTTTGATGTAGCCCTGCCTGACGATGCGCTTGCGGATGTCGGCCTCGACATTGCCCCGGAACAACACGCCGTGGGGATGGATGACCGCACCCTTGCCGGCGCTCTTGAGACTGCTAAGGATGTGCAAGAGGAACGCATAGTCGCCATTCTTCGCGGGCGGGATGCCGTACTCGAAGCGGCCGTAGAGATCATGCGCCGGGTCGAGGCCGTTGCTCCACGCCTTGTTCGAGAACGGGAAATTGGCCACCACGAAGTCGAAGGTCTTGAGCCGCCCGTCGGCCTGCTTAAAGTAGGGCGCGGCCAGCGAATTGTCCTTCCAGATCTCCGCCGTAGGGCAGTCGTGCAGGACCATGTTCATCTTGGCCAAGGCGGCGGTGGCATTGTCCATTTCCTGCCCGTAGAGGGCGAGGTCCAGCCGCGCGCGGCTTCGGGCTTCGTCGTGGGCTTTCAAGAGCAGCGAACCGGAGCCACAAGTGGGATCGTAGATGCTTTGGTCGGCACGTTTGGCGGCGCCGAGGTCGATTACCATGGACATGACGCGAGATACCTCGGCCGGGGTGTAGAACTGCCCCTTGCTCTTGCCGGATTCCGTGGCGAAGTGGCGCATCAGGTATTCGTAGGCGTCGCCCAAGAGATCGTCGCCCTCGGCGCGGTTGCCGCGAAAATCGAGCGCCGGGTTATTAAAGATGGCCACCAAGTTGGAGAGGCGATCGACCATCTCCTTGCCCTTGCCGAGCTTGTCGTCGTCGTTGAAGTCGGGAAACGCGATGCCTTGCAGTACTTCGTTGGCACCGGCGAGCTTTTCGATGATCTTGTTGATCCGGTCGCCCATCTCCTTGTCACCCTTCAAGGCCACCATATCGTTGAAACTGCCGCCCTGGGGCACGTCGAGCAGCGCGTCTTTCTGCCCGGCGTATTTGTCGGAGACGTATTTGACGAAGAGCAAGACCAGCACGTAGTCCTTGTACTGGGAGGCGTCCATGCCCCCGCGGAGTTCGTCGCAGCTTTTCCAGAGAGAGCTGTAGAGCTCGGACTTCTTGATGGCCATTGATCGGGGTAAACCGGCTACAGAGTAACCCAGGAAATATAATTGTTCCGAGCGGCTTCTTAACCCCGGCGAGCGCTTCTGTTTCGTGGTGTCGCGCTTCTTTAGACGTTCCGCGACCCCACTAATGGTGCCGAGAGTGGGAATCGAACCCACACGGGGTTTCCCCCACCAGATTTTGAGTCTGGCGCGTCTGCCTGTTCCGCCACCTCGGCCGGCACCTTCGCTTGGCTAGTATAAGGGAACAGGCTTGAATCGGAAAAGTGGCTACAGGCAATAATGAGGAGCGGGGCCAGATATACACCCATAGCCGTACCTCCTTGTTAGCACGAGCCAAGCAACTGCCTTATACTTCAGCCGTAGGAGATGCGACACAAAGTCCGAATATAGGGCGATTGACAGATTCTGCCTAGTCAACTGTTCGCCCTCTAGTGGGTGCGTGCACATGTCGAAGTGGCTATTGTTATCTGCCGCAATCGTTGCCGAAGTTCTCGGCACGAGCTTTCTGAAAGCATCAGAGGGTTTCACCAAGCTTTGGCCATCGTTAGCAGTCACTGTAGGCTACGTGGCGGCCTTCTATTTCTTGGCGCTTACCCTCAAGGCAATACCTGTTGGAGTTGCATATGCGGTCTGGTCGGGTGCCGGCGTGGCTTTAATTGCGGCCATCGGCTGGGCAGTCTTCGGTCAATCTCTAGATCTGGCGGCATTGATCGGCATCGGCATGATCATCGGCGGCGTAATAGTAATTAATGTCTTCTCATCCAGTGTTCCCCATTGAAAGGACCTATCAATTCGATCCAGCCGACGCAGTATCGGCGCGGTTGATTTCAAACGTTGGTCACTGAGAAAGAGTCAAGTCATGACAATGCTTCAGACGGTAGCTCAGTTTGTTGCGATGGTCGCATGCGGCTTGTTTGCCGGTGCCGCTGTTTATATTAACCTTGTTGAACACCCTGCACGGATGGAGTGCGGTACTGAGCTTGCCGCAACCGTTTTTGCGCCGAGCTACCGCAGGGCGGCGGTCATGCAAGCGTCACTTGCTGCACTCGGTTTTCTTTCTGCGGTGGTGGCATGGTTTGCAGGCGGAACGATTTGGTGGCTGGTTGGCGGTTTACTCCTTGGGCTCGTCATTCCGTTCACCTTAGTAGTCATCATGCCGACGAACCGGCAGTTGCTCGAACCCACACTGGACCGAACGTCCTCAAACGCACGCGAGTTACTCGTTCACTGGGGCCGATTACACGCCGTACGCAGCGTTCTCAGTATTGTTGCGCTGGTTATCTTGATCGCCAGCGCCTAAGGAATCTCTGCAAAAGCTATTGCGCCGCCCATCTGCTTTGTCGCGTGCTCGCTCGTCACTCGCCTATGCTCCGCGGCTTCGCGCATTTGGGCATGCTCATAACACTTTTGCAGAGCTTCCCTAGCACGGCGGCCGCGACGGACGCCAAGCGTTGAAAAGAATCTGAGATCCCCTCAATCATCCACCCGAAGATCCGGGTCGTGTTGCAGGAAGTAGCGCCGGCGTTTGGGCAAGGGCACCGAGTAACTGGGAATTCTTGGTGTTTCTAAACACCACTGGCTGTTCAGCACGCTGGGCGGCCCGCTCGATCGCGGCAAGGACCCGATCATGGTGGGGCGAGAGATCGCAAACCGGGTCCGCGTTCGCGGCGTCGCCGGTGAGCATGTAAGCTTGGCAGCGGCAGCCGCCGAAGTCCTTGAAGCGCTCCGGGCAAGAGCGGCATGGCTCGCGCATCCACTCGAAACCGCGATAGCGGTTGAAGGCGAGGGAGTCGTTCCAGATCCACTCGATGCCGTGGTCGCGGACATTCGGGAATTCCAGCCCGGGGAGTTGCCGGGCCGCATGGCAGGGGAGCGCGGTCCCATCGGGCGCGATGCAGAGAAACACGGCGCCCCAGCCGTTCATGCAGGCTTTGGGGCGGTTCTCATAATAGTCGGGAACGACATAAAAGATTTTCATCCTGCCTTTCATGCTTTCCTGATAGGAATGGGCGATGGCCTCGGCCCGCTCGAGTTGCTCACGGCTGGGCAGCAAGCGATCGCGGTTGTGAAAGGCCCAGCCGTAATACTGCGTCGTGGCAAGCTCCACGTAGTCGGCGTCGAGGTCGATGGCGAGACGCAGCATGTCCTCGATCTGGTCGACGTTATCGCGATGAGTCACGAAGCACAGGACCATCGGGTAGCCGTGTTTCTTTACGGCGCGCGCCATCTCGACCTTGTGCGTAAACGCTTCCGTTCCCGCCAGATAATCATTGAGATCCTTCCGGCTCGCCTGGAAACTGATCTGGATATGGTCCAATCCGGCCTCGCGGAACGCTTTGAGGCGAGCCTCATCCATGCCGAGCCCCGAGGTGATAAGGTTGGTATAAAAGCCTAAGGATCGAGCTTCCCTGATTAGAATTTCAAGATCGCGGCGCACCAGCGGTTCGCCGCCGGAGAAGCCCAATTGCGTTGCGCCTAGCGCGCGGGCTTGGCGCAACACCGTGAGCCAATCCTCGGTGCTGAGCTCGTCCTTATTGCGCGCGTAATCGACGGGGTTCGAGCAGTAAGGACACTGCAGCGGACAGGCATAGGTCAACTCCGCCAGCAGCCACAGAGGCTTAGGCCGAGCCGCTGATTCGAACCCAGCCGTGCTCATGCGCGGTCTCCATAAAATGCCGGATCTCGTCGCCGATTCTAGCCCCGGAAAACTGCCGCTCGAGGTCGTCGATGATGGCGCTCAAGCGGGTTTTCCCGTCGCACCGCGTGAGGATCTCCCCCGCGGTCTTGTTGAGCTTAACCATGCCTTCCGGATACAGTATGACATAGGCTTGCTGCGCCTCCTCCCACTGCAAGCGAAACAGGGGGGCGATCTGAGGGATGCAGTCGTCGGCGAAATGCGCGCTCATCGCTCAAGGCACGACATTGAAATACGGCGGGCGGTGATCCACATACGCAAGCCATAGTGCATCGAGCATCGTCCACAGCACATCGAGCTTAAACTTTAAAATCCCAAGCGCGCGCTGCTGCTCGGTGCGGCTACGGAAAGTGTCGAGCGTGATCGCCAGCCCGTGCTCGACATCGCGCCGCGCTTCCCGCAACCGCTGGCGAAAGTAGGCATAGCCCGCGGATTGGATCCAGGGATAATGCTCGGGCCAAAGGTCGAGGCGTTGCTGGTGGATCGCGGGGGCGAAAAGCTCGGTCAGCGAGGAACAAGCGGCCTCTTGCCAGGTGGCGCGGCGGGCGAAGTTCACATAGGCATCGACCGCGAAACGCACCCCGGGCACTACCCGCTCGTGTGACCACAGCTCCTCGCGCGTGAGTCCCACCGCCTCGCCAAGCCGTAGCCAGGCGTCGATGCCTCCCTCATCGCCCGCGCCGCCGTCGTGATCGACGATGCGCTGGATCCACTGGCGACGCACCTCGCGGTCGGGACAGTTCGAGAGCACGGCGGCATCCTTGATGGGGATGCTCACCTGATAGTAAAAGCGGTTCGCGACCCATCCCCGCACGCCATTCTCATCGAGCTTGCCGCTGCTCATGAGCACATGGAAGGGATGGTGGATATGATAGTACCGTTCCATGGAACGCAGTTCTTGCTCGAATTGGGCGCGCGTCCACGCGGTGGGCTCGCTGACGGGCGCATCATTCACAGCACGATCTCCATGCCGTCATACGCCACCTCAATGCCGCGTTCGGTCAGCGCCTGCCGCTCGGGACCGTCCTCGTTGAGGATCGGGTTGGTATTATTGATATGGATGAGCACCTTGCGCGGCTGTGACAGTGTATCCAGGATGCTCAACATGCCTCCCTCCCCCGAGAGCGCGAGGTGGCCCATATCGCTTGCGAGCTTGGTGCTGATCCCGAACCGCAGAAGCTCGTCCTCGGACCACAAGGTGCCATCGACGAGCACACAATCGGCTTCCGACAAGTTGCGGTAGACCTGGTCGTCGACTTCACCGAGGCCTGGCGCATAAAACAGGACTTTTGACGTATCGAGGTCTTCGACCTTGACGCCGATCGTATCGCCGCGGTGCAGGTTGTGGCGGTGGGGCGAATACGGGGGCGCCTTGCTTCGCAAAGGCACGGCGGTGAAGCGCAAGTTTGCCGCGCGGGGTACGGTGAACGGCTCACCGTCGATGGGCAGCGTACGCCATTCGACCCCGCAATAATATTCCAGGACTCGAAACAGTGGGTAGCCCGTCGTCAGATCTTGATAAACCATGTTGGTACAATAGACGTCCAACGGCTGTTTATGTTCGCGTAGCATCATCAAACCGGTGGTGTGGTCGATCTGAGCATCGACAAGCACGATGGCGCAGATCCCCGTGTCGCGCACGCCGCGGCCGGGCTGTAAGGCCGGCACGGAGACTAACTGGGTGCGTATGTCGGGCGAGGCGTTGAACAGTACCCAGTCGACGCCGTTGCCGGAGACGGCTATCGAGGATTGCGAACGCGCGCGGGCGCGCAAGGACCCCGTGCGCAGACCCTTGCAATTCGGGCAGTTACAGTTCCATTGGGGAAAACCGCCGCCAGCGGCGGAACCGAGGACGTGAATACGCATGGATAGCTTGAACGTCGTAAGGGGCGCCATCGTAGCAGAAACGGCCCGCCTTGTCCGACAGGATCGCGGCGATGATTACTGATCGCGACCAGCACGGCCAGAGCCGTGCCCGGTGCATGGCCTAGGTTAAAAACACGGCGGCCAGACCCAGAAACGCGGAGAATCCGACTACATCGGTCACCGTGGTCAAAAACAACCCTCCGGCAAGCGCGGGATCGATGCCAAGTTTCTTCAGGCCGAGCGGAATGAGCGTACCCGCCAAGGCCGCAGCGGCTAAATTGGCCAGGAGCGCAAGCCCGAGGATTAAGCCGAGCCCCACGTCCGAAAACCACGCGGCGGCTACAAACCCGACCACGACGGCCCAGAGCAGCCCATTGCAAACACCCACGGCGATCTCCTTCTTGAGCAGCGATCCCAAGTTATCCTGGCCCACCCGATCCAAGGCCAAACCCCGGATCATGATTGTAAGCGTCTGACTGCCGGCGACGCCTCCCATGCCGGCGACGATGGGCATCAGGATCGCGAGCGCCACGATCTCTTGCAGCGTGGCCTCAAAGCGCCCGATGACCCAGGCCGCAAGAAACGCCGTAATCAGATTGACGCCCAACCACACCGCACGGCGCGGCGCACTCACCGCGATCGGTGCGAACATATCGTCGCCTTCGTCTAAACCCGCGAGGCTCATCAGCGAATGGTCCCCTTGGTCACGGATCACATCGACCACATCATCGACGGTGATCCTGCCGATCAAGCGGCCGTTTTGATCGACCACCGGCGCCGACACCAAGTCGCGTTGCTCGAACCTCTTAGCCACTTCGGCCGCCGGGAGATCGGCGGGGATCGCTTCCGGTTCCCTGACCATCACGTTCTCGACCTTGCGATCGGGATCATTGGTAAGCAGGGCCGTAATCGGCAGCAGACCTTGATACCTGTGGTTGCGATCGACCACCATGAGGTTATCGGTTTTTTCCGGGATCTCGGCGCGCCAGCGCAGATAGCGAATGACAACGTCGAGGTCTACATCACCGCGGACGGTGATGGCATCGGTATTCATCAAACCACCGGCCGTATCCTCCGGGTAGTACAAGACCGAAGATACGCGGACACGGTTTTGCTCGTCCATAAGCCGCAACACGCTATCGAGCACCGATTCCGGCAAGTCCTGCAAGATGTCGGCGGCGTCGTCGCTCGCAAGGCCACGTGTCACATCCGCTACTCTGTCCGCACCCATGTGCTCCAATAAGCCCGCACGCACCGCATCCTGTGCATGGGATAAGACAGCGCCCTGCTGCTCAGGCGAGATAAGTTGCCACACTTGTAGGCGTTGGTTCGGGGAAAGGGACTCGATCAGATCGGCGATCTCGGCAGGATGGCGATCCGCCAAATCTTTGCCGACGGTGACGAGATCACCTTCCGAAAGCGCGTCTTGCAGTATGCCCCGCAGGACCTCAGCGGTCTCTGGCCCTGTATTTTGAGATGCTTGGCTCATAGGGTATCAATACCTTCCGCGAGCACGCCTTTGCGGCGTGCGTAGGATTCTCTCGAGGCGCTTTAGTTCAAGCCGGCGTTGATGCGTCCGAGCAAGTCGTTTATTTCACTGCTGCTGCTCGCCGCCAGCACTTGCTCAGAAAGAGACATGACCTCCGCGAGCCGGGTATTGTTGATGATTTTCTTTACTTCCAACAAGACCGCCGGGTGCACGCTGAAATCCCGCAAGCCAAGCCCGAGGAGAAGGCGTATGTAGCGCAGATCGCCGGCCATCTCACCGCACATGGCGACGGGCTTTTTGTGATCCCTAGCCGCCTGGATGATTATGCGGATCAAGCGCAGCACCGCCGGATGGACCGGATCATACAAATAACTGACCTCGTCATTGACCCGATCGGCCGCCATCGTGTACTGAATAAGGTCATTGGTTCCTATCGAGAGAAAATCAAGCTGCTTGGCGAAAAGATCGGCGCACATGGCCGCCGCGGGCACCTCGATCATGCCGCCGATGCGCATGTCAGGATCGAACAGGACGGCGTTTGATCGAAATTCCGCGCGGATCTCCGCGATAATCGCAAGCACTTGGTAAAGCTCTTGGAGGTTAGAAAGCATCGGGATGAGAAGCCGCACCGGCCCGAGGGCCGAGGCCCGAATGATCGCGCGCAACTGAGGCAGAAACAGTGCCGGCTCCTTGAGACATAGACGCACCGCGCGCAACCCGAGCGCCGGATTCGCAAGCACCAGCCGTTCCCGCCCGCTGCTACCATCGACCTGCTTGTCGGCTCCCAGGTCCAGCGTTCTAATCGTAATCGGTATGCCTTGCAAGGCATGCAAGGCTTGGGAATACACCTGGAACTGTTCTTCCTCGGCCGGCGGATGATCCCGGTTCATATAGAGATACTCGGTGCGATAAAGGCCGACGCCCAAGGCTCCGACGTTCAGGACCGATTCGAAATCCTTCGGCAACTCGATATTGGCTTCCAGACAAATCGTAATACCGTCCTCGGTCATCGCCGGCGCGCCCTTCAGCTTTATTAACTCGGCGAAATAGACCCGCTCTTGCTGCTGTAATCCTTCGTAATACCGGATCGTCTCAGGGTCCGGATCGACCAAAAGTACGCCCGAGATCCCATCGATGATGACGAGGTCTTCTTCACGCACGTAGCGGCGCGCTTGATGCAAGCCCACGATGCTCGGTATGCCTAGGCTGCGCGCGAGGATCGCCGTATGTGAGGTCGGGCCCCCGTGCTCGGTCGCGAACGCCGCGATGCCATGATGTTGCATGAGCACCGTATCCGCGGGTGTCAGGTCATCCGCTAGCACGATGTAGCCCCGCAGCCGGCTATCGGGAACCTCGTGCCGCATCGGGCCCTGATTAAGCAAAATGCGTTGCATGCGATTGACGACGTGATCAACATCATCCTTGCGTGTCCTTAGATAGGGATCATCCATTTCCTCGAAGACCGCCACCAACGCATCGCGCTGGATTCTCAAAGCCCATTCAGCGTTACAGCGCCGCTCGGTAATCAGCCGTGCGGGCTCTTGCGTCAAGGCCGAGTCCTCCAACATCAATAGATGGGTGTCGATGAACGCAGCGATGTCGGGTGCGGTCGCGGGTGGAATATGGTCCCGGATCGCGCGCAATTGCTGCCTGGCGGTGAGCACGGCGTGCTCGAACCGGCGTACTTCCGCGACGATATACTCTTCTGTCAAACAGTACTCGCTAATGTCGAGCTGGTCGCGGTGGAGAATATGAGCCCGTCCCATGGCGATGCCTCGAGAGACGCCAACACCGTGGAGGGAAATGCTCATTCCGACTCACCGAATCTGTTAGCCACGAGATCCTCTAAGCTTGCGATAGCCTGCTGCTCGTCGGGTCCACTCGTAAGGATTTCGATCTCGCTTCCGTTGTGAGCGGCGAGCATCATGACCCCCATGATACTCTTGCCGTTGACTTCCTTGCCATTTCTGCGAATCGTGATCTCGCATTGAAAGCGCGACGCCAGTTGCACGAAACGCGCGGCCGCGCGGGCATGCAAGCCGAGCTTATTTATGATCCGAACATTACGGAACATCATCCACCGTTAATCCGTATCGCTGATTTCCACGATCCCGTCGCGACCGCCGGTAATGGCCTTGTCGACGAGTCGCTCCAGTCCTAGATCGGCGTAGTTCAGTACTCGGAGCAGCATCGGCAGATTGACGCCGGTTACGATTTTCACGCGCGCTTCACCCAGGAACCGGGTCGCGATATTGCACGGTGTGGCGCCACAGATATCCGTCAGGACGAGCACGCCGTCGCCTTGATCTAGCGCTTGAATCATGGCGTTGGCTTGAGCGTGCGCTCGTTCCGGCTCACAGTCGCGTCCGATGCTGACGACGGCGAGCGGAAGCCTCTGTACTCCGAGCGTCTTTACCGCAATATCGCGAAGCGACTCACCAACGTTGTCGTGTCCGATGATCAAAATGCCGACGCTCATAGGAGCCCTGTCCCGTCGCGGTGGGTGACGAGCACATGCCGTCCTTGCGAGCTAAGATGGGACGCCAGGCGTTCGACGATATACACCGACCGATGGTGCCCGCCGGTGCATCCCACGGCGACCGTTAAATAACTGCGTTGGTCCGCTTCAAACCGAGGTAACCAAGAGTCCAAGAACGCACGGAGCTGAGCCGTCATGTCGTGGACGAGCGGCGCCGCCTCCAAGAATTCGATGACCGGAGGGTCGCGTCCGGAGAGATCGCGTAACCGCGGTTCCCAATGCGGATTGGGTAAGCAGCGTACATCGAAAACGAAATCGGCGTCCGCGGGCAGGCCGTGCTTGAATCCAAACGAGATGAGTTGTACCGACATGATGTTGGCTTGCCTTTGTGCGACTCGTTCCCGTACCAGAGCCCGCAACTGGTGGACCGAGGTGCGGCTTGTGTCGATGCGTAAATCCGCGTACTCCGCGAGCGTTCCAAGCAAACGCCGCTCCTCGTGAATGGCGACCGTGAGCGACACTTCCGTTGCGGAGAGCGGGTGCTTGCGGCGGGTCTCACTAAAGCGCCTGAGCAAAGCGTCGTTGCCGGCCTCCACAAATACAAGCTCCACCGCAAGCTCGCTGCTTTGCTGTTGCCGCAAAAACCGCGGGAAGTTCGTCAATGCATCGGCGGGATTACGAGCATCGATGCCGATAGCAACGTTTTCGTAAAGCGGTTGCTCGGCCGAGCGAATTTGAGAGAACAATTCCGGCGCCAGACCGATGGGGAGGCTATCGATACAGTAATAGCTCAGATCCTCGAGGACATTGAGCACGGTGGTCTTTCCCGCACCCGACATACCCGTGACAATGATCAACCTCCGGGCCACGGCAACCCTCAAACCGCTTTATCGAGCAAAGCGCGTTGTCTGTGCATGAAATCGTCGGCCGAGTTATAACCGCTCATGCGCAAGATGTGGTTACGGGCGGCACACTCGACCAATACCGCTAAGTTACGGCCAGCCGTCACGGGGAGGACGATCTCGGGGAAATCCAGTCCCAGGACCCGGCGCGCACTATAACTTCCTTCCAGGCGATCGAGGCTAATCAAGCCTTCACCCTCCAATCGCTCCAGGCGAATGATCAAGCGCAAATACTTGTTGCTTCGCAAGGCCCCCGCGCCTAACAGCTCACGAACGTTCAAGATGCCAAGCCCGCGCACCTCGAGGAAATCTTGGAGGCCCTTCGGACACGTGCCGTTGACGATATCGGGGGCGATGCGCGAAAACTCCGGCGCGTCGTCTGCGATCAATCGGTGTCCGCGCGTGATGAGCTCCAGAGCCAATTCGCTCTTTCCAACCCCGCTCTCACCGGTGAGCAATACGCCTATGGACATCACCTCCAGGTATACCCCGTGCAGCGTCACCACCTCGGCCAAAAGATTCGACAGGTAGTAATGCAGGTCATCGGAGAGCTTATTGCTCGCGAGCGTCGAGGTGAAAAGCGGCGTGCTGCTTTCCTCGCACGCCCTGCCTAGCTGCTCGGGCACGAGCTGGCTGTCGGCGACGACGATACAATGGGGTTCGTGACTCAGCAATTGCCGGATCGCATCCTCGCGCGAGATCGCGCGCAACCCCGACAGGTACTGGATCTCGGAGGATCCCAGGACCTGGATCTGGTTCGGATGAATCAAATTGAGGTGGCCTACCAAGGATTTCTCGGAGCCCAAGCCCGCGCTGTGTTCATGCCTTGTTTCGAGGGCGCTGATATGGTCCCCGACGATCTTCCTCCTGGTCTCGGGGTGCACCTCATCGGACCTAATCGATCGCCCCCCGCCCGCGCGCCCGGCCACCCACTTGAGCGCAAGCCGCTCGGAATGGATCTCGAATAACTCGCTAATTGTGACCGACTGCATAGCTTCGCGGGCGATCCGGCCATGCGCTGAGTAGTTCATAGAGCGCATCGGCGCCGGTACATGCCCTGATCCGGGACGCAAACTCCTCATCGCTGAACATTTCCGCAAGCTCGGCGAGAATCCTTAGATGCTCGTCGTGGCATCGGGCCGGAACCAGTAACGCAAAAAAAAGATCGACGGGCTTCTCATCGATAGCGTCGAAATCAACGCCGGTCTTGGCATAAATAAACGCCCCGAGAGGCTGATCGCCGTGCGCGATCCGGCCGTGCGGGATCGCGACCCCGCGTCCCAATCCGGTGCTACCGAGCCGTTCCCGCGTGATCAGACTATGGAACACCTCGTCACTGGTTAACTTCTCTGTTTGATCCGCGATCAACCTTGCTAAGGCTTCGAGCACGCCATCTTTGTTGGATACATCGACCTGGACGGCGACGCGATCGCGGACCAGGATTTCATTCATACCCATCGCTTATTCTCTTGTTCCGTGCGCTACGACCGTAAGCACCCTCTACGCTTTGCGCCCGCCGTCTCCGCGATGATGGTCCGTTATTTTGTCTTTGTGTTTCAGCAGCTGGCGGTCTAATTTGTCCACTAATGCATCGATTGCCGCGTACATATCGTCGTGCTCGGCGTCCGCGAACAGATGGCCGCCCGCGACGTGCATCTTGGCCTCCGCGCGTTGCCGCTGCTTCTCGATGGCCAAAATGACGTGTATTGCCGTAACGTGATCGAAATGCCGTTCCATCTTTTCAAATTTTGTCTCGACGTAATTGCGGATCGCGTCCGTAACTTCCATATGGTGACCGGAAACGTTTATCTGCATGGCAACTCCCGATAATTAGAATTGGCTAAGAGAACCTCTGAGCATGCGCGTTCTGTCCCACGACTTGATGCAGTTCTTGCCGCGTTTCGCAAGAGTTGAAACCGAATGTGCGGGTGTCGGTGCACCGCTACACGAGGCGTTTTCTTTCATTCGAGGGCGGAATAGCCATGGCCTCGCGGTACTTAGCGACGGTCCGCCTGGCGACGTTAATCCCTTGCTCCGATAACACCGCCGCGAGCTTGCTATCGCTCAAGGGTTTCAACGAGTTCTCGGCGGCGATTAGTTTTCTGATGACGGCGCGTATGGCTGTTGACGAACACTCCCCGCCCGCGGAAGTGCTCAAATGACTCGAGAAAAAATACTTGAGCTCGTAAATTCCCCTGGGCGTGTGCATGTACTTGCGGGTCGTTACGCGCGAAATCGTTGATTCATGCATGCCCAATACCTCGGCAATATCGTGCAGAACCAGCGGCTTCATCGCCACATCACCGTGTTCTAGGAAAGCGCGCTGACGCTCAACGATGGCCGTTGCGACCCGCAATAATGTCTGACTTCGGCTTTGCAGGCTTTTTATAAACCATCGTGCTTCTTGCAGGTGTGTGCGCAGCGAGGTGTTATCCTGGCTGTTGTCGGCCCGGCGCACCATGCTCGCGTAATAGGGATTAACGCGCAGGTGCGGAACGACCTCAGCATTTAATTCAACCTGCCACGCACCGGCCTTTTTTCGTACGTGGACGTCCGGTACGATATATTCCACTCGGGCATCCTGAAGGTGCGCCCCGGGCCGCGGATTCAATGTCTGGATCAGCGCGACCACCTGTTGAAGTTCCTCCCTGCTCAACTTCATGCGCCGCGCCAAGCGAACGTAATCACGCTCGGCGAGGAGGTCGAAATGCTTTTCCACTAAATGCCTAGCTTGATCCAGCCATGGACTACCGCCGCCTTGCTGACTCAGTTGGATGGACAAACACTCTTGCAGGCTGCGGGCCGCAACCCCCGGGGGATCCAAGCGCTGCACCCAATGCAGAACGGCCTCGATTTCGTCGAGCTCGATTTGGTCTTGATTGACGGATTGGCGCAGCTCATCAAGACTTGTTCTTAAGAAACCATCATTGTCGAGCGCATCGGCGATCGCATAGGCAATCGCTTTGTCTATATCACTGATCGACGACAGATTGGTTTGCCACAGCAGGTGGTCCTTCAGCGATTCGCCCGCGGTGCGCTGATTCTCAATTTCAAAACCGGCGTGGTCCCCGGAAACGGTTTGGGGCATTGACGCATCATAGACATCATCCCATGCGCTATCGACCGGAAGTTCCTCGGGAATATCCTGACCGATCGCGGCGCCGGCTACATCTTCGACCTCACTCGCGGCTTTTGGCGTCTCCTCGTACGGGAGGCTTTCGGTGTCCTGCAACTTCGAGCTCCCGTAGCCCTCTTCGTGCTCATCCTCTACAGCCTCCAACATCATGTTAGACTCGAGCGCCTGCTGGATTTCCAGGCTCAGTTCCACGGTGGACAGTTGCAACAAGCGTATCGCTTGCTGTAACTGGGGGGTCATGATGAGGCTCTGCCCTAAGCGTTGCTGCAGTGCTTGCTTCATAAATGCTGGTTCCGGCGCGCTAGGGCAGAGTCTTTGCGTGTGTAGGTTTCATTTTAACGCAATTTTCATCGCCGGTATCCGCCAGCCCGCGCCTCAAACATTATTTATCGGTGCTTGGCGCGGGCCCCTCTCGCCCGATAGGCGCTAGACCAAGAAGGAACCACGGCCCGCCGGATCCCGGTCAGCCGTCGCCACCAATAGCCTGCCCGGAGATCCGACACCCGCACCGCTCCGGTGCGGACACTCGGCGCATGCACGAACTTGTCTTGACCCGTATATATTCCAACATGGGTATAGGGGCGGTCGGCGGTCTGGAAGAACAGCAAGTCGCCGGGTAGACGGGCCGCCAAGGGCACCTGCGGTAAAGCAAACGCCATCGATGCTGTATCGCGCGGGAGCACAATTCCATGCCTGGCGTAGACATATCCCACAAAACCGCTGCAGTCGAAACCTTCCTCGGGCGAATCACCGCCGTAACGATACGCCACCCCGGTCAGGCTCAAAGCGGTTGTTACGATCCCCGGTGGACCGCCGAGCGCTGCTGCCGGTTCGCGATGCGTGAGGCTCCCTGCACACCCCGCGAGCACAGTCAGACTCACAACCAGGCCACCGCGCGCGACATGAATCTTTCGTCGCCCGTTTCGCAAGGAGGTGTCTACGGTGTTATCGGTGCGGACCGCCGCCATAATCGCCACAGGCTCTTCACGGTAATCTCGAAATGACAGCCTTCGGTATAAAGATCGACCCGCCTTAAGCGTCCCAGTCTTAGTCTCGTGAGAAGCGGCTGGAACCAGTCTCGATCAAGGCGCGCGACCTCTTCAAGCCAGGCCTGGTGATCGTGAGCGCCCTGCTCCTCGGGGAAAACCACCAAGCATTCGGTCGCCGGCCCGGCTTGCTCCAGCAGCGCTCCACAACTCTGGGGCAGGGGTGAGGGCGCGCAACCGCCGAGGACCGCTAAGCCCGTCATGATGGGTTCCGCGCCCCAAACGGTGCGACCGGGAACCGCGGCGACAGGCGGCAAGCTTCCCGCACCCCAAAACCAGAGGCTATTGATGGCCGGCTCACCGCGGCCCTCCCGCTCGCGGTTGACCGCGGTGTCATGCAACACCATTTGGACCTCGTTCATGAGCCGCACCCACCGTTTAGCGTCCCTGCCCTGCGGCAAAAAAGCCTCTAGGTGCCGGGTGGCCACCGCCGAAGGCGGCCACGTTTTAACCGCCGCCGCATCTTCGAGCCGTACATACCAGCGCTTGGGATCGCGCCCCACCTTGATCTCGATCGCATGGGCTGCCAAGGCGGCATTGAGCTCACTCAGGAGCCGCCGGGCTTCGTTCATACCGAGGCTATAGCTACGGCCATCGAACAGGATCAGCTTGGCTAGGTCCGGTTGTAAATGTACTGGATCGGCGCGCATCCACCCACCGCCGTGCTCGGACATAAAATCGGCGAGATGAGTGATCGCCGCGACCGGGAGATCATACTCTCGATGTTCCTCGACGCCGAAGAGGCGGCAGATGAGGGTCTCATAACACGTGCTGTCGTCCACCCGCGCCGCGCGCGCGAGCAAGATCGCTAACGCCCGGAAACGATGCTCCGCGGCAGCGTCAAACCGTAATCGATCCGAGTGCGGTCCAAAGAGCCCGGGAACTACCAGCGTTAGCCGCGGCACGATCTCCCGAAAACCGTCAAATCAGCGTCGAAACAGCCACAAAACCGCCGAGACGATTAAACTGATGAGCAGACCAGTCACGATCGGGAAATAGAGCTTGAAACCGTCGCGCTCAATGACGATATCGCCCGGCAAACGCCCCAAACCCAACTTCGTCATCCACGGCCAGAGGAGGCCAATCGCGACCAGCAGCAGGCCGAGCGTAATCAATACCCGCGGCATTTTTCAGCTTAGCGCCTTAACGCCCATTTCCGTCCCGATGATCAGAAGATCCGCAGGGCGGCGCGCGAAGATCCCGTTGCTTACGACACCCGCAATGTGATTGATCTCGGCCTCCATCTTGGCGGGGTCCAGCAGCGAAAGATTACGCACATCCAAGATAACGTTGCCGTTATCGGTGATATAACCGGTTCGCCATAGCGGCTGACCTCCGAGCTTCACTAGCTCGCGGGCAACGTAGCTCCTGGCCATGGGGAGCACCTCGATCGGCAGAGGATAGCGGCCGAGGACATCAACGAGCTTGCTGTCATCGACGATACATAGAAATCGCCGACTCGCGGCAGCGATGATTTTTTCGCGCGTGAGCGCGCCGCCGCCCCCCTTGATCAATTGCAGGTGCCTAGTGGCCTCGTCCGCGCCATCGATACAAAGGGCTAGCCCGCCGGTGTGGTTGAGGTCGACGATCGGGATGCAGCGCTCCTTGAGCCGCGCCTCCGTCTCTAGAGAGCTGGCAACGGCGCCCTCAATGCGGTGTTTTACCCGCGCCAATATATCGATGAAGAGGTTCATCGTCGTCCCGCTACCCACCCCGATGACGGCGCCCGCTTCAATATGCTCGATCGCAGCCTCAGCCGCGCGGCGTTTCTTTTCGTCCTGAGTCACGTGCACAGGCCGTTCAATGGTATCTTAATGGTCATGATAGACGAGTATGTGAAGCTTATCCTCACAGCGCGCGTTTACGACGTCGCTAAGAAGACACCGCTCGACCTCGCGCCCGAGCTGTCGCGGCGGCTCGATAACACGGTATGGTTAAAGCGCGAAGACCTCCAGCCGGTATTCTCTTACAAACTCCGCGGCGCGTACAATCTGATGTCGCACCTCAGCCCGGCCGAACGCCAACGCGGTGTCATCGCCGCTTCGGCAGGGAACCATGCCCAAGGGGTTGCGTTGGCCGCCCAGCGTCTCGATCTGCGCGCGATCATCGTGATGCCGAAAACAACACCCGAGATAAAGGTGGCCGCGGTACGGCGTCTGGGAGCCGACATCGTGCTTCACGGAAATACCTATGACGATGCTTGCGAGCATGCGCATCGGCTCGAAGAGGAACGCGGGCTGTGCTTCGTTCACCCTTACGACCACCCCTTGGTGATCGCCGGCCAAGGCACCGTAGGAAAGGAGATCCTCGAACAACACTCGGGCGATCTACACGCGATCTTCGTACCCGTCGGTGGCGGTGGACTCATTGCTGGAATCGCCGCGTACGTCAAACAATTGATGCCGGCGATTAAGATCATCGGGGTCGAATCCGACGAAGCGCCCAGCATGCGAGAGGCGCTCAAGGTCGGGAAACGTATAGTGCTGGAGCACATCGGGATCTTCGCCGACGGCGCGGCCGTCCGCCAGGTGGGCGCGGAACCGTTTCGCATCGCGCAGAAGTTCGTCGATGAAGTGCTGCTGGTCACTAACGACGAGATATGCGCGGCGGTCAAGGACACGTTCGAAGATACTCGTTCAATTCCCGAGCCGGCCGGGGCGCTGGCGCTCGCCGGCTTGAAACAGTATGTCACTGGTACCAAGCTCAGTGGCCGCAACCTCGTGGCGATTTTTAGCGGTGCTAACGTCAACTTCGATAGGCTGCGCCATATCGCCGAGCTCGCGGAGCTCGGCGAACAGCGCGAGGCGCTCCTCGGAGTCACCATTCCCGAACACCCGGGGAGCTTTCGGGCGTTTTGCCACGCGCTCGGGGCGCGATCGATCACCGAATTCAACTATCGTTACGCCGATCTCCGCGAGGCCCAGGTGTTCGCCGGGATCCAGTTGCGTCACGGTGTCACGGAAAAAAACGCCTTGATCGCCTCGCTCCAAGAAAAGGGTTACCCGGTGGCTGATCTCTCGAACAACGACATGGCCAAGGTCCATATCCGCTACATGGTGGGAGGGCGCGCCGGACCAATCGCCGACGAGATCTTGTTCCGATTCGAGTTCCCGGAACGCCCCGGGGCGCTGCTGCATTTTTTAACCGAGTTGGGCGATCGCTGGAACATCAGCCTGTTTCACTACCGCAACCATGGAGCCGCCTATGGGCGGGTGTTAGTGGGGATCCAGGTCCCGGCGCGCGAGCGGAAAGGTTTCGACGCGTGTCTGAACGCACTCGGGCTCGTTCACGCGGAAGAAACGGAGAATCCGGCCTACGCCATGTTCTTGCGTCAATGACCAGCCGATGCCTACATCCGACCGACTTTTCGACTACGGCAGGCCGCGTATGCGCCACGAAGCACATGGTTTGCGGATACGCGCGGGTTTAAGTGCATCAGCTCGGGCGACTAGCGCCTAGAACCGGCCGGCCTTGACCATGCAGCAGCCAACGCTTCGTGAAGCTATTGTCGCTACGGCGCGAGAACTCAGCGCCAGCGGCTTAAACGTCGGCACCGCGGGCAATCTCGCGGTGCGTACCGCAGACGCCTTCCTGGTCACGCCGACCGGAATACCCTATGCGGATCTCAAGCCCGAGCACATCGTCGAAGTTACGCTCGCAGGGGAAGTGCGCGGTCGGACCCTGCGTCCATCGAGCGAATGGCGCATCCACCGCGACATTTTCATCGCCCGGCCCGAGATCGGGGCTACGCTGCACGCCCATACTCCTCACGCCACCGCGTTGGCGTGTTGCCACATGGGGATCCCGGCGTTTCACTACATGGTCGCCGTGGCCGGCGATCGCAGCATCCCGTGCGCACCGTACGCGGCCTTTGGAACCCAAGCGCTCTCGGATCACGTGATCGGCGCTTTAAGAAGCCGCCGAGCCTGCCTGATGGCCAACCATGGGATTATGGTCGTGGGCATCGCCTTAAAAGACGCGTCGCGCTTAGCCCAGGAGGTGGAATTTCTCGCCCGGCTCTATTGCCTGTCGTTACAAATCGGCGCACCGGTGATCCTATCGAATGCCGAGATGGCGGAAGTCTTGGAACGATTCCGAACCTATGGCCAGCAATCCAATGATAGCGAGATTTCACCTAGTTCTAGTCGTTAAGGTTTCGACACGAACCAGGCTTTTTATACAGGCATGCTCGGTTGCCGTGAGGGCCGAAGCAGCGGGACCTGGGTCTATTTCGACTGCGCACCGGGAATAAGTCGATAGCCCGGTGCTTGCGCGCGAACGCTTAATCGGCTTGAAGCGTCTGAAATAATTCTTTGAGCTTCTCGCCCGGATCCGGCGCTGCCATGAAGGTTTCACCGACAAGGAAGGCGTTGACCCCATGGCGCCGCATCAACCGCACGTCCTCGGGCGTGCGGATCCCGCTTTCGGTGACGACGATGCGGTCATCCAGAACATCGACCAGGAGGCGGATCGTAGTCTGCAGATCGGTCGTGAATGTACGCAAATCGCGATTGTTAATGCCGATCAGGGGCGTACGCAGCATGATCCCCCGTTCGAGTTCCTCGCGGTCGTGAACCTCAACGAGCACATCGAGCCCGATCTCGCACGCCAAAGCGGACAGCTCTCGCAACCGCCGGTCGTTTAACGCCGCCACGATCAACAAAATGCAATCCGCGCCGAGGGCTCTCGCTTCGTACACCTGATAGGGGTCAATGACAAAGTCTTTTCTCAAGACCGGCAGCGCGCACGCCGCGCGCGCCTCCTTCAAGTGCAGATCGGCGCCTTGAAAAAAACGACTATCCGTCAACACCGACAAGCACGCCGCGCCAGCGCGTGCATAACTCCTGGCAATCGGCGCGGGCTGGAAATCCTCTCGTATAATCCCACGGCTAGGTGATGCCCGTTTCAGCTCCGCGATGACCGCCGGGCGTCCGGAAACGATGCGCTCGCGGATCGCCGTGGTGAAACCACGCGTCGCGCCGGCATCCCTGGCACGCGCCCGAACCTCATCGAACGTACGGCCTACCTTACGCGCCGCAACTTCTTCCCGTTTATGGCGTAGGATGTCCGCAAGCGCGTTTCCTGAGTTAATCATTTAGTTCGTGATCCGAAACATCAATTCTGGAGAAAGTTGGAAGACCGCCAGCGCTCGCCCGGCTTAGAACATCCAAGCCGTGTTAAGAACCTTCATGGCCCGAAATCCCCCGAGCGCCGCCGTTCGCGTCCGGCTGCCCTATTTCGATACCCTGTTCGAACGCATTGTCATGGCATCCGGCGATTAGTCATATCCAATTTTGTCCCTTTTGCTCACCGAAAACACCTTGCCGACTTACAAGGCACTCCTGCGCATTCTCGGCATCATTGGCTATCGAGGCGCGGAGCGCGCGATGCGGTATGCCGCATGGGTCAGCGAAGTGGGATGGGTCCGCTATCGAATCCTAGCTTTCGAGGCGACGTAATAGCCTGGACACATTCCGGGCCTAGCATCGGGTTTTGCGCCGAACTCATTAACAGCGCACGCAAGTCCCCACCGCCCAGAGCTAATTAACGACGATTCACCCACGAACCCAATTCGCTTGAGGCCGTAATACCTGTATTCGAGTACGAATCTTGCTGCATAAACTACTGCCTTAGTCGAATATTAGCTACCACCGCACCGAGTACATAGATACATGGGAAACGCCGTCCCTATAACCCAACAGAATTCACTTGTGGATGGCCCCGGTGTGCCCCTCTGCCAAGTCTCGGCAAAAACTCTTCCATCCGACCAGGATCTCATGGAGCGGCTCAATGGCCGCTTCGCTCCCATTCACCTTCGCCAGCGCCTCGGTATCGAGGCCGACCATGAAGCCTCGGTATTTGGTCAAGGATTGAAGTTCTTCCATCTGGAGAACTGGTATTCGGTGCACTCACTGATCCGCACTAGCTTGCGTCTATCATTGCTGCTGGGACGCGGACGGCGCAATGCGCGTCGTATTGAGCTGCGTCATAACGTGGTCCCGATCTCCGGCCTCCCGGATGCGTTTGAAGGATTGAAGATCCTGCATCTCAGCGATTTGCATATCGATATGCACGGGGAATTCCCTCAGGTTTTGGCGGAGCGCGTTCAGGCAATCGACTACGATATTTGCGTCATGACCGGCGATTATCGCTATAAGACCTTCGGAAGTTGCGAAGCGGCGCTGAAGGGCCTAGAGCGCTTGCGCTCGCAACTTAAGGATCCTATTTATGCGGTGCTGGGAAATCACGACTCGCTGAAAATGGTGCCGGCCATGGAGGACCTGGGGATACGCTTACTGCTAAATGAGTCCATCGCCATCAATCGGGGCGAGGCGGTGCTGCATTTAGCCGGAATCGATGACCCCCATTACTACCACACCGATAATTTGGAGCGTGCCCGCGAGGACATCGATCCTCGCAACGTCTCTGTCCTGCTTGCGCATTCACCCGAAATATACAAGCAAGCGGCTTATGCGGGTTTCAAACTGTTGCTCTGCGGGCATACCCATGGAGGTCAAATCTGCCTGCCCGGACAATGGCCGATTATTTATGACGCCAAATGCCCCCGCCGGATGGCGCGTGGCGCCTGGCACTACCGCGATCTTCAAGGTTATACCTCGGCGGGGGCGGGTTCATCCATGGTGGAGGTAAGAATCAACTGCCCGCCGGAGATAACCGTCCACTGCCTGCGCCACGCGTAGCAGCCGATGCGCTTGCGTCGGGCAACGTCCCGCCTCTGCGCTTCACCACCGAAGCATTCACTAGAAACAACAATTCAGCTCGCTCCGATTTAGCGCCGATCGAACACCTTGGTGTCGCCCGCGGAGTCAAACGACATGATTTCATAGGAGTCTTTTTGGTCCCCTTCCATGCCGGGAGAACCCATGGGCATGCCGGGTACGGCAATCCCTGTGACCTTGGGGCGTTCCGACAGCAGACGTTTGACCGCATCCGCCGGTACGTGTCCCTCGACCACATAGCCCCCGGCGATGGAGGTGTGACAGGCGGCGAGATGTCTAGGCACCGCATGCTTTCTTTTAATCTCGTCTAGGTTTCCTACATCAAGAGCCTTAACCTCAAAGCCGTTTTGACGCATGTGCTCGACCCATTTCTTGCAGCATCCGCACTGCGCACTCTTGTATACCGTGATCTCCGCGGCCAGGGTTGCCATTGGAAACGCGGCAACCATAAGCGCAAATCCCCCACTCAAAAAGAGATGCTTGATCATTGTCATGCTCGACTGCTCCTTGAACGAAAAAATACGTGCACGCCGAAGCGCTCGATAGACGCACCGGTGTCGGTATGCATTCCGCGATGAATGCGCTCCGTGCTTGCTGAGGACTCCCCAGGTTGCTATTGTTCGCGCCTCGTTTTCGAGTAGAGATTGTAACGATGCCGCTCACAAAAGCCGAGATCCAAGCGCTAGGGATTGTTGTCGTTTTGCTTTGTATTCCGGTTCTGATGCGCGTTGAGGTGAAGAACAAGGCGTCGTGGGTGCTCTACTATCCCGTCATACCCATCATCGCATATTCACTCTATGAATGGGCGATCAAGCTAAACATTCCCAGTTACGGCCTGCGCGTCGACTTGATATTGATGTGGCCAATCCTCGTGTTGCTGCTGGCGAAATCATGGTTCCGCTGGATGCGGCTCGGGAAAGAATCCAAGTTACCGATAACCGCAGCTTCAGAGTTCGCGATTACCTCCTTTCTCGCCGGGATGGTGGGTTTTATCCCTATTTTTTTCATCTGCTCGATCATGGGCGTCCTCTACGGCCATCGCGCCATTAACGAATCGGAGCAAGAGGAGTTTAGGATGAAAAAGCTTGCCGGACTGGGATTAATGGCTGGCTACGGCGGATTGTTCTACCGCGTGGTGAGCATCCTACTCGGCGGCTTGTCACAAGGCCCTTAGCTGCAGTCGGTAGCACACTTTCTTATCCCCATTCACCCGGTATGCGTTCGCTAATTTTCTGATTCCACTTGCAAACGCGGCTTTGAAAAGAACGAAGGCCCGATTGCGACTACCGTCGCACGCAGTAGCGTTCGATGCGTAGACCATTTAAATGCAAAACGGTAACCGGTTTAAACTACCCATTGAAATCCATATGTTCCAACGCCATTATTACTAAAAATTAAACTTGCCCCCTCCGAGTGAGCTAGCAATCGTTTGGTCTCATGGACCGTGTGGGGTCGGCTCGGACAACCCCACGGCACAAGAATAACGAGGTCGTCATGAAAAAAAGCATAAAATTAACGTTGGGCGGGAAAAAGTCGCGGCGAAACGGGCATGCTCACATGGATCTCGACGCGGTACGCAACGCTTATCGGCGCTACGCGGGCTTTTACGATGTCTATTTTGGTCCGGTAATGCAGAACGGCCGTCACACGGCGATCAGGAAGATGAGGTGCAATCCTGGGGATCGGATCCTAGAAGTCGGCGTCGGCACCGGGCTCACGCTCGATTTGTACCCACCGGACGTCGAGATCACGGGAATTGATGTGTCCTCAGAAATGCTTGAGCGGGCCCGCGCTCGTAAGGAACGCCTTGGCCTCGACCACGTTGTCGCTCTGAGCGTGATGGATGCGGAACGGACGTATTTCAGCGACCATACCTTCGACAAGGTTGCCGCGATTTATGTGGCCTCCGTCGTGCCCCATCCAGAACGCCTCGTAAACGAGATGCGCCGAGTCTGTAAACCCGGTGGCGAACTGTTTTTTCTAAACCATTTCAAGAGCCGAAATCGAGTGCTGGGCGGTATCGAACGATTTCTTGCCCCCTTGTCGCGCCTTCTTGGCTTTAGAACGGACCTGTCATTGGATTCGTTTATCCAGGAAACCAATCTCGACGTTATTGATAAAAGCCGCGCTAACGTCTTTGGGTATTGGGTGTTGATTCGAGCACGCAATAGTAGGACTCGTTACCCGCGGGCTTTAGATCGCGAAAGCGTATCGGTCAACACCGGCGCCTTCATCGCGGAGGAACCGGGTTCGCATATCGAGTACGTGCCGTGCTCGAACCAACCAGGGCCCCGGTCACCGCCGTAGCGTCAGTTACCAGGTGATAAGCGTGCCGTCAAAATTCAAGAATTTGCCGCTGTCGGCGAGTGTGACCTTATCGATGAGCTCGCGTAACCGCCGGACGGCGTCCGGTGCGTCAATCTGGGCGTTAACTCCGCCCATATCTGTCTTGACCCAACCGGGGTGCACCACCACAACGGCGATGTCCTTTGGCCGCAGATCGATCGCCGCGCTACGAACGATGGCGTTGAGCGCCGCTTTGGTAGAACGATACACATAGCTGCTACCGGAGGTGTTCTCGGACATGCTCGCCATCTTACTGCCTAAGCAAACGATCATGCGCTTCTTGCTGCGCCCAACTGAGCCGATCAATGCCTCCATCATCTTCATTTGAGCGATCGCATTGACCCGAAAGGCTTCCAGCCACCGCGCTTCGTCCGTGGCACCGAACTGCGCATTTCTTTGCCCGTCGATACCGGCATTGTTAAGCAATAAGTCGATCGGCGTCTCGCTGATTGCCGACAGTACCTCTTTGATTTGCTTTCGGTTCGCAACATCCAAGCGGTGAACGGTAACGTGCTGTTGCGACGCCGAAGCGATTCGATTAAGGGCTCTGGCTTGTTCAGGATTACGACAGGTCGCAAACACCCGCCATCCGGCTTGAGCGTATTGGCGCACGAATTCCAGGCCAAGGCCCCTATTACAGCCCGTGATTAGAACCGTATAGCGCATGTCCGCTGGGATCGCGTCCTTGAGAGCTATTACCCATGAAGTAGCCTGAAAAGTAACGAGGCGCCTGGCGCTCCGCGTTGCTCATAAATCATTCATGACTTCTTGCCGTTTTGAATCGTATTCCTCGCGCGAAATCAAGTTTTTCTTCTTAAGCCACCCCAGCATAGCCAGCCTCCGCGCCAACGTCACGGAAACCGATTATCCACCTTTTGACGCACCCAGCTTCCGCATTTCTTCCGGCATTCTAGCCATCTCGTCGCGCATCCGCTCAACCCCAAAACGCCGAGCTTCCGCGCGGCGCGTTCAGCTTCCTTGGCCGCGAGTGCCGGGAAGGCCGTCGCTTTCATGCACCGCCGCCAACATCGTGAGCAGGCGCGCGTCTCCCCGCCCGAGTTGTAGAACGATTCGCCCTTTACGGATACGATCCGCCACTCATGCGCCTCGCCGCTCTCCCGGCCACCGGTCTTGACCGGATAAAGACGCCGGTCGACCCCCCGGTCCGCTCCGCGTATGTCCTTTTTCGCGGGATATCCCGCGGGTTGGTGGAGATCACCGAAGACCAGATGCAGCTTCTATCCTTAATAAAACACTCGTCCGCCAATAGTGACGCGTTCTTTAGCGAAAAGAACGCCTTCTTTACGCCCTCGACCGCGAAGGTGGGCTTTTCCGCAGCGTGGCTTCAACCCCCGTTTGCAAAGCCCTTCGCTAGCACACTAAACCTCTTAAAAAGCGAGAAACACTCGGGTCGCACGAAAAAGGGTACTTGAGTCCGATAAAAGGCTCAACTACGATGGCAGCGGCGGATTCCGTGGAGGAAACGGCTAGATTCGAGAAAAAGAGCTGTTTTAGATGCAAACTGTCTAATACCAGCTGAAAAATCCACCGACGCCAAATACATCCGAGTCATGCTCCCTGCCGTCAAACCATTCTCTGATTGGAACCAGGACGGGACTCTACACTCGGCCGCAGTGGTGGCGTTCGCGGCGAGTACTGCCGATGCCGAGGTGGGCGTCGGCTGCAACAACCGGTGGGAAGTCAGGTTCTAGCGTAGCGTGAGGATAGCTCTGGGGTGCGAAGCGGTCTTCTGCTTGCGTTCTTCGCCTTCAATATCGCGCCGATGATTCAGACGCACAGCAGCAAAAACCCGTTCAACGACGAGGGTACAGGATTGGAAATCGATATGCGCGAGGTATTTTTCAATGTCGATGGGAGCTAGCTAAGGTAACCTGAGTGTGGGCCGTGCTTTGGGGCTCTCCCAACGGCAGAACTACCTCCCCCCGACATGGGCCTCTTTAGAATTGGCGTTGGCCGTACTTTTGATAGGAGCAGTGATGCAGCCAGTAGCGAAATCAACAACGACTTCAGATCGGTTGACGCGGATTAGACCGGCGCGCCGCGCGGGGAGACAAGGTGGAAGCTTTGGTGTGGCTGACGGGGTCATGGTCGGTTGGTGGCGTTTGAGGATGCATTAAGATGCTTGCAAACCGGATGTATACGAATGAGTTGTATTCACAACACAACTTACCGGATTATTAAAGCTATGTTTGTATAAACGCAACGAGAATGTTTTTCGATACATGCAATGTTGCTATTCCACAACGCACTTTTCTGTGCTGACCCACATTCATCCAGGTCGGCTTATTGCCCGCAGGGTTATAGAAACTAATGACGCGTGCTGCAGTCTGGATGGCTGCATTCCTTTCTATGACGTATTTCATGCTTACATCGCTTATGGAAGTGCGAATCCAATCTTTCTAATAAGACGTATACTATATATGCATACAGGTCATGCGCATATCTGACAGTAGTCTTTAATCACATCAAGGAGATTTTGTATGGAAGATCTTAGGTTGTGGCTCTGGGTGACGATGCCCATCATGTTCGCATTCGGTATAGTAGTCGGCCGTTTTTTCTCAACCGGGGCAAAACGCATAAAAGCGCTCAAAGCAGAAATCGAACAAATGAGAGCCGATCTGGATAAGACGCGGTCGGAGTTCGATCAGACGAGGATGGCCCTTGAAAAGTCGCAATCGGACTCCGATGAATACCACCAGAGGGTGACTGATCATTTTTCTAAGGCCGCGGATCTTTTTAATAGCTTAACGGTAAATTATCGAGCGGTTTATGAGCATCTCGCAAAGAGCTCCCTAAACCTGTGCGACGAGCACATGGTAATGCTCAGTGATAACGTCCCTGGAGGCCGCCGCATCCGGACAGACGAAACGCGTGCCAAACAACCCCACGGGGCTCTAAGGGCGAACGGCGTCCGCACACCGAGCTCAAGTAGATCCGAAAGCTCTTCGGCTCATACCGAACCGAATGCCGAGTCTTTCGAAAAATAAAATTCGCAGACCTAAGGAAGCTCTGCAAAAGTGTTATGAGCATGCCCAGATGCGCGAAGCCGCGGAGCGAGTCACGAGACATATCAGTAGATAGGCGAGTGACGAGCGAGCACGCGACAATGCAGATGGGCAGCGCAATAGCTTTTGCAGAGCTTCCGTAATATATGCCCTCCAAACGTAGGAGTCGCGAGAGCGTATCGCAGGTTCTTTTTCGGAGCGGCTAGTTCACGATTAATAGAACACCCGCTATGGCAGCATGCATCGCTTCAATACGTTCTACGGTCGGACCGTTTTGTGAATAACATTATTCTTCCCGCGTTTTCTCACCGTCTTCATTTCATTTTCGTATAAACCCCTGGTCAATGCGGAAATCCGATCTCTTAAGACGTGCTAAGGTTAAGAATCTCATCTGTAAATTAAAGGAAAGCCATCATTGTGTCGCTTTATAATGTCCTGAGAATTTGGGGGATCATTCAGCAGCGTTTCAGCCCTAACGCGTAACGTGACAATAGCGGCGCCCGTGCCGCAACGAGTCCGCGGAAAGGTTCGCGAATTCCCGGTGACCTACACACTTAAGCGACAACTTGGCCGTTTCCTTAGCAATTCAGAAGTTGACGAACACAACAGCGCGGGCGGCATAACGCGTTCACCATGCGAAACAACTGATTCAGCATACGGGTATGTCAGCGACTCCGAATAAACCGCTTTTGAAGGGCCTCGCAAGGACACTGGCGGGAGCGGGTTTGCTAAACGAAGAACGCTCCTACGAAGCTTCACAAGAAGCCGCCAAGAAAAAAGTCCCGTTTGTCAGTTACTTAGTCGAAAGCAACCTGATCAGCAGCAGCGACATCGCCTGGGTGGCCTCGAAAGAATTCGGGGTGCCGCTCCTCGATATCAATGCCTTCGAGTTCGACCCTGAAATCACCAAAATGGTGGCGGAAAATCTGATCAAGAAACACCGCGCATTTCCCTTGTTCAGAAGAGGAAATCGCCTGTTTATCGGTGTCTCAGATCCAACCAATCTGCAAGCGCTGGATGAAATAAAATTCCACGTAGGCGCCAACACCGAAGCCGTCCTCGTCGAAGAAGACAAACTCGCCAAAGCCATCGAGAAGGCCCTCGATGCCGCGGACACGAGCCTATCTCAGTTAGGCGACGATGACCTCGGAAACCTCGAGGATCTCGAGATAGGTAACGAAGAGAAAACGGAACAAAAAGAGGATTCCGACGTTGATGACGCACCCGTGGTTCGCTTCGTCAACAAGGCGCTTCTCGATGCCATCAGAAAAGGCGCTTCGGATCTGCATTTTGAACCGTATGAGAAATATTATCGCGTGCGTTTCCGAATTGACGGGGAACTTAGCGAGCTTGCACGGCCTCCTGTGGCTCTCGCCAACAAGTTCGCTTCGCGAATTAAAGTCATGTCGCGGCTAAATGTAGCCGAGCGCCGCGTACCGCAAGACGGCCGAATAAAACTTAAGATTTCAAAGAATAAGGCTATCGATTTTCGGGTGAGCACCTGCCCCACGCTTTACGGTGAAAAGGCGGTGCTTCGTATCCTCGATTCGGACTCGGCTCGCCTTAACATCGATATGCTCGGATACGAAGATTTCCAGAAGGAAATCTTCTTGAGGAATTTAAAGAAACCTTACGGTATGTTTCTGGTCACCGGCCCAACCGGGAGCGGGAAAACGGTTTCTTTGTACACCGGGATCAACATTATTAACACCGTGGATGTGAATATCTCCACGGCGGAAGATCCGATAGAAATAAACCTTCCTGGCGTTAATCAGGTGCAAGTCGACGAAAAAACAGGCATGACCTTTCCCAAAGCCTTGAAAGCGTTTCTACGCCAAGACCCCGATATCATTTTGGTTGGAGAGATCCGCGATATCGAGACCGGCTCTATCGCGGTAAAGGCCGCTCAGACCGGTCATATGGTCATGTCCACGTTGCATACCAACGACGCCCCCCAGACGCTCACAAGAATGGCCGATATGGGCATACCCCCGTTTGCCATCGCCACCACGATCAACGTCATTATCGCGCAACGTCTGGCGCGACGGCTTTGCTCAAGTTGCAAGAAACCGGTCGATATTCCCAAGGATGCGCTCTGCTCGGAAGGATTTACCGAGGAAGATCTGGCTACAAGCTTTACGGTATATCATGCCGTCGGGTGTGACCAGTGTAATAGCGGATACAAAGGTCGCACAGGTATCTACCAGGTCATGGAAATCTCCGACGCTATGAAGCGTCTCATCATGGATGGAGCAAATGCGATCGAGTTAGCCGATCAATCGAGAAAGGAAGGCATACCCGATCTTCGGAAATCCGCATTGAAAAAAATTAAAGACGGCATCACCAGTATCGAAGAGATCAATAGCGTAACAATGGATTAATGAGGCGAGCGTATGGCAGTAGCAACCCTGAAACAGAGCACCTTTCTTTGGGAAGGCCTCGATAGATACGGCAAGCGCGTCAAGGGTGAGCTTGCGGCCGCCAGCGATGCATCGGTAAAAGCCGTGCTCCGCCGGCAAGGCGTCAACCCGCTGAAAGTTACGAAAAAGCGCGCGTCTCTCTTTGGCGGTGGAAAGAAGAAAAAGATCATTCCCAAGGACATCGCTGTCTTTAGCCGCCAGTTAGCCACCATGATGTCATCCGGCGTGCCCCTAGTACAGTCCTTTGAGATCGTGGGGCGCGGTCATGAAAACAAAAATATGCAAGATCTCCTGCTGGCCATAAAAGGGGACGTCGAAGCAGGCACTTCACTCGCCGACTCATTGGGAAAACATCCTTTGTATTTCAACGAGCTCTATGTGAATCTCGTCGCCGCGGGTGAGGCCTCGGGTATTCTAGAATCGATCCTACATAAGATTGCTACGTATTTGGAAAAAACCGAAGCCCTAAAATCGAAAATAAAATCGGCAATGTTCTACCCGACCGCCGTGATCGTGGTAGCGTTTATCATCACCGCCATTTTGATGATTTTCGTGATACCACAATTCCAACAGCTATTTGAAGGATTCGGCGCCGATCTGCCTCCGCTTACAAAGCTAGTCATCACGATTTCAGAATATTTCCAAGAATACTGGTGGGCAATCTTCGGCAGCATCATCGGGACTATTGTAGGCCTCATGCAACTGAAAAAACGTTCCGTTGGATTCGCGCATTTCTTAGACCGGCTGGCGTTGAAGCTTCCGATTGTGGGCAAAGGTATCCTTGAAAAAGCGTGTATAGCCCGTTTCAATCGTACTCTATCGACGATGTTCGCGGCGGGTACACCCTTGGTGGAAGCGATGACCGCCGTTGCGGGTGCGTGTGGGAACATCATCTTCCATGATGGGACCATAAGTATGCGCGATGAAATCTCCACAGGCACCCAGCTGAACGTGGCGATGCGCGATTCAAAACTCTTCCCCAACATGGTGATTCAGATGGTAGCGATAGGTGAAGAGTCGGGTGCTCTCGATACCATGCTCGGTAAGGTCGCGGACTGGTATGAACAAGAGGTTGATGATGCAGTGGCGGCGCTAACGAGCTTGCTCGAACCGATCATCATGGCGGTCTTAGGCGTCGTTATCGGTGGCTTGGTGATTGCGATGTATTTACCCATATTCAAGATGGGACAGGTGGTATAATCTCGCCTGTACGCAGCGCGCGCGCCGAAAGCGACCGATTCGTGTTAGGAACCCTAGCCGTATTCTTCGAGACGACCCCGCCCGCGCTTACGATCTTCATGGGCTTGATCGGACTCGCGGCGGGGAGTTTTCTCAACGTAGTGATCCATCGCTTACCACGGATGATGGAGCAAGAATGGCGCACTCAGTGCGCGGAATTATCTGGTCAAGCCGACGGCTTTCCTACGTCACGATTATCCCTAGGATCCCCGTGTTCCTCTTGCCCGCAGTGCGGTCATAAGATCACTGCGTTAGAGAATATCCCTCTTTTGAGCTATTGTTTTTTGAAGGGCCGCTGCGGAGCATGCGCCGAGCCGATATCCTTGCGCTACCCGTTGGTCGAGCTACTAAGCGGTGTAACGACAGCGGCGATAGCATGGCGCTGGGGTTTTAGTTTGCAAACCCTATGCGCGGCTTTCTTAAGCTGGAGCTTAGTTGCACTGAGCTTCATTGACATTAATACGAAGTATCTGCCTGATTCGATTACGCTTCCATTTCTTTGGTTCGGGATCGCATGTAATTATTTTGGTGTTTTCACCGATCTTGAATCCAGTGTCAGCGGTGCGATGGCAGGCTATTTAAGCCTGTGGATCGTTTATCAATTGTTCAAGCTCGCCACCGGTAAGGAAGGGATGGGCCACGGTGATTTTAAATTGCTCGCGATGCTCGGCGGCTGGATCGGCTGGCAGGCAATACCGGTTATTATCGTATTGTCATCCTTCGTCGGCGCCGCGATCGGTATCACCCAGATCGCATTTCAAGGAGCGGATCGCGGCACCGCGATACCTTTTGGGCCCTATCTCGCTTGTGCGGGATGGATCTCGCTACTCTGGGGGAAGGATCTCGTCACAGCCTACATGCGGTGGATAACGGTAGCGTAGCTAAAAGAATTGCACTGACGGGTGGATTTGGTGCAGGAAAATCCACCGTGTGCGCCGTTTTTGCCAGCCTCGGCATCCCCGTAATCGATGCCGATCAGATCGCACGAGAATTGGTGGCTTCTAACCAACGTGTCTTAGAGCTGATAGTCAAAACGTTTGGAAACGGTGTTCTCGATGGTCATGGTAAATTAATGCACGCGCAGTTGCGGAAGATAATTTTCAACGATGCGGCGCAGCGTAAGCAACTTGAAGCGATACTGCATCCACGAATTTTGCGGGAAATGCAGCGACGCGCCCAATCGGTGCGCGCACCTTATTGCATCTGCTGCGTCCCCCTGCTCCTAGAAACAGGGCAGGCCTCGCATTTCGACCGCGTTGTGGTCGTCGACACGCCGCTCGATATCCAGCTAAAGCGAGCCATGCAGCGCGATCATTTGACAGCAGAAGAGGCTAAAGCGATCATTCGGACTCAAGCCTCCCGCGAGGAACGTCTCGAAGCAGCCGACGATGTATTAACAAATGACGCGGAATTGGCTCATGTACAAAGGCAGGTGCGTGCGTTGCATAAGCGCTACCTAGCTTACACCAACATTTAATATAAGAGCCCTCTGTAGCTTGGCATGCAGAGCTTCCAATTAGCAACGCGACTTCAATATAGCGCTGCGGTATGCTGACGAATCCGGTGTAGCTTTAGTCATGGCAGGTGGACCTTCTCGTTTAACGCCCGAGCAGAGGGAATACGTTCCAATGACGGAAGGTGGCGTAATCATTAACTATGAGCAACCCTTAAATGAACGTGTCCGCGTCTTACTTCGATTGGAACACCTTTTCCTTTTCGTTTCCGAGCGTATTAGCGGTTTCTCGGAATGGGATAGCCGTGCCGCATTGGGCGGGTTGATCGACATCACGGATGTTCTCTGGCGGTCTGATATTAAAGGTGAATTGATCAAGGAACTAGAACGCCATTTAGCGACTTTTAACCGCCTTAGAAGCAATCCTCACGTAGACTGTCACCGCCTCAACGAGACCCTGTTAAGTCACGAGAAAACGCTTAAAATCCTGAAGCACCCGGGTTATCAGCCCGGCCACACGCTCCGGCAGGATGAGCTTATTAACGCCGTTAAACAACGAACTGCCATTCCGGGCGGTACCTGTAATTTCGATCTACCCGCATATCACTATTGGCTGAATCGCCCGGCCTCCCATAGGCTTTCCCGCATACATGGCTGGCTAGACGAACTGTCTGTGATCAGAGATGGCGTATTCCTTGCCCTCCACGCGATCCGTGACAGCGCTTATACGACAAGAGTTGCCGCGCTAGGGGGTTTCTATCAGCAGTCGTTGGAGCCTACTGTTGCTCACCAACTGATTAGAGTTCAATTGCCTTCCGTAGCGGAGTTGTTTCCGGAGGTTAGTGCCGGTAAACACCGTTTTACGATACGCTTTTTAGAGCAACCTGAAACCTCTGCACGCCCTGTTCAAACAGGGGGCGATGTCGAGTTTGATCTGCAGTGTTGTATTTTATGAACGCACGCTGCCCTGTGTGCCGCAAACCTGTGGATATCTCCAAGGATGAGCCATGGCGCCCCTTCTGCTGCAAGCGTTGCAGCATAATCGATCCCGGTGAATGGATGGACGAAAAGCACAAGATAGCGGGCGCCGATTCAGCACCTCTCGGAAACGCCGACGACCTTTTCGAACTCGAGACGTCCTGGCCGCCGATTAATCCACTGAAGCCTTAACAAAGCGAGCCGTACAGTAAGACTCCTTTGCTGTCCAGAGACTTCGTATTGCCGCAATCCCTTGGGCACCGCATCGCCACGCCGTTTTGAGATCGCACGCGCTCAGACCACCCAAGGCATAAACGGGCTGCCGCGCGCCCCTGGCAAGCCTGCTAAACTCTTGCCATCCGAGCACTGGGTTTCCTGGATGCGTACCCGTCCTACGGACTGGGGATAGCACAATAAAATCGACACCAATCTCATTCGCCCAGTCGACCTCAACACGGCTATGACAGGAAGCTGCAACCCAATAGAAGGTGGCAAGAGGGCGCTCCCGCAACTCACGTAAATGTCGCGCCGAAAGATGCACGCCATGCGCGCCAAGTGACACAGCGGCTCGCGGCGAAGTGTTCAATAGCAACATGGTCTCATGCCGTTCACAAACCTGGAGCGCCTCGCGAGCGAGCCTCTCGTACCGCGATATCGCCATCTCCTTAGACCGCAACTGGAACATCCGAATACCGACGGATAAACACCGGTCGAGTTGCCCGAGAAAGTGATCGAGATCCCCGCTGGGCTCGGGGCTAATCAAGTATAAAGGAGGCAACCGAAGCGCCGTAATAATCGGCTTATTCGCATCGAGAAAGGTTTTCTTATCGAGATCCGCTGCGCCTGACCAAGTAATAGTTTGGCCTTCACGGCCGTGCGCAATTCCACGCCACTGCTCGACTCGCCAGCAGTCCAGAATAACCTCTCTATCTTGGTAGCTGTGCTGTACCTGGATAAAAGGCCGGTAAGAGATTATTGTTATTCCAACTTCTTCAAACAGCTCTCGCTCCAAAGCTTGGGTTACGCGTTCTCCCGGTTCAACTTTTCCGCCCGGAAATTCCCAAAATCCGCCATGAAAAGCCGTAGCTTTTCGCTTCGATACGAGAACTTCTCCCCGCTCATTTACGATGACGCCCACGGCAACGTGCACCGGTCGTCGGCCATAGGAGTTCACCTCACCAAACGGAAGGACGGCCAAGAGCAGTAAAGTTCTTAGGTGCGGTAACTGGCGTTGATTCGAACATAATCGTAGGACAAATCACATGTCCACACCTCGCTATTGGCGCTACCCCGACCCAGCTCGATGCGAATAGCAAGCTCGGGTTTCGCCATTGCCGCCCGGGCGTGCGCCTCGCTATATCCTGGCGCCCGTGTGCCGGCGGAAACCACCACTACATCATTAATGCTAACGCGCACGCGGCCAATATCGAGATCTATGGGCGCCGCGCGGCCGAGCGCGGCGAGGATACGGCCCCAATTCGGATCCGAGGCAAAACACGCAGTCTTAACCAGAGGTGAATTGGCTACCTCACGAGCGATAACCGTGCACTCCTCCTCAGACTCGCCGGCGCGCACCTCCACCGAGATAAACTTGGAGGCTCCTTCCCCGTCGCGCACGATTGAGTGCGCGAGCTTCAAGCTGACGTCGAAAATAGCGGCATAGACCATCCGCCCCTCGCCGCTGTCGATATCCTCGATGAGCGGAAGAGCGGATCGGGCTGAAGCAAAGAGAACGCAGGCGTCGTTCGTCGAGGTGTCGCCGTCGACCGTGATCCGGTTGAACGTACAGTCTACGATTCGTTTCAACCCCTGCTGCAAAGCACTTAGCCCTATGGCCGCGTCGGTCCCAATAAATGCCAGCATGGTCGCCATCTTCGGTTGTATCATTCCGGCCCCTTTTGCGATGCCGGTCACCGTGATCATCCGACCACTCACCTCGACTCCTGCCGAACAAGCTTTCGGCACGGTGTCCGTCGTCATAATGGCCCGCGCCGCTGCATCCCATCCGTCCGCTGCCAACGTCTCGACGGCTCCTGGAATCGCGCTCTCGATCTTTTCTACCGGGAATCGCTCACCGATAACACCGGTTGAAAACGGCAACACGGCCTCATCCCTGCAAGCCGCGAGGCTGGCCAGTTGCCGGCAACTCGTCAGCGCATCGTCTATTCCCTGCGAGCCCGTGCCGGCATTAGCGTTACCCGAGTTAATCAACAAATATCTTGGCGGACACTGCGCGATGTGCCTACGCGCGAGGATCACGGGCGCGGCGCAAAAGCGATTCTGTGTGAATACCGCAGCGCTTGCGGCACCTTCACACAGCTCGATCACCACCAGGTCATCACGGTCCATGTCTTTAATGCGGGCGGAGGCCGTACCGAGGCGGATCCCAGGTACCGCCAGGAGGCTGTTCATCCGCGTGGAGGAATCGTCATTGACCAGTGTCCCGCCGGACTTGCCGTACGCTCATACAAGCTTTCCGTGGCACTGTTTGTATTTCCGGCCAGAGCCACACGGGCACAGCGAGTTACGGCCAATCTTAGGATGCTGACGCGTGACTGGCGATTTCACCGTCGGCCCGGGCGCGGCGGCGCTTTGATCTCGATCCTCCAAAGAGCTCCCTGCTTCTGCGTGGCTGTACTCGACCGGTGCGGCGCGCCGCCGCTGCCTCTCGACGGCTTCGACATCTTCTTCCGCACGCACCTGCACACGCGAGACGATACCTATGACATCGCGTTTAATCTCTTCCAGCATTTGTGAGAACATCTGAAATGCCTCGCGTTTATATTCTTGTTTGGGGTTTTTCTGTGCGTATCCTCGCAGATGGATCCCTTGCCGCAGATGATCCATCGCTGCGAGGTGCTCCTTCCAGTGTGCGTCCAAGACCTGTAACATCACCGCCTTTTCAAAATGCCGCAGGACCTGCACCCCGGCAACAGCTTCTTTCTGCTCGTAAGCGCCTTCGATATCGCTTAGTGTCTTCGCGCGTAAGGACTCTTCATCGAGCGATCCATCCTGTTCCAACCACCCCTTGATCTCCAGGCGCTGACCGAACTCGCGCTCCAGAACATCCTCGAGACCTTGCAGATCCCACTGCTCATCCAAACTCTGCGGCGGTATGTAGGTATCGATCATGTTGTAAACGACGTCGTGTCGGATCCCCTGAATACTTTCCGAGATATCCTCGGCATCCATAAGCTCGTTGCGCTGCTCATAGACCACCTTTCGCTGATCATTGGCGACATCATCGTATTCTAGGAGTTGCTTTCTTATATCGAAGTTGTGTCCTTCGACTTTACGCTGGGCGTTTTCGATCGCTCGCGTGACCCAATGATGCTCGATCGCTTCGCCTTCTTGCATACCCAAGCGTTGCATGAGCCCGGCGACCCGATCGGAGGCAAAAATACGCATGAGATTGTCTTTCAGCGATAGATAAAAGCGGCTCGATCCGGGATCGCCTTGCCGCCCGGAGCGGCCGCGCAACTGGTTATCTATGCGCCTCGATTCATGCCGTTCGGTACCGATCACGTGAAGCCCGCCTGCCGTTACGACCTGATCGTGCCTGCGTTGCCATTCGGCTTTCAAGCGCGCGACCGTGACCTCGTCCGGGTTCTCGATCGCTTTCATCTCTTCGTCTAGACCGCCGCCGAGCACGATATCCGTTCCGCGGCCCGCCATGTTGGTGGCGATCGTGATTGCTCCAGGCCTCCCCGCCTGGGCAATGATATGCGCCTCCTTCGCATGAAATTTCGCATTCAATACCTGGTGTTCCAAACCTTCCGCTCGCAAGAGAGCGGACACAAACTCGGAGGTTTCGATCGATGCGGTCCCAACCAAAACCGGTTGGCCGCGAGCGTGACAGTCTTTGATATCATCGACGATCGCCTTGAACTTATCTTCTTGAGGCAGGTAAACAAGATCTCCAAGGTCGTTCCGAATCATGGGCTTGTGCGTTGGAATCACAACCACTTCCAAGCCATAAATCTGCTGGAATTCATACGCCTCGGTATCTGCCGTGCCGGTCATCCCCGAGAGCTTGTGGTAGAGCCGAAAGTAATTTTGAAAGGTAATCGAGGCGAGCGTTTGGTTTTCATTTTGGATCGCCACGCCCTCCTTGGCTTCGATCGCTTGATGCAGTCCTTCTGACCAGCGTCTTCCCGGCATCGTACGTCCGGTGAACTCATCGACGATGACGATTTCATTATTTCGCACGATATACTCGACGTCCTTGTGGAATAGAACATGTGCCCGCAGGGCCGAATGGATGTGGTGCATCAGTCCGATGTTGCCAGCACTATACAAACTTTCACCCTCCTGCAATAAGCCCTCTTGCGCAAAAAGTTGCTCGACACGCTCATGTCCCTGCTCGGTCAAATAGGCTTGTTTTGCCTTCTCGTCCACCGTGTAATCGCCGGGACCGTTTTCTTCACGCTGCCTGGTAAGCTTGGGAATAAGTTTGTCAACCCTGACATAAAGATCGCTACGATCCTCGGTAGGGCCGGAGATAATCAATGGCGTGCGCGCTTCGTCGATCAGGATCGAATCGACTTCATCGACGATCGCGAAATTCAAGCCCCTTTGCACGCGGTCGGCCTTGGAGAAAGCCATGTTATCGCGCAAGTAATCGAATCCGAATTCATTATTGGTTCCGTAGGTGATATCTGCGCCGTAGGCCGCCTGCCGCTCCGCTTGTGACAAGCCCGGCACAACAACGCCGATGCTCATTCCCAGGAACTCGAATATTCTCCCCATCCACTGCGCATCGCGGCGGGCTAGATAGTCGTTTACGGTAACGATGTGCACCCCATTTCCGGTTAACGCATTGAGGTAAGCGGCGAGCGTCGCGACGAGCGTCTTACCTTCGCCGGTGCGCATCTCGGCAATCTTACCCGCGTGCAGCACCATCCCGCCAATAATCTGTACGTCGAAGTGCCGCATGTCGAGCGCCCGTCTTCCGACCTCCCGGACCGCGGCAAACGCTTCCGGTAAGAGGTCGTCTAGCGCCTCGCCATGGCCATACCGATCTCGAAGCTCCTGGGTCTTCGCCGCAAGTTGCGCGTCGTTCATTGCAGCGCAAAACGATTCCAGTTCGTTGACTCGCGTCGCCGTCTTTGTCATCCGCTTCAGGAGCCGCTCGTTACGGCTCCCGAAAACGCGGCCTAAGAAACCACTGATGCTCAGGTTTGCACGCATAGGGATTGGAACTTGTCTAAAGTAAGAAATGCATTGAAAAGCAACTGCTATAATTGAAACTAGTATGCGCTTACCGAAGACCAGATCGTGAACTGACTGCGGACTGCCCGGCAGTGCCTCGCCAACCCCACCAAGCCATCGCCATTGGTAAGCTGCTCAATATTAATCCTTCCGGCCGGTGCGGGAAACTAGTCAACCATGCACGGCGCCTCGCCGCCTTAGAGGGTGCTCTGCTTAGCGTGTTGCCGCCCGAATGGAAACATCATTGCACGGTAGCCAATGTGCAGGACCAAACGCTCGTCGTAAGCACAACCTCGCCCGTTTGGGCAGCCCGCGTGCGGTTGATGGCGCCCCAGCTCATGGAGCAATTAAAGGCACAATGCCCGAACGAGACCCTGCGCGCCTTCCATGTGAGGATCCACCCGCGGGTAGAAACAACGCACAAACCGAACGCTACACGTCCCGTTCTGTCATCAGGCAGCGCTGGCCTCTTGCTCTCTGTATCGAAACAGTGCTCGGATCACGGTTTGGGACTCGCCTTAGAGCGCCTATCAAAAAACGGTTAAGTACCTTTAAAACCTCTTATACGGCCGGCGATGGACGCATGAAGTTGATCGGCAATTCCACCTCGTCCTTGAAACTAACGAGCTCCCACGCTGTTTTATCTCCCAACAACTTCCGAAGCAACCGATTGTTCAATGCATGTCCCGACTTGTGGCCATGAAATGCCCCGATAAGGCTGTGACCCAATAAGTAAAGATCCCCGATGGCGTCCAGAATCTTATGTTTTACAAACTCGTCTTCATAGCGCAGACCGTCTTCGTTTAGCACGCGGTAATCGTCAACGACGACGGCATTGCTGAGGTTCCCTCCCAACACCAAATTCATTTCGCGCAGCATCTCGACCTCCTTCAGGAATCCAAAGGTGCGCGCGCGGCTGACTTCTTTTACGAACGAGGTGGTCGAAAAGTCGACCTCCGCGAACTTGCACGACTCGCGAAAAAATGGATGATCGAACTCGATGGAGAATGACACTTTAAAACCATCGAAAGGCTCAAATTTTGCCCATTTATCCCCATCTTCGACCGCAAGCTTGCGTTTGATGCGAATAAAGCGCTTCGAGGCGTTCTGTTCCTCAATACCGGAAGACTGTAGCAGAAAGACAAACGGCCCCGCGCTCCCGTCCATGATCGGAACCTCGGGTGCACTGACATCGACATAGGCGTTATCGATACCGAGGCCGGCGAACGCGGACAGCAAGTGCTCCACGGTGGAAATACGCACCTCACCCCTGGCAAGGCTGGTCGATAGCTGCGTATCGCCGACGTTCTCGGCGCGCGCCCGGATTTCCACCGGTGGATTGAGATCCGTGCGGCGAAAGATGATCCCAGAGTTTGCCGCGGCGGGGCGTAATGTCACTAACACCTTTTTCCCGGTGTGTAAGCCTACCCCAGTGGCGCGAATGACATTTTTGAGAGTGCGTTGTTTTATCATTTCCCCCTCGATCCTCAGTAGTTATCGCAAGTCTAACATGCGTTACCGCAATGCAACAAAATGCCCCCCGTAACATGAAAGCCTTAATCCGCCTGCCGTCTTAAGAAGGCCGGGATGTCAAGATAATTTGGGCTAGCCTTATCGAGAGCTACCAGATCTTTGTCTGCCTTGTTGCGGATGACCGTCGGGCGCTCGAGCGCCTTGTAATCGATCTCAGCGACGGGCTTAGATTTATTCAGGACCAACGGTTCCACGAGCGAGTGCGGCTCGTTGCCGATACCCGTGGCGACGACGGTCACGCGCACCTCATCGGTCATGGCCGCATCGATCACGGTTCCCACCACCACGGTTGCGCTGTCGGATGAAAAGCCTTTAATGGTATTTCCGACTTCCTCGAACTCGCCCATCGTGAGCTCCGGTCCCGAGGTAATGTTCACTAAAATTCCCTTGGCGCCGGAGAGATTAACGTCTTCCAGCAGGGGACTCGCTATCGCCGATTCCGCCGCAACGCGGGCGCGGTCGGGTCCCGTAGCCACGCCCGATCCCATCATCGCCATCCCCATCTCCGACATCACCGTGCGCACATCGGCGAAATCAACGTTAATGAGACCCGGGCAGGTGATCAGCTCGGCGATCCCTTGAACGGCCCCCAGTAATATGTCGTTAGCGCATCTAAAGGCGTTCAGCAAGCTGATCTCCCTGCCGAGCACGGCGATTAGCTTCTCGTTCGGGATGGTGATCAGCGAATCGACGTATTGGCTGAGGTGCCGGATCCCATCGGCGGCGATTTCGGCGCGCTTTTTACCTTCAAACGCGAACGGTTTCGTCACCACGGCTACGGTGAGGATGCCCATCTCCTTGGCCACCTGCGCCGCGATTGGCGCCGCGCCCGTCCCGGTCCCGCCACCCATTCCGGTAGTGATGAACACCATGTCCGCGCCGTCCAAGACATCCATGAATCGATCGCGGTCCTCAAGCGCGGCTTGCCGTCCTTTCTCCGGATCGGCGCCCGCGCCGAGGCCCTTCGTGATATTGCTACCGAACTGGATGATGGTCTTGGCCGAGCAGTTTTTCAACGCCTGAGCATCCGTATTTGCACAGACAAATTCCACCCCGTCGATTTTGGCGCCGAGCATGTGCTGAACCGCGTTGCCGCCACCCCCGCCGATCCCCAACACCTTAATTACCGCACTCTGAGTATAGGTATCCATTAATTCAAACATTGCCTGACCTCCGCTCGTTGTAGTACCCGCATGCCATCCCGCCGTTAAAGCTAGAAATGTCCCTGAAACCAAATTTTCATCCGCTCCCAAATCCCGGAAAAACCGCCCTCAACGCGCGAGGGCCTAGAACCGCTTCGTGCGCTATCGCGTCCAAACAACAACAGACCCACGCCTGTCGAATAAACAGGGTTTCTAACCACGTCCACCAATCCGGTCACATTCTGAGGCACGCCCAAACGCACCTGCCGGTGAAATACTTCTTCGGCCAACTCGATGGCCCCTTCCATCTTCGAGCTACCGCCGGTAAGCACGATGCCCGCGGCCATCATCTCTTCGTAACCGCTGCGCTTGAGCTCCGCTTGTATCAGTGAAAACAGCTCTTCAAAGCGAGGCTCAACGACCTCCGCCAGCGTTTGCCGCATAAGCCGCCTGGGAGCCCGATCGCCGACGCTTGGAACCTCTATGGTCTCTTCGGGGCTCGCAAGCTGCGTCAGTGCGCACGCGTATTTGATCTTAATCTCTTCTGCATTATGGGTAGGCGTCCTCAGGGCCACGGCGATGTCATTGGTCACCTGATCGCCCGCGATAGGAATGACCGCCGTATGCTGAATGGCACCATCGATGTAGACGGCGATATCGGTCGTTCCACCTCCGATATCGGCCACGCACACCCCGAGGTCCTTTTCATCTTCGGTCAGCACGGTTTGGGCTGAAGCGAGCTGTTGCAGGATCATGTCATCGACTTCCAACCCGCACCGCTTCACACACTTGATGATGTTCTGGGCGGCGCTTACCGCACCGGTCACCACGTGCACCTTAGCCTCCAGCCGGACCCCGGACATGCCGATGGGTTCACGGATCCCTTCCTGACTGTCGATGACGAATTCTTGGGGCAAGACGTGAAGGATTTTCTGATCGGCGGGAATGGCGACCGCACGCGCCGCATCGATAACGCGCTCGACATCGCTATGCGTCACTTCGCTATCCCGGATCGCGACGATGCCGTGCGAGTTCAAACTGCGTATGTGACTACCCGCAATCCCGGCATACACCGACCGAATCTCGCACCCGGCCATTAACTCGGCTTCTTCGATGGCTCGCTGTATCGACTGAACAGTGGATTCAATGTTGACGACCACGCCCTTCTTTAGCCCACGGGACGGATTCGAGCCGACACCGATGACTTCCACGGTCCCGTCCGAGGCTATTTCACCGACGATCGCAACCACCTTCGAGGTGCCAATATCGAGCCCCACGATTAGGCTCTTGTCAGACCTTTTCACCCAGCGACTCCCTTAGACTGGCGCCTTTGCCCATGCGTACGGCGAAGCCATTCGTGTAACGTAGATCGACCCGCGCCACGGCTACGCTCGCGCCGCTAATCGCCTTTGGATAGTATTCGATGAAACGGCCGACCCGCCGATCGAACTCGGACTTGCCCACGATTACGAGTGGACCGCCCCGCAATTCGAAGCTCCAGGAGCGCCGCGGGCTTAGCTTTAAGCTCACCACCTCGAGCCCGATCTCAATCATACAACGCTGTAGATTGCGGAACTTGGTGAGCACTTGAACCTCCGTGGCGTTGGGGCCAATGAGCTTAGGAAGCCCGAGCGGATAGGTATGTTGAGGCGGATGAAACAAAACGCCGTCGTTACTCAGCAGGCCCTTATCTCCCCAACGAGCGACAGGCCGCTGCTCACGTACGGTGACCTTCAGACCATCGGGCCAGACCCGCCCCACCGATACGCCTTTGATCCACGGATTACGGCTGAGATCGTCTTGTATTTCCTTGACGCCTACCGTAAAGAAGCCAGCGTACACTTCCTGAGCGATCAGCGCCCGGAGATCGCCTGGTTTAATGTGACGAAACTCGCCTTCGATAAACACCTCGCGAATGGGCATCGCGGCCGGATCGGTGATCCGTGTCACCGCCCACGCCACCAACGCGGTCAGATCTACGACCACAAAAACGGTGACCAATACTATCCAACGATAGTTGTTGCAGCAAACCGGGGTTCTTGCAATACGCCGATTTCGCCGCTGCCGCTTCATGCCACAACCCCGTTTTTGGGATCCTTGGCGATCCGCGTCAAACGCGCCGTTTGCAGTATCTTCATCACCAGCTCGTCAAATGATATGCCGGCCGACTTCGCGGCCATCGGGACCAGGCTATGGCTCGTCATCCCGGGCACCGTGTTCACTTCGATAAGCCACGGCCGGTCCGCACGATCAACCAGCATGTCAACGCGCCCCCAGCCGCGCGCACCCAAGGTCTGAAAAGCATGCACCGCCAACGCTTGATACTCGCGCTCCCGCTCCACGGGAAGCTCCGCCGGGCAAATATAGCGGGTGCGATCGTCGTGATACTTCGCCTCGTAATCGTAGAATAACCTCGGCGTCTCCAACCGAATCATCGGCAGGGCTTCTTCGTGCAGCACGGCAACGGTATATTCGCGCCCCGTGATCCAGCGCTCCGCGATGATGCTCTCATCAAACTGGGCGGCGGATTTCCAAGCCGCGCTTAGACCCTCCGGATCGTCCACCTTGCTCGCGCCGATGCTTGAACCCTCACACGCGGGTTTCACCATGATGGGCAAGCCCAACGCGGAGACGACAGCCTGCGCATCAGAATCCTCTTTCATCTCGACGAAAGACGGCGTCGGCAAACCGACGCCGATCCACACCCGTTTGGCTCTGACCTTGTCCATCGCCAACGCCGAACCCAACACGCCGCTTCCCGTGTATGGGATCCCTAAGGTTTCGAGGGCGCCTTGGATCTGTCCGTCCTCGCCACCCCGGCCATGCAGGGCGATAAAAGCGCAGTCATAGCCGCCGCTTCGCAATCGTTCCAACACTCGCGCGTCGAGATCAACAGGCGCCGCATTCACCCCCTTGCGCTTGAGTGCCGCGAGGACCGCATTACCGCTCTCGAGCGAAATCACACGCTCCGCCGAGTCACCGCCCATGAGCACCGCCACGTTCGTGAACTTACTCATGCGCCCTCGCTACAGGCGGACCGCGTAGGTTCGCCCACGATCTTGACCTCTGGCGCCAACCGTACGACATGCGCCGACTCCACCGTCGCTTGAATCTTCTCAATCAGGGCTTCGATGTCGGTGGCGGTTGCCTTCCCGAGGTTTACTATGAAATTAGCATGCTTTTCCGAGACACGGGCCCCGCCCACGGACAAGCCTTTCAGGCCGCTTGCTTCGATGAGGCGAGCCGCGTGATCCCCGGGGGGATTGCTAAATACGGAGCCGCAGCTGCGCTCGTGGATCGGCTGCGCAGCCGCCCGCCGCATCAGGAGGGACTTGATGCGTTGCATGCCGCGACGCTCGGGATCCGGCATCAGAGCTAGTTCGGCACCTAGGAACCATTCATCTTCTTGTAGACCGCCAAGGTGGCGGTAACCCGGAACGAACTCCTGCCGTTCGCGTGTCCGTCGGACGCCTTCACGGTCCACGGTTTCAACGCTTCTTACGAGATCCCACGTCTGCCCGCCGTAGGCGCCGGCATTCATCGCGAGAGCCCCCCCCAGGGTACCGGGAACACCCGCTAAAAACTCCCCGCCCCTGCAACCGGCTCTAGCGGCAAAGCGAGCCACCTTCGCGCACGCGACTCCGCATTCGGCCCATAAGGTATGCTCACGGATTATTTCCAGTTTGTCGAAAACACCCACTGTACAAATCACCGTGCCGCGGATCCCGCCCTCGCGCACCAGCACGTTACTTCCCAGACCCACCCACAAGACCTGTTCTGCCCGCGGGAGCTGGCGGATAAAGGCCACGAGATCGTCAACATCGGCGGGAACGTAGAACCGATCCGCGGGTCCACCTACGCGCCACGAGGTATGCTCGGACATGGGCTCCGCGTAGCGTAGTTCGCCTCGCAACGGCAGGTGACATTCCCCTTTCGAGATCCCCAGGGAGAGGGCATGCGGTTGCGTTAACATACGGCCGCCAATTCTTGCCCGGCGCCGTAAAAACGCCATAGTTGTGGCGCAGTCGCGCCAACATTGCCGGCGCCGAGCATAAGCAGGATGCAGCCGTCGCTGACCATCCGGGGTAACTCGGCGGCTAGTTCCGAGGGTTGACCGAGCAACAGAGCATCGGCACCGCCACGGCGCTGTATGGCGAGGCACAGGGCGCGGCTGTCGGCGCTTGCGACGTAGGTTTCACCTGCCGCATAGGTCTCGAACAAGACTAAGGTATCCACGGATGATAGAACCTCGACGAAATCCTGGAACAAGTCCTCGGTACGCGTGTAGCGATGGGGCTGGAAAGCGACGACCAGTCTCCGATCGGGCCAGCCCGCCCGCACCGCCGCCAAGGTTGCGGCGATCTCGCGTGGATGATGACCGTAGTCATCGATCAAAAGCACGCGCGCCGCTCCGATCCGGATCTCACCGAACAATTGCGATCGCCGGGCAATGCCCTCAAAGCGCTCCAGGCCTGCTTTGATCACCTCATCAGCGATGTTGAGCTCGCGCGCGACAGCGATCGCCGCAAGCGCGTTCAAGACGTTATGTGCCCCCGGTAAATTGAGCGTGAGGTCCATCGAGTTACCCTCCAAAGAGGTGACTCGAAAGCGCGTGGTGCCGCGTTCTTGCCACAGTACCTCCGCGCGTATGTCTGCTTGCGTGTCGATCCCGTAGGTCAGCAATGGCCGCGACACGCACCCTAGAATGTCCCGAATGACGGGGTCGTCCATGCATACGACGGCCAACCCGTAGAAGGGCAGGTGATGCAAGAACTCCAAAAAGGCCTCGCGCAGGCGGGAAAAATCATTGTGATAGCTGCCCAGGTGATCGGCGTCGATATTGGTCAGGACCGCGATCACGGGTTTGAGATACAGAAACGAGGTGTCGCTCTCATCGGCTTCTGCGACGAGGTATTTCCCGCTCCCGAGCCGCGCGTGGCTCGCCACGCTATTCAGCCGCCCGCCGATCACGAAAGTGGGATCGAGACCGGCCCTCGCCAATAGACTCGCGATGAGGCTCGTGGTTGTTGTTTTTCCGTGGGTGCCCGCGACCGCGATCCCGTAACGAAAACGCATGAGCTCAGCCAGCATCTCCGCGCGCGGCACGACCGGTATTCTACTTTCCCGCGCCGCGAGGACCTCGACGTTATCGGCGCCGACTGCGCTCGATACGACCAGGACGTCCGCCTCCGCCATACTTTCCGCACGGTGCCCCAGGACGATACCGATACCCAGCCGTTTCAGGCGTTCCGTGCTGGCGTTATCGTGGAGATCGGAACCGGAAACGCGGTAGCCGAGGTTGTGGAGAACCTCGGCGATCCCGCTCATGCCGGCCCCGCCGATGCCGACAAAGTGAATCGTCTTTACCCGGCGCATCGTCGAGGTTTCGCTTTCAACCACGCGCCACCTCCACACACAGGTCGACGACCCGCGCGGTGGCATTTAACGCGGCGATTTCGTGCACCCGAGCCGCCATCATTTGCAAGCGTTCAGGGGCTTCTTCCAGTGTCCTCAACATTTCCGCCAAGCACCCTTCGTTGAATTGCGGCTGCGGTATGAGTATTGCCGCGCCGCGATCGGCCAAGAAACGCGCGTTCGCGGTTTGGTGATCGTCCACGGCCGAGGGATAAGGAACCAAAATCGCCGGGACGGACGCGGCGGCAAGCTCGAACAGCGTGGAAGCCCCGGCACGGCAAATCGCGATGTCCGCCCATGCGTAGGCCGCAGCCATGTCGTCAATGAATACATCGACTTTGGCCCGCACCCCAAAGGCCGTGTAGCGCTGCCCCGTGACGCCCTGATCGGAGGCCCCAACCTGATGCCATATCCGGACGGCCGAGGATCCCAGGCGCGCGACGGCCTCGGGTACGACGCGGTTGAAAACCAAGGCGCCCTGACTACCGCCGAGGATCAAAATCCGCAATTCCGTGTGAGCGTGCGCCAGGCGGGTAACGCTTAATACCTCGCGGCGCACCGGATTGCCCGTATGAACCGCGGTTCTGACACGCGCGAAGGTGCCGGGGAAAGACTCCAGGACTCGCGTAGCCAAGGGCGACAATAAGCGGTTCGTGAGGCCCGCCACCGCGTTCTGCTCATGGATGATCAGTGGGATACGCAAAAGCCAGGCGGCGATGCCTCCGGGCCCGCTTGTGAATCCGCCCATACCGACGACAGCCGCGGGCCGCCGGCGTACCAAGAGCACGAGACACTGGAGCAGCGCGAACGCGATCTGCAACGGTGCGATGAGCTGCTTGATGAGCGCCTTGCCCCGGAAACCGGATACGGCGATGGTAATGAGATCGAAACCCGCCTTAGGCACAATGGTCGCTTCCAGCCCGCCTCGGGTCCCAAGCCAGATCAGGGGCACGCCCAAGTCGCGTAGCCGTTCGGCGACCGCGAGGGCGGGGAAAATATGGCCGCCCGTACCGCCGGCCATCATCAGCACCGGTCTACCCGCCATCATACCGACCCCTCGCTTCACGCTCGACCCGGAATAAGATCCCGAACGCGGCGCAGGTCACCATCATGCTGTTACCCCCATAGCTCACCAAGGGCAGCGTCAGCCCCTTGGTCGGCAGCACCCCCATGTTCACTCCCATGTTGATAAACGCTTGGAGTCCGATGAGTAAACCGATTCCGTAGGCGAGATGCTCGGCGAACGGCTGACCCGCGCATTGCGCCTGGCCGCCGATCACGACGGCGCGCCAGACCACCAGAGTATAAGCGGCGATCACGACCAGCGATCCGACCAGCCCCAATTCCTCCGCCATCACGGCAAATATGAAATCCGTATGGGCCTCGGGAAGATAAAATAACTTCTGAATGCTACCCCCGAGTCCGACACCCCACCATTCACCGCGCCCAATCGCGATGAGCGCTTGGGTTAACTGGAATCCGCGGTCATACGGGTCGGCCCAGGGATCCATGAAGGTCATCAAGCGTTCGAGGCGATAGGGCACGAGCATCGCAAGCGCAACTAATGCGGTGACAGCCACCGCTCCCCACCCCAGGAAACGCGTTAGCGGGACTCCGCCGAGAAATAGCATGCCTAAAGCCGTCGCAAATAATACCGCGGTGACGCCGTAATCGGGCTCTAAGAGCAGCAAACCGCCAATGAGCGTCAACACCAAGAACGGCTTCATCGTTCCCGCGAAGGTCGACCGGACCTTGTGTGCGTGGCGAACGAGAAAGCTCGCTAGATAGATAATGACGAAAAGCTTCGCCGGTTCTGAGGCCTGAAACGATACCGGCCCAAGACGGATCCAGCGCATGCTGCCGTTGACGACTCGTCCTACGCCTGGCACCAGTACCGCAATCAACAGAGCCAAGGCCATAAAAAGCGATAACGCGCCTAAGCGCTCGAATGTGGCTAACGGCGTGCGCACGGCCAGAAAGCATAAGCTAAGGCCGATCATCGCCGCCACCATCTGCCGCCATAAGAAGTAGAAGGGATCGTGATAATCGCGATCGGCAATGGTCACGGAGGCGGAGGCGACCATGACCAGTCCTAGTACTAATAACAGCAAGAAACAGCCGGCTAGCCAGGGATCGTAGTCCGCCCGCGGCCGGGAGCTCCTGGGTAATATCCGAGGCAATGCTTGCGGCGCGGCTTGGTTCACTGTGCTACCAACCCGTTTACGGCGCGCATAAACACGTCCCCCCGCTCCGCGTAGTTGCGAAACATGTCGAAGCTTGCGCACGCGGGCGACAACAGGACTGCATCGCCCGGAACCGCGAGTTGCTCCGCCTGGGACACCGCCTCCTGCATATCCTTGGCTTCCAGCAGTGGCACCGCGTTGGCAAGCGCGGACCTGATGCGCGGAGCGTCGCGCCCCATGACCACTATCGCCCGCACGTGTCCGGATACCGCATCCGAGAGCGGCCGAAAGTCCGCGCCTTTGCCATCGCCCCCCGCGATCAACACCAAGGGCCGCGTGGCGCCCAACCCACGAATCGCGGCACAGGTGGCGCCCACGTTGGTGCCCTTGGAGTCATTATACCAATCGATATCGCGCAAGCGCGCGACCCATTCACACCGGTGCGGTAAACCGCGAAACTCCCGCAACGCGCTAAACATGTCCTGCCTCGGCAAGCTTATCGCGGTCCCTAGCGCCAAAGCCGCGAGTGCGTTGGCAATGTTATGCGGCCCGCGGATCCGCAGTGCGGAAACCGGCAACAATTCATCGCCACCTTGCGCCAGCCAAGGCTCACCCTGACGCTCCCGAACCCCGAACCCGTCCCCGCGCGGGATCCCGAGTCTGAAACCGATCACGCGCCGACCCGCCGCCATCATCGCGGCGACGCGTTCATCATCCTCATTGATGACCATCACACCCGTGCCGCGGTAGATACGTTGTTTCGCACCGGCGTAGTCATCCAACGAGGCGTAACGGTCCATGTGGTCGGGTGTCAGGTTAAGCACCACGGCGGCCTCGGGGGTGAGCGACTCTGTCGTCTCCAGTTGAAAGCTCGAAAGCTCGAGCATATAGACATCGGGCTCCGTATCATTGATCAAGGCCAATGCCGGCGTTCCAAGGTTGCCTCCGGAGCGCGCCTCCAGTCCGCTCGCCTGTGCCATCGCGGCGACCAGTGAGGTTACCGTGCTCTTACCGTTGGTGCCGGTGATCGCGACGATTGGGGCGCACCTTTGGCGCGCAAACAGCTCGATATCGCCGGCGACCTCGATACCGCGCTTACGGGCTGTTTGGATGATCGGCTCGCGCGGCGTCACCCCTGGACTCACGAACAACCGCTGGGCTTGCGTGCACAGGCTCTCATCAAACCCGCCAAGAGCGAGTGGTACGTGCGGAAATTCGCTTTTAAACGCGCTCAACTCGGGCGGGTTTTCACGGTTGTCAGTAACGGCAAATAGCACACCGCGGTTGGCGAGAAAACGCGCTATGGACAAACCCGTCACCCCCAGACCCACGATGACGGTGTCGGCGGCTTGCGTTACTCCGTGAGTCGTCATTGAGACTCCCATGACTAGCGGATCTTGAGGCTGGAGAGCCCCACCAGTACCAGGATCACGGTGATGATCCAGAACCGGACAATTACCCTCGGTTCGGGCCACCCTTTAAGCTCGAAGTGATGATGCAAGGGGGCCATGTTGAAAATGCGTTTGCCGGTAAGCTTAAAAGACGACACCTGCAGGATCACCGAGACGGTCTCCATCACGAACACCCCGCCCATAATCAGCAAAACCAGTTCTTGCCTCACCAGCACGGCGACGATACCCAAGGCGGCGCCTAGAGCCAGCGCCCCGATATCACCCATGAACACCTGAGCCGGATAGGCGTTAAACCAGAGAAACCCAAGGCCCGCGCCCGTGATCGCGCCGCAGAAAACGCTAAGCTCGCCCACGCCGGGCACGTAGGGCACACCCAGGTAAGTGGAAATTTTCACGTTTCCGGCAACGTATGCGAATATCGCCAAAGCACTGGCTACCATCACCGTGGGGAGTATCGCTAAACCATCCAGGCCATCGGTAAGATTCACGGCATTGCTGGTTCCCACGATAACGAAATAACTGAACAGCACGAAAAACCAGCCGAGATCGATCACCACGGCCTTGACGAACGGCACGATTAACTGCGTTTCCGTGGGGGAGGCCGCGGTAAGATAGAGAAATAGCGCGGCACCGAGACCCGCGCACGATTGCCAGAGATATTTTTCTCGCGCCGAGAGACCCTTCGATTGGCGTTTTACCACCTTGCGGTAGTCATCCACCCAGCCGATGGTTCCGAACAACATGGTCACGATGAGAGCAACCCACATAAACCGATTATCCAAATTCGACCATAATAAAGTGCCGGCCACGATGGAGGTCAAAATGAGTAACCCGCCCATCGTGGGTGTACCCGATTTCGCCAGATGGCTTTGCGGGCCATCGTCACGCACGCTTTGGCCGATCTGGTGGCGCGTCAAACGCCTGATCATGAACGGTCCGACCACCAGCGAGATCACGAGCGCCGTCAGAACACCGAGGATAGTGCGCAAGGTGAGGTATTGGAAAACGCGGAACCCACTATTGAGTTCCGCCAGAAAATCGCTGAGATAGAGGAGCACGCCTATTCCCCTTCCTGCTGCAGGAAGCCCACCACCCGTTCCATGCGCATCGACCGCGAACCCTTCACTAGTACTGTGACCCGCGGATGGAGATCGCCGTCCAGGGATTCAACGAGCGTATCGACAGTCGCGAAATACCGCCCACCCGGCCCGAATCCGTCCACGCTCGCGCGCGCCAGATCGCCGGTCGCGTATAAGCGCCGTATCCCGAGGTGGCGCGCCAATACGCCCGCCTGGTGATGGTAACCCGCGGCCTCGGGGCCGAGCTCTCCCATATCACCGAGCACTAGCCACGGCTCCCCCGGGCAGCTCGCCAAGAACTCAAGGGCCGCTTTCAGCGAGCCCGGATTGGCGTTGTAACTATCGTCGAAAACCCGCGTTCCACGGCGGCCGGCGCGCGGCTGCAATCGACCTTGCACGGCGCGCATCGACTGCAAGCCCGCGGCGATGTCCCCGAGCTCGATTCCAACAGCCAACGCGCTCGCGGCCGCCGCCAAGGCATTGCTGATATTATGGCGCCCCAATAGGTGGATATGGACGTCAATAGATCCGGCCGGGGTATGCAGGCGGACCTTGCTTCCGTCCAGCACGCTGGCGGTGTCAACCACGGTGGCCGTGACATCCGCCGAGGCGTCGAAACCGAAGCTCAGTTGTCGGCAGCCACCCGCGAGCGTGCGCCATAGCCCGGCATAGGGATCGTCGGCGTTAATGACAGCCGTATCGCCGGGTCCCAGTTGGGTAAAGATTTCTCCCTTCGCGCGCGCCACGCCTTCTATCGACCCGAACCCTTTCAGATGGGCCGGGCTACACTGGGTAACTACCGCCACCGCGGGCTTCGCGAGCTCGCATAACGCGGCGATCTCACCGGGGTGGTTGGCGCCCATTTCGATCACGGCGTACTCGTATCGCTCATCGAGGTTGAACAGCGTTAAGGGCACGCCGATATCGTTATTCAGATTGCCCTGCGTACCGAGCACCTGAGCGCAACGCGAGAGGATCGCCACCAACATCTCTTTCACCGTGGTTTTGCCGTTGCTACCGGTCACGGCAACGAGCGGGAGCCGGAATCGCCGGCGCCAATGCGCCGCGATTAGCCCGAGCGCCCGGCGCGTGTCGGGGACCACCAAACTGGGCCGCTCCCCGCCGATCGGATGCTCGATCACGGCCGCGGCCGCTCCCCGCTCAAAAACCGCGTCCACGAAGTCGTGACCGTCGAAGTGAGGCCCGCGCAACGCAACGAATAAGGCCTTGGGAGATAGGTTTCGAGAGTCCGTCGTACAACCGCTGAACTCGATATCCCTCCCGTGGCGCTCCGCGCCCAAAACACCCGTCAAATCGGAGAGGCGCATACGAATCACGGTTTGGGCCTGCGCAGAAGTTGCTCTACCACCTGGCGGTCGCTATACGGCCTGCGCACCCCGCCCTGGTCTTGATAGTCTTCATGGCCTTTACCGGCAATCAATACCGTATCGTTTTCAGTCGCTTGGTCAATGGTAGACGCGATCGCTCGCGCCCGGTCCGGCTCCTTGCGCGCCCGCGCCGGATCACTCATACCGCCCAGGATATCCTTAACGATTGCCGCCGGATCCTCGCGCCGCGCGTTGTCGGTCGTCAGAATCACGCGATCGGCCAGAGCTTCGGCGATTCTCCCCATGAGCGGCCGTTTTCCGGCATCCCGTTCCCCTCCACAGCCGAAGATACAAAAAAGCTTTCCAGATCGAAACTGGCGCAGGGCGATCAGCGCTTGCTCCAAACCATCCGGTGTATGGGCGTAGTCGACAACAACGAGAGGCGATCCACCTCCGGCGAAGAAGCGCTCCATCCGCCCGGGAACCGGCCCCACCGATGCTAGCCCCTCGGCCGCTTGCTCCAGCGCTACACCGGCCGCCAGCAACGCGCCGAGGGAGGCGAGTAGGTTGTAAGCGTTGAGCCGTCCCAAAAGCGGGCTCTCGATCTCGGCGGTTTGTTCCCCTACTCCGATGCGCAGCGACAAGCCCCGATCGTGCAGCCTGAGAGCACTACCCACGATACACTCGTTCACCGGCAATTGCGTATCATTTAAGGTATAACCGAACACACGAACGTCGGGCGCTAGGACCGCGGAAATCGCCTGGCAATAGGAATCATCAAGATTCAGCACCGCCGCCCGCAACCGCGGTCGTTGAAACAGTAACTTCTTCGCCTCGCCGTAGGCAGCCATGTCACCGTGGTAATCGAGGTGATCACGACTGAGGTTGGTAAACACCGCAATGGCAAATTCGACGCCCGCCACCCGCCCTTGATCTAAACCGTGCGAGGACACTTCCAGGACAACCGAGCGCGCTCCCCAGACGCGCAGATCGGCGAGCTGACGCTGGATCGTCACCGCATCCGGTGTGGTGTGGGTCGCGGGCGCGAGATCGTCCACCCGACCCCAACCCAGGGTACCCACGACACCGCACGGGCGGGCACTCGCAGCGCTATCGAGGACGCGGGCGATCGTGTGTGTCACAGAGGACTTGCCGTTCGTGCCCGTCACCCCGATCGCTAAGAGATGCCGAGAGGGATGGTCATAGAAACGCGCGGCAATCTCCCCGACGCGTGACCGTAGTCGCGGCACCCGAACGATTGGAATCGGCTCGGCAGACAGCGTAGGGCGATCGTAGGCGGCATCCAAGGCGATGGCGACGGCCCCCGCGCGTATCGCCTCCCGCATATGATCACCGCCATGCCGATTAACGCCGGGATAGGCTAAGAACAAGTCACCCCCGCGTGCTAGGCGGCTATCCGTACACAGCTCCCGGATGAGGCGGTCTTGCGGCGGCGCTACCTGGCCAAATCCATCCAGGAGGCAGCTTAGGACTTGAGCGGGTTGTTGCGCGACCGCGTTCATGGACGGATCACGGGTGGTAAATCCGCCGTATGAACGCGGGTGAGAAACTGCTCATTCTGGGGAAGAAGCGGTGCCATGTCATCGGGCGGTATGTCGAGCAAGCGCGTCGCATCACGCATCACCCTGGCAAATACCGGCGCGGCGACTTGTCCGCCGAAATGCTCGCCGCGGGTCGGTTCGTCGATCATTATGACCGCGATCAGCCGCGGCCGGCTGGCCGGGATCATCCCCGCGAACAGGGATACATATCGGTCCTTGGCATAACCTCCCCCAGGGGCCGTTTTGTGCACGGTCCCGGTCTTGCCCGCGACGCGGTAGCCGGTGATGCGCGCTAACGCGCCCGTGCCTTGGCGCACGGCCGCCTCCAGCATGCCGCGCACCGTTTGCGCGCTTGAACGACTCATCACGCGCCGTCCGGTGTGCCGCTGCGGCAACCGCGCCAGGCTTATCGGTAGCACCATCCCGTCATTCGCAAGGGCCAGGTAGGCGTTTGCGAGTTGCAGTGCCGTGACCGAGAGGCCGTACCCGAATCCTACCGTCGCCTGATCGATCGTGCGCCATGCACCATAATGTTGTAGGCGCCCGGCTGACTCCCCCGGGTAACCGGAGCCCGTCGCGGCGCCGAATCCCAGCCGCGCGAGCATCCCCCAAAGCTGCCCGGGTTCTAACGATATCGCGATTTTGGTGATGCCCACATTGCTTGATTTGCTAATGATGCCCGTCGGATCGAGCAGACCGTAATTGTGCAAATCGCGTACGGTATGCCGCCCAACCCGCAGGTATCCCGGACGGGTATCGATCATGGTCTTGACGCCGATCGCCCCCGACTCTAAAGCGGAAGCAATGGTGAAGGGCTTGATCGTCGAGCCGGGTTCGAAGGTGTCCGTGAGCGCCCGGTTGCGAAAATAACTGGCCCGTAACTGCTTCCGGTTATTCGGGTTGTAGGAGGGTTGATTGACCGCGGCGAGCACTTCCCCGGTTTGGGTATCCAGCACCACGATCGAACCCGCCCGGGCTTGGTGTTCGCGCGCGGCGGCCTTGAGCTCGCGGTAGGCCACGTACTGAATGCGCTTATCGATGCTCAGCGCCAGATCATGGCCCGGTTGCGGCGCGCGCACGCTTTCCACGTTTTCAACGACATGCCCGGTCAGGTCCTGGATCACGCGTTTCGAACCGGAGACACCCCGCAAGTGTTCGTCGTACGCAAGCTCGATACCTTCCTGCCCCTTATCATCGATATCGGTAAACCCGACACAGTGTGCCGTCACCTCTCCCGCCGGATAATATCGGTGCACTTCTTGGCGAAGCTCCACCCCGTCGATATCAAGCCGCATCACCTCCTCGGCGAGCTCGGGGGGAACGTGCCTTCTAAGTAAAACGAAGCGGCGCTCCAGCCGCGATTGTACGAACGCCGACAACTCTTGACCTGAAATCCCGAGCGCCCGTGCGAGTGCGGGCCAGCGGCCGCGCACTTGCGTGAGTTTGGAAGGAATAACGCCCACGGAGTTGACCGGGGTACTGACTGCCAGGGGCTCGTTATGCCGATCGGTGATCGTGCCCCGATGCGCCGGTAATTCAACGGTTCTAAGATAGCGATCGGCCCCGTGTCCCTGAAGCACATCGGTTTCGGTGAGTTGAAGATAGACTGCCCGCCAAACGAGGAGCGCCGCTCCCACCACGAATACGCTGACGACAAATCGCCGTCGACCGTCGAGAAACAGCTGCTTACGCCGGACCATCAGTCGGTCACGATGATGACGTCCGCTACGGAAGGCATCGTCATGCTCAGCGCGCTGCGCGCGCGCTCTTCGATGCGCCCGTGCGTTCCCAAGGTCGCCTGCTCCAATTGCAACCGCCCCCATTCATCATTCATGGCGTCATGCCCCTGCTCGAGCGCTTGCAATTCGACAAACAACTTTCTGCTTTGATGCCGGGTCATGGTGATCGCAAGCGAGGTGATAACCACCAAACCCACAAGCAAAGGGCACAGGATCCGCGTCATAGGAGCTTCTCCGCTACCCGCAAGGTCGCGCTTCGCGTCCGCGGATTGCCGGCGATTTCGTCGCCTGTAGGTTTCATTGGACCACACACCCGTTTTAAGGTCAGGCCTTCCGCGGCGACACGCGGCGGTAAGCTGCGCGGGGTGGACCGTCCCTGCGATTCGTCACGTATAAATCGCTTTACGATACGGTCTTCCACCGAATGGAAACTTATTACTACGAGACGTCCGCCGCTACGCAGAACCTTTACCGCCTGCCGAAGGCCGAGCTTAAGCTCATCGAGCTCGTCATTGATAGCAATCCGTAGCGCTTGAAAGCAGCGCGTGGCCGGATGCAGATTTCTTTCCCACACCGGTTTCGCGCGGGCGACGATTTCCGCCAGACGCTTCGTCGTCGTGATTGGCGCAAGGGCTTGTTCTCTAACGATGGCGCGCGCGATTCTAGTTGCAAACCGTTCTTCGCCATATGCACGAATAACCGCCGCCAGCTCCCGAGTGGACACCGCCGCGATCCATTGCGCGGCTGTAAAACCGGATTCATTGTCCATGCGCATGTCGAGTGGACCATCCTGGGCGAAGCTAAAACCGCGTTGGGAATCATCTAATTGCGGCGAAGAGACACCGAGATCGAACAGAATTCCATCGACCTGCCCGGCGATCGCCCAAGCGTGCGCGAGTTGCTCCAGTAGCCCGAACGAGTGTCTGGCCACCTGCACTCGGGGATCCTCGCACGCGAGCTGTTTCGCCGCCAATACGGCCGCCGGATCCCGATCGATCACGACCAGGCGTCCTCGCCGCCCCAAGCGCTGCAAAATTGCGCGTGCATGTCCACCTCGCCCAAACGTACAGTCAATATACAAGCCCGCGTCGTGGAGAACGAGGAGCTTCACAACCTCGTTCACTAATACCGGGGTATGGGAGCCTCCGGTACCCTGCACGTGCCTACAACGCTAAATCGCGCAACGCCTCCGACGCCGTTCCAACACCCCGCCCAATGTCGGATCGCCATTCATCGCGCTGTTCTACCCAGGCGTCGGCATCCCATACCTCGAAGCGATTGCCTTGACCTAAAAACGTAATATATTTCACGAGGTTTGCGAACTCCCGCAGCGACTCGGGAATGCGGATCCTGCCCTGTACATCGAGTACACAGGAGCTTGCATAACCCCGCATCATTTGCTTCGTGCGTCTGCTTTGCTTATCAGAATCAGAAAGTTGCTGCAGTTTTGCGTCGATGGCTTCCCATTCCGTCACGGGATATAGCCATAGGCAGGGATCATAGGGACTCAGCGTAAGCACCAGCGCGTTACCATACGCCGCCGCTACTTGTTCCCGGTAACCGCTTGGAATCGCTAGACGCCCCTTGGCATCGAGGTTCAGCGCATTGATCCCCTGAAACGATACCTTGCCCATGAATAGTTAGGATCCACATTTCCCCACGTTTCCCCACAGACAAACTATAAGAACCCGGCCGCGAGATGTCAAGAAAACATTCACGACCAGCGTCTGAAAGTCGCTTCTTGAACAGGGACTTATATTTTCGAGGCGCAATGCCCGAACGGCCAGTCTTACGGCGCCTAGAGATGTTTCCGAATGCGATCTGCTTAAATAACGAATGTCGGTGGTGATTACCCTGTGGGTACTAAAATAGGCATCAGCAACGCCTGGAACTTAACCGGCCATGCCCGTAGACGCCCTGGACACAAGCGATTGAGAAAGCAGGAGTCAACCTGTAAGCCGGGTTCTGTCCGCCGCGGCACAAAACGGCCTCAGCGGGGCAGTCATTTATCTTGGATGCATGTCACCATGCACCTCTAGCGACCTACCCGGGAGCCCACGCGGGCCACGTGTCGTCACCCCTCATGGGGGGCTCGCTCCCCTATTTGGCCTTGCTCCAGGTGGGGTTTACCCTGCCACCGGCGTTAGCCGGCGCGGTGCGCTCTTACCGCACCTTTTCACCCTTGCCGCCCCGGTCGGACCGTTACCGGCCGCCCGCCGGGGGTTGGCGGTCTTTTCTCTGTGGCACTTTCCGTGAGTTCGCACTCCCCAGGCGTTACCTGGCACCTTGCCCTTGAAGCCCGGACTTTCCTCTGCATCACATCGACACAGCGACTACCCGGTTGACTCCTTGCGACCTTAGTTTGTTGAGATCTCGCCCGAGTTGCAAGATCCCGCGCTTTCTTTCGGCTTCCCGCGCTCGGCACCGAGTTGAGATGAAATCTCTAGCATGAGCCGGTAGATCTGATTCTTATGTGCGCCCGAAATCTCGGTCGCGGCCGCTACCGCTTGCCTCGCCGGCAGGTATTTCAATAGGGTCGCGACCGAATGCCGCAACCACTCATGTTCATGGGCATTTTCCGCCGCACCCGCGACTACGATCACAATCTCGCCCTGGACACGCTCCTTCTGTTGCAACCATTCGGACAGGCCGCGCAAGGTTCCGGCAAACGTTTCCTCGTAAATTTTCGTCAACTCCCGCGCCAGCGTTACGCGACGATCCGCTCCGAAAAGTTCATTCATGTCGGCAACACAATCCCGCACGCGGTGCGGAACTTCGTAAACCACGAGGGTCCTCTGTTCATGGCGCAGCACTGACAAGCGATCCCGGCGCGCGGGTCGCCGTGGGGGCAGGAATCCCTCAAAGACAAACCGATCCGTGGGTAGGCCGGCCACTGCAAGACTCGCGACGATCGCGCAAGGCCCCGGAATCGAGCATAATTTGTGACCGGCGGCGCGTACCGCTTGCACTAAATGATAGCCCGGATCGCTTATCAAGGGCGTGCCGGCATCGCAAATCAGAGCAACACTCTGTGCGGCCGCCAGACGCCGCACCACGGCAGGACACACACGTCTTTCATTATGCTGATGAAACGGTAGCAGCGGCGTCGCGATCCCGAAATGGTTTAATAGACGCGCGCTCACACGGGTATCTTCCGCAAGCACCACATCAACGCTGCCGAGCACTTGCCGCGCGCGCGGACTGATATCCTGAAGATTTCCTATAGGCGTCGCTACGACATAAAGAACACCCTGCTCGATTGACACGGCCACAAGCCCTTCCGATACTGTTCCGACAATGCCCTTATTATTAAACAACACCCTGCGCCGGTTTGCTTTACTGCTATTCGCAGTGGCAGCAGGGTGTGCACACGTTGCATCGCCCAAGCCGCAGGTCAAGCCTTACTCCGACCAACAGGCTATGCGTTTGTTGCAGTCCGGAAAACTAGAGGCGGCGGCCGCCGAGTTCAAACGCTTGCAGACAATCTCCTCGGCGCCCGAATCCTACTTATTCGGCCTGCGCGCGGCGGATACGTTGTTGAAAGCGAGACGCGTGCAGGAGGCCCGCCAGGTCTTGGACGGGATCAAGGTTCCGGAGCGCGACCACTACTTGAAAGTATGGCACACCCTCTTATCGGCGCAAACGTCGTTGCTGAGCCGCAACGCGGCGGAAGCGCTGGCCGCGCTGAAGCGTATCGAAGGCGATCGGGTTCCCGATGCGTTACGCCCCCGCTATCACCGGGTTCTTGCCGACGCCTATCAAGGCAAGGGTGAATTTTTATCGGCGGCGCGGGAGCAGGTTGCGCTCGACCCCTATCTCGCCGATGAAAAACTGAAACGCGCCAATCGCTTGGCTATATGGGACGCACTCCATCAGGCAACGCGTTTCGATCTCACCCAAGAACTATCCGTCGGCTCGCCCCTGCTGCGCGGCTGGATTGATCTCGCGCTTATCGCGAGATCAGACAATGACCCCTCGTTCGAAACACTCCTCGCCACTTGGGAGAAGCAATACCCTCATCACCCGGCGCGCCAAGAAGCCTTGCCGCGAGTCCGGGAACAACGGGCCCTTCTGAACCTTGATCCCCTGCACGTCGCGCTGCTTCTGCCTCTGTTCGGCCAATATGCCGAAGCCGCGACCGCAATCAAAGACGGTTTTATTGCCGCCTGGTACAGCGATAGCGCGAACAGCGCGCGGCGCGCCCTATCGATCCATGACACCAATGCGGCCAACGCCCCCGCCGTCTATCGGAGTGCGTTAGAGGAGGGTGCTGAGTTCATCGTCGGTCCCTTGGACAAGCAAGCGCTGAAGGTACTGGTTGCATCCAACGTGATAACGGTCCCGACGCTGGCGTTGAATTGGATCGAGGGCTTGGACCACCGCGCTGATGTTCGCTATTTGTATCAGTTCGGCCTGCCGCCGGAGGATGAGGCCGAGCAGATCGCCGAGCGCGCCTGGTTGGACGGGCGCTTGAGCGCGCTAGTCTTAACACCCGCCAGTCCCTGGGGCGAACGACTGTTGCGTGCGTTCAAAAAACGCTGGCAAGATCTGGGCGGCGCGATTGTGCTCCAGCAAACCTATCACCGTGATGCTAGTAATATCGAAACCGCGGTTGCGGAGCTGATGCGCGCTAGCGTTCGCCCTTCAGCGCCGCCGACACCGCTAAGTGAGGCGTACGCAGCGAGCCCCACAGCGGACTTCATCTTCATGGCGGCTTCCCCCCGTGAGGCCCGTTTGATACTTCCGTGGATCAGCTCGCTCGGAAGTGATCGCCTACCGATCTACGCGACATCCCACGTCTACTCCTCCGCGCCTACCCCGGAAGCCGATAGAGCCCTCGATGGAGTGACATTCGGTGACATGCCGTGGGTGCTCGATCCTTACCGCAGCGATCTTAGCGCGAGCACGAGACATTATTGGCCTAAGAGATTTGAGACCCATGCGCGGCTGTATGCCTTTGGCGTCGATGCCTACCGCCTGATGGCTCGCATCGGAGCGCTTCAAAGCGATCCCTCGGCACGCCTGGAGGGTGCCACCGGGATCCTGCGTATGGATGAACACAAACGCATTCGTCGACAGCTAGCGTGGGCTCAATTCCTGAATGGCGCGCCTGCGTTGCTGCGCGAATAAACCGGCATGAAGACTCGCGAGCGCGGGGCATGGGCCGAAAGCATCGCCCTCCGCTATTTGGGCGCGCGCGGGTTGCGACTGCTCGCACGGAATTATCGCTGCCTGGCCGGTGAAATCGACATAGTAATGAAAGATAATGACACGCTGGTATTCATAGAAGTACGCTACCGCGCCAGCACCGACTACGGTTCTCCCCTCGAAACGATCAATCACACGAAACAGACGCGCATTCTTAAGACGGCTAGCCATTATCTACAGACGCACTGGATGAGCACGGGCCATGCGCCATGCCGGTTCGATGTTGTGGTCGTCACCGGCGCCAAGCCGTATACCGAGTGGATTAAAGCCGCGTTTCAAGCCTAGCACACGGGTCATCAGCGTAGGCGTCCGTTGCCGGGAAAAGCGCCGAGTAAGAGCATGGACTACACCGAACGGGTCATCGAAATATTCCGCGAGAGTATCGATCTAAAGCAAAAATGCGCGGGGTCGCTGGCCCCTCTGGTCGCACGTACGGCCCGTCTGGTCGCCGGCGCTTTGCTGGAAGGTAATAAACTATTGGCCTGCGGAAACGGCGGATCGGCCGCCGATGCGCAGCACTTCGCGGCGGAGATGCTCAACCGATTCGAGGCGGAACGCCCTGGATTACCCGCGGTCGCCCTCACGACCGATTGCTCCACGATAACCTCGATTGCCAACGATTATCAATTTGCCGAGGTGTTTTCCAAGCAGATCCGCGCATTGGGTCAATCGGGGGACATCTTGCTCGCGATCTCGACCAGCGGTGAATCGCCGAATATTGTGAATGCAATCGACGCGGCGCATGATCGGGACATGCGAGTCACCCTGTTGAGCGGCCGCGACGGCGGTAAGGCCGCGCAGCGTCTCAAAGAGGGGGACATCGAGATCCGCGTACCGGGTTGGTCTACGGCCAGGATCCAAGAAGTCCACATAATGCTCATACATTGCGTGTGCGATCTCGTGGATAGGCAATTACTCGGACAGGAAAACTGGCATGATGGGTAGAAGCGCTATAAAAGAGAGGTGTTGCGGCTTTGCACTGCAATGGATGCTTTCGGGTTGCAGACCCGTCATCGTGGGCGGCGTGGCGGAAGGCGCCGTCGCCCTAACAAGGAGCGCCTCCGCGGCGCCGGGCGGGCATGCTTCGCCTTGTTATTTGATCAGCTTGAGGACGGGTTTCCGCGGCGCAGGGCGGTTCGCCGTATCCGGTTCGGGCGCAAACACCATGCCCTTGCCGTTTTCCTTGGAATAGATGGCTTCGACTGCGGTGAGCGGAACGAGGATCCCGTACGCCGTTCCGCCAAACCGTCCGCTGAATTCAATAGAGCCATTGTCGATTTTCAAACCGTGTACGGCGGCAGGCGATATATTTAGTATGATTCTGCCATTCTTCACATACTGCGGAGGAACCACCACCCCGGAGCGGGTCGTATCTACGATCAGATGCGGCGTAAGCTGGTTATCAATGATCCAAGCGTAGAATGCGCGCAGCAGATACGGACGCGTAGAACTTAGTTTCTCCATTTCTAATGGCCCTCCTACGAAGTCATCGGAAACCAGTCCGGCTTCCGTCCGCGACCTCCATTTCTGGTGCGTGGCGCTAACAGGATAGTCGGTAACACAATATCTTAAACCCAGTGCTTTGTATCTCTCTGAATGCAGATCAAAAACGCTCTTATTGTTCCCGCATGTCCTTTTCAAGCTCCGACAGGCTAAATTTGAACGACGATCGAGCGAATAAGCGTTCCGCGTACTTTAGAAGCGGCTTTGCTTGATTCGGCAGTTTGATGCCGTAGTAGTGCAACCGCCAAAGCAAGGGCGCTATCGAACAATCCACCAGCGAATAATCGGCTGACATGAAATACTGACACTGCACGAAACTCGGCGCTATCACCGTCAGGTTATCGCGCAAAGCCTTGCGTGCATTGGATGCCGCAATCTCATTCTTCCCGGTAACGCTGTCGATCCAGTGGTAAAGATCACGAAACACCCGATACCGAAACTGACGGTTATTGGCGCGCGCCACCGGATCTACCGGCAACAGAGGAGGGTGCGGAAAGCGTTCGTCCAAATATTCCATCATGATCTGAGCATCGTATAGCACAAGATCGCGATCGATGAGCGTCAGCACTGTGCCGTAAGGGTTAAGTTCGTTGAGATCTTCAGGCCGGTTATCCAGCCCGACATAGTTGATGTCGACGCTCACGTCTTTTTCCGCTAACACGATCCGAGCACAGTGTCCGATGGGATCCTTCGGCTCGCAATAGAGAGTCATGACAGAGCGTCTGCCGGTGAGCACAGCCATCGGCTTACACCAACGAGCCGATATAATGAGTGAGAGTTTTGATCGACAGCATGCTAGGATGACTTATATATCTTTCCAGTACTCTTGTTTGAGCAAATACGCAATGGCCAAAAATACGGCGAGATATAACAACACGCCAATGCCTACGTTCTGTCGCAAGGGTTTAACAGGTTCCGCAAGATACGCAAGGAAACTGACTAGGTCTCGGACCATGGTCTCGTATTCACTGTCGGGCAAGCGGCCCGCGATGGCCATCTCCAGGCTCAGACTATCACCTCGCCCTGCATTATCGGCCTGCTGGGCGAGGCGCTGCCATCCCTGATATTCCCATAATACATGCGGCATCGCGGTACCCCTGAACTCGAGGTTGTTGACGCCCGTCGGCCGGCTCGGGTCGAGATAGAACGAGGTTAGAAACGCGAACAACCAATCCGGCCTCCGCGACCGGGCGATTACAGATAAATCGGGCGGAACGACTCCAAACCATGCTTCCGCGTCCTCGGCCCGCATCGCGATCTCCATCGTATTTCCCATCTTATCAGTTACAAACATCAGATTTTCAACCATCAGCGGCTCGGGAATACCCAGGTCGGAGGCAATTCTGGAAAAGCGCATATACGACGCGGAATGGCAACTCAGGCAATAATTCACGAATACCTTTACCCCGCGTTGCAGGGACGCTTTATCGCGTATATCAATTTCAATCGGCTCCAAAGGCCGGGCCGCTTCGGCGAAGCTACACAAACCGAGTAGCGAAACACCGATGAGCCCTAGAGCCGCAGTTCGCACTTCGCGGCCCTCAGCTCAAGCGATCTGGCACGGGCTTCGATTTGTCCCACTTGGTATAAAACGGCATGAGCAGGAAAAATAGGAAGTACAATGTCGAGAAGATCCTGGCGAGCAAGGTATAAAGACCCGTTGGGTTTTGCGTCCCCAGATAACCCAGCCCGATAAAGCTGATCGTGAACAGGGCCAACGCGGTTTTGTATAAGGGGCCGCGGTAACGGACCGACTTCACTGGGCTTTTATCCAACCATGGGATTAAAAATAGGACTACTATAGCCAGTGTCATGGCGAGGACACCGAGAAGCTTATCCGGAATGGCGCGTAAGATCGAGTAAAAAGGCGTGAGATACCACAGCGGAGCAATGTGCTCCGGCGTCACGATCGGATTGGCCGGCTCGAAGTTATTGTTCTCCAAAAACCATCCGCCCATCTCCGGTATGAAGAATACCACCAACGCAAACAAGATCAGAAACACGACGATTCCGACGAGGTCTTTTACGGTGTAATAAGGGTGAAACGGGATGCCATCCAGCGGGATGCCTTTTGCATCCTTCAGGTACTTTATCTCGATGCCATCGGGATTATTAGACCCGACCTCGTGCAGGGCTAGGAGATGAGCCACCACCATGCCGATCAGGGCCAGGGGAACCGCAATGATATGAAACGAGTAGAATCGGTTCAGCGTAACGTCGGAAACTTCGTAGTCGCCCCGGATCCACAAAGCGATATCTTCGCCGATCACGGGAATGGCCCCGAATAGCGAGGTGATGACCTTGGCGCCCCAATAAGACATTTGCCCCCAGGGCAGGAGATAACCGAAGAAGGCCTCGGCCATGAGCAAGAGATAGAGTGTCATGCCGATCAACCACAGAAGCTCGCGCGGGCGTTTATACGAGCCGTATAACAGCGCCCTGAACATATGCAGATAGATCACGATGAAGAACGCCGAGGCTCCGGTCGAATGCATGTAGCGAATGAGCCAGCCCCACTCGACATCGCGCATGATGTATTCGATCGAAGCAAACGCCTGGTCGGCATCGGGTTTGTAGTACATAGCCAACCAGATCCCCGTGACAATCTGGATGAAGAGAACGATCAGCGCGAGCGAACCGAAGTAATACCAGAAGTTAAAATTCTTTGGCGCATAGTATTTCGCCGCGTGCTCGTTCCAGAGTTTGCTCAGCGGAAATCGCGCGTCGACCCAATCAAGCAATCGCGACCGGCGCGTGCTACGGCTGCTCATGCCACGCCTTTCTCATCCGCCCCGATCTCCAGGCGAGCCGCACTCAAGTACCGGTGGCGTGGTACGAAGAGATTACTCGGGGCCGGAAACCCTTTCTCGACACGCCCGGCGAGATCGAACCGCGAACCGTGGCAAGGACAAAAGAAACCTCCGCGCCAATCCGCCCCGAGCTGCGATGATAACTCCGACGATTCCCCCGCGGGAACATAGGCCGGCGAGCACCCGAGGTGGGTGCAGATCCCAATGAGCACCAGATACTCGGGATTTATCGACCGATGGTTATTCGCCGCGTAAGCGGGTTGTTGCGGCTCCTTGGAGGTAGGATCAATCAGTTCTTCCTGGTGTCCGCTGAGGGTCGCCAACTGCTCTTCTGAGCGGCGCAGCACCCACACAGGGCTACGCCGCCACATTGCCCGCATCAACTGATCGGGTTTGAGTTGGCTGATATCCACTTCGATGGGCGCGCCTTCGGCCAGTGTCTTGGCGCTCGGCTGCAAGGAGGCCACGAAAGGCGTTGCAGCCAATACCACGCCCGTGCCGCCTACGACCGACGCCGCCGTGGTAAGAAATCGGCGCCGCTTGCAATCTACCTTTTCATCGCTCACATGCCATCTCCAAATGCCTGGAAACCGCCGTTCAGATGAGACGAATTATACATAACCAACGCGGTTGTGGGCTTTCGCAAACTAGGTTTATTCGCACAGGTGCATTGTCAATGCCGCACAAAACACCTCGTTTTCCTCATGCCGGCCGACCGTCACCCGTAGACAGTCCGCGAGGAGCGGATGCTGGCCATTTAAATCTTTTACAAGTATGTTCTCGCGTCTAAGCCCATTGAATACCCGATCGGCCCGGCCGGGTATGCGTAGGAGCAGGAAATTCGCGCGGCTGGGCCACACCTGTAGGCCTCGCATCGCAGCGAGCGCTTGATAGAGCGCCTGACGTTCCGAACATATCTGCGCGATTTGGGCCGCGAACACCTCGGCGTGCGTGAGCATGAACGCGCCGCTCGCTTGTGAGAGAGAATTCAGGTTGTACGGCAACCGGGTTTTATTGATCTCGGCAAGCCATTCCGGCGCTCCGATCAGCATGCCGATGCGTAGGCCCGCCAGTCCGATCTTAGAAAGGGTGCGGAGAATCAGTACTCGCGGGTGACGCGATAGCTCGTCAAGCCAGCTCCCGCCGGCGAAACTATAATATGCCTCATCGATCAAGACTAAACCGGGGCTTGCCGCAATGATCTCCGCGATGAGACCGCGATCAAAAAGATTTCCGGTGGGGTTGTTGGGATAGCTCAAAGCGACCACGGCCGGCTGACGACCTTGGATCGCGCTGAGCATCGCCGCGCCATCGAGATCGAAATTCGGACTTCTCAAAGGCACTCCGACATACTCGAGCCCCGTGATCTTGGCGATCAAGCGATACATGGCAAACGTGGGTTCAGGCGCTACCAAGCACCGGTCCGGCCCTCCCACGGTTAACCCAACCATTTGGATAAGCTCATCGGAACCGTTACCGAGCAGCAGATCCAAGCCCGAGGGCAGTTCCAGATAGGTCGTAAGGCGATCCTTCAAGGCGCGGGCTTCGCCGTCGGGATAGCGGTTCAGCAGGACATGGCGGAGAACCTCCAGCCACGCGCCGGCCAGCTCCTCGGGCCAGGAGTAAGGGTTCTCCATGGCATCGAGCTTGATGCATCCGTCGGCCTGGGGGACGGTATAGGCCGCAAGCTCCCGCACCTCGGGGCGGACCCAGTCGTCGATCCGCGCCGGGTTCATCGCGACCGGTGCTTGCTTGGTGCAGCGCTTCATCAGCGCTCGGGCAGGATGCGGTACTCGGCCGAACGGGCGTGCGCCGTAAGCCCTTCGGCACGCGCTAATACGGCGGCCGTGCGGCCTAGCTTGCTTGCTGCCGGCGCCGGGCAAATGATCAACGAGGATCGCTTCTGAAAATCATAGACGCCCAGCGGCGAGGAGAAGCGCGCCGTGCGGCCGGTCGGCAACACGTGGTTGGGGCCCGCGCAGTAGTCCCCAAGCGCCTCCGCCGCGTGGGGCCCGACGAAAATCGCCCCCGCGTGCCTGATCTTCGGTACCCATTGCTCCGCATCCGTCAGCGCCAGTTCAAGATGTTCCGGCGCGATACGGTTAGCGAGATCAATCGCTTCCTCGATGTCCCGCACCTTGATCAAAGCCCCGCGCGACGACAAGGCCGCCTCGATAATCGAAGCGCGCTCCATCGCCGGGAGCTCACGCTCGATGCTCGCCGCGACCGCTTGCAAATACGACGCATCGGGAGAGAGCAACAATGCCTGGGCTTGTTCGTCATGTTCGGCCTGCGCGAAAAGATCCATCGCCATCCACTCGGGGGGCGCCGCGCCGTCGGCGACGATGAGCACCTCCGAGGGCCCGGCGATCATGTCGATCCCTACCGCACCGAATACCACGGCCTTTGCCGCGGCGACATAACTATTCCCCGGCCCGACGATCTTATCGACGCGCGGGATGGTCTCGGTCCCATAGGCGAGCGCCGCAACCGCCTGCGCCCCACCCACCGTGAACACCCGATCGACCCCCGCAATGGCCGCCGCCGCGAGTACGATCGGTTCGAGTTTGCCCTCGGGCGCGGGCACTACCATGACGATCTCGTTCACGCCCGCGACCTTGGCGGGAATGACGTTCATCAGAACCGACGAGGGATAGGCCGCCTTGCCGCCGGGCACATAAACGCCGGCCCGATCCATCGCTGTCAGTCGCTGCCCCAACACCGTTCCATCGTCCTCCCGATAGCTCCAGGAAACCTGTTGTTGCCGCTCATGGTAGCGGCGAATGCGGTCGGCCGCCGTTTCCAGGGCATCCCGTACGCGCGGCTCACAGGAAGCCAGCGCGTTGCGTAGCCGCCCGTCGGAGAGCGCGAGATCGCTCGGGCCAGCCACCGGGCGGCGGTCAAACTTCACGGTGTATTCGATGAGCGCGACATCGCCACGCCGGCGCACATCGTCGACGATCGCGCGCACGCCCTCGGTGATCTCGCGGTCGGCTGACCTATCGTGGCCTAACAGGGCACCAAGCTCATCATCAAACTGCGGGTCTGCCGTGTCTAGGCGTCGAATCTTCATTAGCAAACTCTCTAGCGCTCACTCATAGGACCAGCTTGCGATCCGTCGCGGTCTTATCCACCGCCTCCGCAAGCTCTGCGATGAGCGCCTTCACCGCGGTGTTTTTCACCTTCATCGCGGCTTTGTTGATTATCAGCCGCGCACTGATCTCCGCAATTGTCTCCAGCACCACCAATCCGTTTGCCTTGAGCGTGTTGCCGGTATCGATTAGGTCCACGATGCAGTCGGCCAATCCAACCAAGGGTGCGAGCTCCATCGATCCATAAAGATGTATAACCTCGACCTGGTCTCCCTTCCGCGCGAAATGCCGGCGCGTCGTCTGCACGTATTTCGTCGCGACGCGCAGCCGTCCGGCGCGCGGCAGAGGTTCGGCCTTCCCAGCGACCACGAGCTTGCAGCGTGCGATATCGAGGTCCAGCGGCTCATAGAATCCCTCGCCCCGGTATTCCAGCAACACGTCTTTTCCGGCGACGCCAAGATCGGCAGCGCCGTAATCTACGTACGTGGGCACGTCCGCGGCACGGACGATCACCAAGCGTAGACCCCGATTCTTGAGCGGGATCACCAGACTGCGCGAGGTCTCCGGGTCCTCGGCGGGTTTGATTCCCATGCAATCGAGGAGGATGCGAAACTCCGAGAGGATGCGGCCCTTCGACACCGCGATGGTCAACGTCGATCCCCGATCGACGCCCTGAACGCGTCCTGCTTGAGGCCTCATTTCAACCGCTGGAAGTGCCACCGCTTCTTAATTCGGTACGCGACGGATGCGAGCCCCGAGTTGAGCCAGCTTCTCCTCGATGGTCTCGTAGCCTCTGTCTATGTGGTAGATCCGGTCCACCACGGTTTCTCCCCGGGCCACCAAACCGGCAAGCACGAGACTCGCGGAAGCCCGCAGATCGGTTGCCATGACGGGTGCGCTCGCAAGCTGCTTAACACCGCAGGTAATTGCGGTATTGCCCTCCAAGCGGATGTTTGCACCCATGCGCTGGAGCTCCAGCACGTGCATGAAGCGATTCTCGAATACCGACTCGGTGATGGCCGCGGTGCCTTCGGCAATGCAATTCATTGCCGTAAACTGCGCCTGCATGTCGGTCGGGAACCCTGGATACGGCGATGTGTAGATATCGATAGCCCTTGGTTTCCCGTTTGTCATGCCAAGCGTTATCCAATCGGGGCCGGTCTCGATTTCCGCCCCGGCCTCAGCCAATTTCGTCAACACGGCTTCGAGCAAATGCGGTCGGGTGTTTTTCAGTTTCACCTGCCCTCCTGTCATCGCCGCCGCAGCGAGGTAGGTGCCCGTTTCGATGCGGTCAGGCATGATATTGTGCTTGCTGCCATGGAGGCTTTCCACACCTTCTATGACAATGGTATCGGTGCCTGCGCCGTCAATCCTGGCGCCCATTCCGACGAGACAGTTCGCTAAGTCCACCACCTCCGGCTCGCGCGCCGCGTTACCGATCACGGTGGTCCCCTGAGCCAGCGTCGCCGCCATCATCAGATTTTCGGTGCCGGTTACGGTCACCATGTCCAGCATGAGGCGCACCCCCTTGAGCCGTTCAGCGCTGGCACGAACATAGCCGCCTTCCACCGAGATCTGCGCTCCCATGGCGCTCAAGCCGTGAAGGTGCATATTGACCGGCCGAGAGCCGATCGCGCAACCGCCCGGCAAGGAGACATCGGCGCGGCCATAACGCGTCAGCAGCGGCCCCAGGACCAGAATCGATGAACGCATGGTGCGAACCAGTTCATAAGGAGCGAAAAACTCCTTGATGGTGGTGGCATCCACCTCGATGTTCATGTGCTCATCGACCATGAGCTCAACCCCCATGCGGCCCAGTAACTCCATGGTCGTGGTGATGTCCTGGAGGTGGGGAACATTTCCCACCGTGACGGGGCTGTCCGCGAGCAAGGTCGCCGCAAGGATAGGAAGCGCGGCATTCTTCGCGCCCGAGACGCGGATCTCTCCTCGCAGCGGCACGCCTCCCGTGATTATGAGCTTATCCATGTCAGCGCATGGGTGCTTGGGATGTGCTCGCTGCTAGCACGCATCGTGACGTCCCCATTCAACCGAGACGGCAGAGTGAGACGCCCGACGCTACGGCGGCCTCGAGGCTGCCCACTCCTCGAGTGTGTAAGTGCGCATCGATAAGGCGTGGATCTCGGTTTCCATTTTGGTCCCAAGACCGGCATACACCAAGCGGTGGCGCTGCAGCGCCGCGAGGCCTCCGAAGGCTGGACTGATGATGCACGCCTGAAAGTGCCGGCCGTCACCGTCCACGATCGCTTCGACGTGAGGGATCGCCGACTCGATAGGCGTTCTGATTTGTTGTGGCGTCACGTTGCAACTACGCGTACGCTGTCCCGACCGCGTACTTCGGCCTCAGAGAACGCCTCGGCGGGCAATAGCTTGTTCACCCCGCAGATCTTGGCGATCGCCAGCATGCGGGCCGGGATGTTTTGAAATCGAACCGCTACGTTGTGCCGGCGGCCCTCTCGTGCCCAATTTACTAACAGCGCAAGACCGGCGCTGTCGATCCTTGCCACCGCTTTTAAGTCCAAAACAACCGACGAATCGGTGAACATCCCGGCGCCTCGATCGAGGATGCTTGGAACCGTCCCGATGTCAACGTCTCCCGCCAGGGACCAACTTCCTTTAGCCTCGTGTGCGAGCGCTATCCCATCGTTGGAGTTACTTTTTTTCGTTCTTCGTTTCAAGACTCTTGATGAGGCTATCGATCCCCGATTTACGGATCTCGGAGGCGAACGATGCGCGATAGGTCGCCACCAAGCTTACCCCGTCCACAGAAACGTCGAATACTTTCCAGGCGTTGTCTTTGACATGCATGCGGTAATTAATGGGAACTACGGCGCTGCCAGGCTGTTCTATTTCAGTGCGCACGGTAACCAGCGTGGCATCTGATTCCGCCCGCACCGGGAAATAGCGTGTTTCACGATCGGCATACTCAAGGAGTGCCGTCGCATAGGTTTTCACCAGCAATTTGCGAAACTCCTCTACGAAACGTGACCGCTGCGCCGCATCGGCGCTGCGCCAATACTTGCCCAGCACCCACTGGGACATACGCGAAAAGTCAAAGTGCGGAATGATCAGTTCATCGACAAGCTGGTGCAATCGCACCGAATCCTTGCGCAATACAGCACGTTCGCTTTTAACCCGCGCCGTTACCTGGTCCGCCGTGCGTTTCACTAGCTCTTCAGCGTCTTTTGCGACGGCCGCGAGCGCTAACGCGCACCACGCGAAACAGATAAAAGAGACAACAAGTCGAATACGCTTCATTGATGCCTAATCTCCAGCTTCACCGGTTTCCCGAGCCAGTGGCGTTGTTCGTACCGAATCCTAGTCGACCTATCCCACAGGATCCGTCACCGCCGTTTATAAAATAAGCGACCGCCCGTGTACGTGCAACCAATGGCCCGCGACCGGGACCGAGTGAAATGAGTCCTCTCCGGGTTCCCTCGGTCGTTTATTGGCTAACTTCCGTGCGAACGTCGCGACGAATGCGTGTAACACTGCCTTTTAACTCTTTCCTCTAGGGACACGCTGAATAAGCTACTGCGCCGGCCATCTGCTTTGTCGCGTGCTCGCTCCCCGCTCGCCTATCTCCATGATATGTCTCGCGTCTCGCTGCGCGGCTTCGCGCAGCTGGGCGTGCCCATAACACTTATTCAGAGTTTCCCTAGTTCGATTATGAATTTGAGATTGTACAGCAATCGATCCCGCTAAACCTCATACGTCCGTTTTAACCCCGATAGCCTAAAAGCGGGTTACAGTGAAGTGCGCACTTTCAGTGACAAGTCGGCGTCCACAAGCCCGTGCGCAAGCTCGCGCGGCGCCACATCGAGGCTCAGAACCCCGTGGCTGCCGCGGCGCACAGGATGCGTCTCGACCGACCACACCCCCTCTAACCGCGGCTACGCCGAACCACCTATGATGCGAACTACCGCAGCAAAGCGTAGCGCCTAGGGCGCTGACGGCGTATTCGGTTCGTTCGGAGCCGCGCCGCGAATGAGTTCTTTCGCCTGCTCCAATTTCATACGGTCCCAGGCTGAGATGATGTCTTTCAAACGCCCTACTGTACCGGCATCCATCTCCGTGAGATCACCCGACGCCGATTTTCGTGCAACGGTATCCTGTTCTGAACTCCGAGCCTCGGCGGCGGTTGAATAGGCCGCCGCGGTCTCGGCCTCTTCCTCAGCCGAAACCTCAAGGGCAGTCGTGGCGGTGCGCCTAGACTCTGCCGCTTGAAATGCTTGGCTTCGAAGCTCATCCCGCGTACTTTCCGGCACAACGATGGCAGTGTCGTCGATGGTCTTGCCTCTCTCAAAGACGAGTACGCGCGGCCCACCCTGCGGACTCCGATACCAGGTGGGGGGGTTCCCGGAAAGTTGCGTGTTCCCAGAGCTTGGGTTGATCCATTGATACATACGCGCCTGCGCGGGTATGACAACGCATAGTATGCCGGACAAAACAACGCATGCTGTTCGACTCTTCATGTTCTCGACCCTGACCGGATCATGCCGCGGTTACCGCCAAGTATAGCACCAGTTTGAAATTGCCCTTATAAGTCCAGGCGTTGTTAACACAATGCCTTGACAGTGACCGATAGCGATCTTGAGGCAGCTGTCCCGCGTAAGCTCGTGATAGTATATACGCATGGCGGCCTACCATGTCAGACTCGGCGTGGCACCTCGAGTTTAAGCAACGCTTGATCGAGTGCCGGCGCTGTCCGCGCCTCGTCGTCTACCGCGAGCGGATCGCGCGCACCAAGGTCAAGCGCTTCCAAACAAACGATTACTGGGGCCGGCCGGTACCGAGCTTCGGTGATCCGGACGCGCGCCTCTTGGTCATTGGACTCGCCCCTGCTGCGCACGGTGGTAACAGGACTGGACGCATGTTCACCGGCGATCGCAGCGGCGATTGGCTTTATGAAGCGCTTTACAGTGCGGGCTTCGCCAATCGGCCGACCTCAACGCACGCCAACGACGGCCTCGCACTGCGCGACTGTTACATCACGGCCGCTATTCACTGCGCGCCGCCCGCAAACAAGCCCTTGGGCGAAGAATCCACTGCCTGCCGGCAGTACTTGCTGCAAGAGTTGCAACGTCTAGAACAAGTACGCGCGGTCATCGTTCTCGGCCGCAGCGCGCTCAACGCTTATCTCAGCGCGCGCCGAGCGCTGGGGCTTCCGGTACCGTCACCCGCGCCGGCATTCGGCCATGCTCGCTCCCACGGCATCGACGGCTTGACGCTCTTATGCTCCTACCACCCGAGCCAGCGAAACACTTTCACCGGGCGTCTCACCCGCGAGATGTTTCACCAAGTATTCCAGTGCGCACGCGCCGTGCTGGAAGTAGCGCCGGCGATCGAAAAAAGGGCGGGGCAAAACCCCGCCAAACACTCAACGCTGGGGACTTAACCCTGCACGGCGATTTTGCGCGGTTGCACGCGTTCGTGCTTCGGGATCACGATTTCAATAACGCCGTGCCGGCCGGTCGCCTCGATGTGCTCCGCATTCACGGTGTCCGGCAGGCTAAAGCGGCGGTGGAATGTCCCGCGGGCTCGCTCCACACGCTTGTAACCCGCGCGCACCTCCTCATTGTCCAATGTGCGCTCACCTTTTAGCGCCAGCACCCCATTGTCCATCGTGATTTCGATGTCTTTCGGATCAATCCCCGGCAGATCGGCGGAGAGTACGAACCGCGTATCCTCTTCCTTGATATCCACGCCCGGCATCCACGTATTGATGACTGCATTCGAGTTGTCGGCGTTGTGGTCAGCGCCGAAACGCGACGCGAACTTGCGATTGATCTCATTTTGAACTTGTTTCAATACGCTCCAAGGCTCATAACGTGTCACTAACATAGTCTTTCTCCATCAAGCTTGTTACCCGTCTTAATGACGGCTTGGCGGAGATATATAGCCGCTCTTGGGTATTTCAAGGGGCGACGCTCCCTGCTTTCTCGATGAAGCGGGCGGGTCCGACGCAGCCCAACGCAAGGAGAATCCTGCGCTGGTTTAGAGCCAATAGGCCGTGGTAGTCATCACTTTCGAGACGGCCGTCATGAGCATTTTGATGACTTCAGGCAGATCCGCGGCGCCGGTCTCGATGGCGACCGTGGCATGGTGTGCTTCATCCCTTTTCATCCGCTGCAGGATCGCGCGGCTGCGGATGTCGGCTGGCGGTAACATGTGTAGGTGTTCGTCCAAGTGCCGAACGACCTGGCGCTCGGTCTCGGCGATGAATCCGAGGCTCCACCGGTCACCCGCGATACCGGCGATGGCACCGATCATAAAGGACCCAAAATACCAAAACGGATTCAAGAAGCTCGTGCGTCCCCCAAGCTCACGCAGGCGATCTTCGCACCAATAGAGGTGATCGTTTTCTTCGCTGGCCGATTTTGCCATCGTCTCCCGTACCGCCGGATCGCGGGCAGCAAGCGACTGGCCATGGTACAAGGCCTGCGCAGCCACCTCGCCCGCGTGGTTTACGCGCATGAGTCCTTCCGAGCGAAGGCGGTGTTCTTTCGAGGAATCAAGCTCGCGGAGATCGGTGCCCGGCACCGGCGCCCCCGAGCTATCCTGGACGCTGAAGACGGTTCTAATCCCCTTATCGAGATTGATCAGGACGCTATCGAGGGAAGAGTATATGCGGCCTTCCATTATTATCGAGAGCGGATGAGGCTCGCCGAGATTCTAACATAAATATCCCGCGGCCTGGCATTTCGCGATTGATAAAAAACCCTTGATGCGTCGGCCGGGCAAGGGACGTTGCTATGGAGGTTGCCCGGGTTCGATGTATTGCGGCCGCATCAAGGGTCAGGAGGAAAGTTTAGGAGGCGTTGACATTCGTGCGCGAGAACAACGACGCAGGAGGTAAAGCGCGAAGCAAGCGACAAAACCACGCGTGCCTATTCCCCCTCTCACCGATCGCAAGGCATTCAACGAACCTTCGCCCTTGCGGGGCGTGCGCCCCCTTGTGACCTCAACGGGGCTGCTAAACGGCGCCTCTCCATTGCCACTTGCTTCGCATAACCATCGCTGTTCGACCAAGCCTGCTAAATGAATGTCAACGCAAGGTAAGACTAGTCGCGGGGGGTTACAAAGTCTGTCGGTGGGAGTTCGAATTTCGCGTAGGTCAACGTACGGCAGGGGTCCGCGTTTGTCCTACGCCGCGCCCTAATACGAAACCAAGGAAACACGGCTACGCGACCAAGCCGTGCTTCACGCAATAATAAGTTAACTCGGCGCTGGTCCGTAGATGCAGTTTTTCAAGAATGCGCACCCGGTAAGTGCTGACGGTCTTGACGCTGAGATGCATCAGTTCCGCGATCTCGCTTACGGTATTTCCGGCGGCGATCAGGCACATCACCCGGTACTCCTGTTGCGACAAGCGCTCGTGGGGCGCTGCTTCGACACCACCGGAGATCTCGGTAACAAGGCGTTCCGCCAAAGATTGCGTCACATAGCGGCCCCCAGCGAGAACCCGCTTAACTGCCGTCACCAACTCCTCGGGAGCCCGATCTTTGGTGAGATAGCCCGCGGCGCCGGCTTTGAGCGCGCGCACCGCAAACTGCTCCTCGGCGTGCATGCTGAGCACAAACACCGGGACCGCCGGGAGCGCCCGCTTAACCCGCACCAGGGTTTCCAATCCGTCACCTCCCGGCATGGATACGTCGAGCAGCACCAGATCCCAGAGCCCGGTTCGCACGAGCTGTTCGACCTCCCGGCCGGTGGCGGCCTCCCCAACATCTAAGTCCGGGAACGCCTCCCGGAGCAGGTCACGGATCCCGCGACGCATCAAAGGATGGTCATCGGCGATCAGAAACTTTAGCATCGCTGCTCATCCCAAGCACGGTGCGCCGACCGCGCGCGCTGTGGGCGTGGCGTTGGTGGATTAATAAAGGGGACTAGCATTCGTGTTAAGGCCGCTACCGCTAAGGCGAGGGTCTGATTGGAAAGGTAACGGTTAATGTCGTCCCTGGCGGACCGCCGATGGTTAGCATCCCGCCTAGCTCTCGAGCCCGCTCCTCGATCCCGAGCAGCCCGAGTGAGCGCCGGGGCTCGCGTTCAGAGGGTTCAATCCCGCGCCCGTCGTCTCGGACCTCGAGCCGCGCAATGCCCTCCGAGTGGTCCATCCGCAGCCGGACGCCGCGCGCCTGGGCATGACGGGCGATGTTGGTTAGGGCTTCCTGGGCAATGCGATAGAGCGCGGTCGCCTGGGCGGGAGTCAAATCGACCGACGCATCCAAGCTCGGCTCGACGCCGATCCCCGTGCGTTCGTTGAACTGCCGGAGCAGGAGATCGAGGGCCGGAACGAGGCCGAGGTTATCGAGCACCGCAGGTCGCAGCTCGGTGGCGACGCGGCGCACCAGGCTCACGGTCGCGTCGACGTGCCGGGACATGGCGTTGAGACGTTCCGCTATGCGTTGGTCGCTGGCCTCGTGATCGTCGACCCGGCGCTGTATCCAGGCAATGTCCATCTTGATCCCGGTCAGCGACTGTCCAAGTTGGTCGTGGAGTTCGCGCGCGATTTGAGTACGTTCTTCCTCGCGGCTGAGATTGAGATACTGCACGAGCTTGCGCAGTTGCTCCCGGGATGCGGCGAGCGTCCGCTGGGTGCGCCGCCGCTCAACGATATCGAGGGCGATGCATACCGCGCCCTGCAGGCTGCCGTCGCGAGCGCGTAAGGGAGCGGCCGAGAACAATACCGGGATGCGTTGTCCATCCCGGCGATAATAATAGGTCTCCTGTTCGGTTTCGCCGGTAAACAGAAACTCCAGTGTGAGCGCGGTATCGTTTAAGCCGAGGACGCGCTGAATCGAAGAGCCCATCAAATCGCGCTCCAGATAGCCCAAAAGCGAGCAGCTTGCGGGATTGACCGTTTCGATGATGCCCGTGGGCGAGACCACGATCAGCGACTCGGACAGCGAGCGGATCACATTATCGAGATAAGTTCGGGAGACGGCGTTGCGTTCGAGAACCTGTGCCATCTGATTAAACGCGACAGCCAACCGCCCGAGATCGTCGTCGGACTCCGGTAGTACGCGTCGCGATAAGTCGCCGGCCGCCAGCGCCTGCGTCGCGGCTAGGAGCGACCTTACCGGCCGGGTCACGCCGCGGAGGGTGAGGAATACAACGGCAACGCCGGCCAGCAACGCGCAGAGGCGGAAGCCCAACGCCAGCGCGTTGAACTCACGGGCGCGCCAGTAGAAGAAAAGGTCGCTCATCAGGAATAGGGCGATGATGGCGCCCATTCCGAGCGCCAGTCGTCTTACAATGGTCCAACGCATCGTCATGCCCGTTGCAGCCGGCCCGTTCTTGTCCTCTCGGCTATCGCAAGCTAATTGTTATGTTGTCAACAAGTAGAATTGTCCGGTTTTATAGCACATAGATTGTCCGCTTTTTAGAGTCGGGGGAGACGGGGGGCAAAGCCCGTAGCCACTTCCCCCAACCGACCAATCGCGGCGGAGT